>Ga0256845_1003195_pt1 | contig 11270 bp, 12 predicted proteins | sample RiftiametaG_FD_189101 | JGI IMG/M metagenome (GOLD analysis project Ga0256845, IMG submission 189101) | Tube worm associated microbial communities from hydrothermal vent at the East Pacific Rise, Pacific Ocean - Riftia | ecosystem: Host-associated > Annelida > Integument > Unclassified ... | reverse complement strand
ATTCTTGATGATTATTCATAATTTATGCAAAGGTCTCATTTAATAATTGCAAGCAAAGCCTGCACAAGATTTTGTTTGATAATTTCAGAAAAGAGCCGCTTAACTAGTTAAAACCCAATTAAAAAATTGGTACAAAGTAAGAGGAGATAATGTTAAAAATAGAAAAAGCCCCAAGTGCAAATCTAAGGATAATTAATATTGAGTCTTTGGAGATTTCTTTAAAAGAAATAAATAAATTGTCTGTAACGCATAAATTTAAAGCGCCTAGTTTGCAAAGCGTTAAAGATAGACTGGAGTCTGGTGTGTGGCAAAATGTTGCTAATCTTAAGGCAGTTTGTTGTCAGATTGTGCGCACAGTAACCACTGAAAATGTTGCACTTTGGAACTAATTATGAATTCATTACAAACGGTGAAGGGTTTAATAAGTCAGAATTTTACTATTATAGCTTGCAATTGCATTGCTAATAACGACATAGCAAGGCTATATCAAATGGGGTTAGATGACAAAGCTATTGCTTGTCTGTCTAAAATTAGCAACAAAGATCTTAAGTTGCTAACTTTGGCTTTTGAGAAGGCGTTGTCCATACAAACACAAGTGGATCCAAATATTTTGGTGAGCGTATTAATCAACCATTCAAAGCAGTATGAGCAAGAAATTTTAATTAATAATTTAATTACATCTGGTGCAAGTTTTGAAATGATTAGATATTTTATTAAAACCCATACAAATCGCACACATACACAGTTGCGTCAAGATTTTAAAGTGAACGATTCAGAGATTCATAAAAGCAATAAGGCAATACCGCAAAGCACAGCTGATAAGTTTTTTGAATCATTTTTAGTAAAAAATCAATCCGTTAACGCCCAAGACATTTTAACCTTTTCAAGAGACAACAATTATTCTGTCAATTCAATATGGCGAGAATTAAAGTTTTTTATTAATAATGATGTCAATGCCCCAAACAATCAAACACTGCTAAAATAAAAATAAGGCTTTTTTTATCATGAAAAAGACCAATGGCATGGTGTTGAGAGTTGTTAGTATTCTCAAATAAAACCAAGTAAGTGTATGTAGGAAAACTGGCGACCTTAATGTAGATTTGTGGGATTTTTATTGTCTAAAATTTAGCACACCATTACTGGGTGTGTTAAATTGATATATTTTTTTAAAAATTGTTGATAATCATACAGGTTAAAGGATAAATAAGTAAAAAGGTAATAGAGTAAAATTATAGTAAAGAACAATATAATAAATAATAAACGCAAATACAATGAATAAATTAATTTTAATACTTGTGCCTTTGATGCTAGTGATAGCTAGTTGCAATACAAATAAATCTAAACAAAATACAGGTAGTCAAATTAAATCACAAATTAAATCACAAAATCCTGTGCCAGTCACTCTCACCACTCAAAATCCTCAAAAAACTTCTACCCCAGCCAAAGATCCAAAGAAAACAACAGACAACCAAATAACGATTAGAAATATTGAAACATTTGCACAGGCGAATCCACTTGATGTCGTTATTAGCATTAAATTTGCAAAATCAATAGTCACCGTAAAGCAGGCGATTGAAGATATTTTGGTTAAATCAGGTTATACACTCGATAATAATTATGCATCTGAACAAGTGAACAAATTTAGCTTGCCAGAGGTACATCGAACCATTGGGCCAATTGCACTTAAAAGGGCAATTAAAGTTTTACTAGGCGCTGCATGGGATTTGCAAGTGGATGAGATAACTAGAACGGTTCAAATTATTCAAATCGGAGGCACTGCATTGCAAGCGTTGAGTCCCAATACCAAGGCTTTATTAAAAGGCGTTATAAGCCCAGGTGCGTTAGATGAAGTGGCGGCTATATCAATTAACGATGAGTTGCTATCTGAAGCGCTTGGTAAAATATTACCAAATGGTTGGCGTGTTAGGCTAGAGGGGGAAGGGCTTAGTCAAAAAACTGTGAGTGCAATATCTGAAGATCTGAAGCGTGAAAATGTTATTAAACAAATACTGTTAAATGTGGGGGCTACAGGATATTTTTATAAAAAGTTAAAAATTTTGGTTGTGCGCAACAACACTAAGGTGATCAAATAATGACAATGAAGAAATTAATTTTAATACTTGTACCATTGGCGCTCATTATGTCAGGTTGTAATAGTAACGAATATGAAAAAAACACAAGCAGCAAGGTTAAGGGAATGTTATCCCAAAAGCTTGCACCAGTTGCCTTTGAAAAAGTGCCGACGCCTGCTTTTATTAGCATTAAAGAGCCACAAGATTTGAAGCTTGCGCAAAAAGTAAATGTTTCGGTTAATCAGCCCATTAATATTATCGCCGCCATAGATTTTGCCGATAATTCTTTGTCGGTGTCGCCAGATTCAGGCGTGGATTTAAGTAAGAAATTTCATGTTAAATTTAACAATCAAACGCTGTCTCGTTATTTTGATTATCTGCAAAATATAACGGGATACAGTGTTGAATTAAATAATGGCATTGTCTATATAAAATCCATTCAGTCAAAAACATGGAATTTACAAACACTATCAATAAACAACACTTTAAGTTTGACATCGTCTAATCCTAAATCTAATTTTAAATCCAAATCAAAGTCTGGAGTGAAATCAAATTATGCCTGGATGAATATTGTTAATCAAGTTAAGTCCATTGTCTCTTCTGATGGCAGTAACGAAACCATTCGCTCTAATAGACCGTCCAAGTCCCAAGAAAAAAAGCGCATTGCTCTTGTGATGCACAATCAACAACAAGGCACTATTTCTGCAATTGCGCTACCTTCTAAGATTAAAGCGGTTGATGCTTGGCTTGGCGGTTTAATTAAGTCAAGCAATCGTCAAGTGCACTTGCAGGTTCAGGTACTTGATGTTATTGTGGATGAATCGGTTGGCAGGGGCATTGATTGGAGTCTTATCTCTCAGCAATCGTCTGCCTTTAAAATTGAAAGCAAGTCAAAACAAGAAATTAAAGGTTCTGGGTATATAACACTAGGTACCCCTGATTCTGTCGTACTGGACTTGGGTAAAAAGATTACACTTGGTGCAATGCTTAATTTTTTGCGTAAGCAGGGCAAGGTTAAAGTTGACAATCAGCCTAATATTACTGTGACTAATGGTCGTGAGGCTTATATTACCACAGGCGATGAATTCAGCTACATCTCCTCCATTGAATCGGAAAAAGATGCACAAGGTCAAGTTTCAATCACAGCAGAAGTTCAAAGAATGAATGTTGGTGTTGATATGCGCGTAACACCTAAAATTTTGCCAGACAATCGTATTGTTGTTGATATTGTGCCAATTATATCAAGCATCAAATCATTTTCAACACTAACGAGTGGTGTTGAAGGCTCGGTTCAAGAGTTTCAGACGCCTAATATTGCACTACAAAAATTAACCACTCAAGTGATTGTTGAAAGTGGAAGGACAATACACCTAGGTGGGTTAATTGCGTCAAAAATCGCTAGTGCAGTTAAGGGCTTACCTAGTGATGGCATTATGAATTTTTTCTTTAGAGGTGTGAAAAAATCTTTAGAGCGTAGAGAGATTGTGATTTTAATCACACCAACAATTGTAAAATAAAAAAAAGATAGAGATGGGTTTACCAATGCAGGCACTTTTCTAGTATTATATTAAGACCTTTGTATAAATATGGGTAATTAACAACATTTAATTTTTGTCAATTTAACATTCTGCATTAGGTGTGAATGTTAAACTAAAGGGTAAATTTTATTCAGTTGTAAATTTTTATAAAGCTTATTCTGACAGAGTTAAAATGGGCTTTATAAAAATTTATAAATGAGTGAAAGTTGACCTTTAATTAATATTTATGCAAAGGTGTCTTGTATTAAAAGTAGTGGCGCACAATTAACAGAATAGGCCTTGGGTTTATTCTTATTACTAGAGATTGCGTTGTTTGCTACGGATATTATAATTCAAATTTTCACTCTGAAGCGCTTGCATTTAAATCAGGTAAAGCGTTAAATAGGCAATGAATAATTAACCAGTTAACATGTTTAAACCAAACACTCAATTTAATAACGATAAACACAACTATTATGTTGCACTTGACCATGTTATCGCAAGTGATAACGCAAGTGAAGTTGATGATATCCATTTTATTTCTGAACAGAAGACCATTGGCAATTTGGAAATTAGCTTTATAAACGATTACAAAATAACCGAGCAGGCCAATCCAATTGGTTTTTGGCAAACCATATTAAATAACTATAAATTTAATTACTCAAGTAATTTTAAATATAAGTTTACTATTGACACGGAATTGTATTTAATTTCATTTGACACAAGCAAAGGCATAACTTTACATGCTGATGCCAATCTTGTTCGTCTTGATGAATTTAATGATATTGAAGTTAATCCCAATAATTTTAACATTTTTAAAGTTATTAAGACAAAGCGGCAAGCAAAACAAGAAAACAGTCTGTTTTGGCGTAATACCATCTTGCAGCATGTCGTTTTCTATGTGTTGTTTTTAAGTGGTATATTTGCTTATTATCAATATAAAGCGAATACTTTTAGCGAAATAAATAAGTCTTTATTCCCCTTAAAAGTAACTGCCATGAATTTGAATAAAGAAATTAACAACATCAAAGGTAGTGTCATAGTGTTGGAAGCAACTATCCAGCAAGCCCATATTGAAAATTTATTATATATTGTAGAAAGTGTTAATATAAAAAATAGCACCATTGATTTAACACAATCTTCTGCGGTGATAACGGTTAGTTTAAGCGATTTAGATATGGTGAAGCATCTTGCCAAAACTAATAATATTGCGTTAACAATCAACAGAAACTTTATTGACGATACAGCAGATGTTTCTTGGAAAGTTAAGGATGACTTATGACTTTTAATGTATCAAATGAGTTTAAAAGATCGGCAATATTGATCATTGTTAATATAGGTATTATATTTGCCATTTATAGTGTTTTTAGCAAAAAGTTTTATGAAATTAATTTGCCATATTTAGAGCAAAAATTTAACAATGAAAAAGCGTTTATTGGTGATTTACAACAGCAACTCAGAAATTTAAAGGGTGTATTGACCGTCAATAAGGCTAATTTAACAAAACAAATGTTGATTTTTAAAACTATTGTTTCGGCTTTTGATGATGTTAAAATAGTTGCCTTTGATACAAATTCCAAAGGTTTTGTTTATGCCATTAGCGGCAATACCAAAAGCATCGTGTTGTTGTCCTATAAAGTCAATAGGGCAATTGTCAACCATGCTATTAGGGCACAGATTCAAAAGTTGCTAGTCAAAAATGGCTCTAGCGTTTTAAAAGTTCAAATTTTTGGAGTAAATAATGATTAAAAATAGTATAATGCTAATGATTATGTTGAGCACTGCTTATATAGCAGATGCACAAACGGCAATTAAAGCACAAGAAGCTCGTTTAGATAACCTAAACTATCTTGCTTACAAAGTTAAAGCATTAAAGTTTGAAGCAGAATTGGCAAAACTTAGAAAGCAATGTCAAAATAATGACGGATGCTTAAACGATACAGATAACCCTCTTATTGCAGCACCAATTGTTGCTAAAAAAGTGCAAAATAATGTTAAACAAGTGATAAATAAGGAAGTAAATATTAATGCGCTCTCAATTGCTGGGATTGTTAATAAAAGAGTTGCCTTTAGGGGAGTCAGCGGTTTTTTTCAAGTAGGAGATGTCTTGGATAATGGCATTAAAATTAAAGTCATTACAGATTCAAGTGTCACTTTGGCGAGTGCCATTAATGACAACATTCAAAAAACAATAACAATTAACTGGGCAATGAAGTAATGAGCATTTGGGATGAGATCAAACCAGCACTACACAGGCTATCTGTTAAAACAGACAGTTTAAGTGAAGTGCTGTTGTCAGAAGACGAGACGCTCATCCCACATTTGGTTGAAAATTTGGAATTTGATGCTGTAAAAAAAGTGCTAAAAGAAACCCTTGGTTTAACAACATTTGATAAAGATTACCCAGATGTTCGCGTTGTTGATAGCAGTGATTCCTATTTGATTGTTGAACATAATGGCGAATTTTTGGCGTTCAGCACCAATCCTTTTTCTAGCTTGGAGTCGTTTAGAATTCGTAATTCCTCTTTAATGGGTGAAAAATTAAACCCAAGCGTCAGTATTGGTTTAATTAATGTTAACAACAATTTATTGCTTAAAAACACCCCTGCACAAAAAGAAGAGTTGAACGCCATTCATTCAAAAAAGATAGTTACTCTACTTTTTAAAAAAGCCGTTGAATTGGGTGTGAGTGACATCCATATACAACCTAGAAATACCAGCCATATATGTTTTAAATTTAGACTAGATGGCATGATAATTAATTCGGAAATAGCAGATGTTAGCAACACTGCATTTCAATCCATTGCCGCTGAAATCAATGTATTATTTGGCATTGATATTGGTAAATACAATGCAATTCAAGAACGCCAATCTGAAACTTCTAAAATTAATGTTTTTGACAATAAGAAAAAATCTGTCAGTCTCAGGTTGGAGCTAAATCCACTCCATGTGAAATTTAAAAAAGGAGCGCAAGCAGGCAAACATATTCCTAATTATGTCATTCGACTAATCAGTTCCGCCTCTTTTAGGGTTTTGAGTGATATAGGGCTAACAGATTTGCAAGTACAAGAGATCAGTAGATTTTGCAAACACAATAACGCTGGAATTTTTATTGCTGGCCCAACAGGATCTGGTAAAACAACATTGGCTTATGCAGTTTTAGCTGAAATACATAGCCAAAGAAATGGCATTAGCGTTATGTCTGTTGAAGATCCAGTTGAGGTTGATTTGCCAAATACACAACAAATAGAGATTAAAGAGAATCTTAATTTTGAACAGGCTTTAAAGGCAATTTTAAGATCTGATCCAGATGTGGTATTTTGTGGTGAAATTAGAGACAAATCAACAGCCCACCATGTGTGTGCAACAAGGGAAGTTGGCAATACAATTTTAACCACAATTCACGCCGATAAATCATTTGATATTATTGATAGATTAAAAAGCACAAGTAGCAAAGACAGCTTTGCAGTTGCCCTTGATACTATTGCAAAAACAATATCAATCATTATTATGCCAAGGCTCGTTAGGCAAGTGTGTCAATATTGTGCACTTGATGTTACTGCTGAAAAAGACACTCTTTTTAAGAAGTACAGTGGATATTTTACCGCCAATTCAATTTTGATTAAAAAAGCGAATAGCAATGGCTGTCAATACTGCTCATACGGATATAAGGGTAGAACTCAAGTTGCCGAAGTATTTGTTATTAATAGCATACTTCAGCAAATGATTATTGACAATGCTTCAAGCGACAAAATACATGCTGAAGCCCTAAGAGGGCAAAGTAAAGACATTTACTCTAGTGCCATCACGCTTGTTAAAGAGGGTAAAACAACATTAGACGAGATAACCAGAATACTTCCGTCCAAAGTTTACTTTGGCACGGAGTGCAACGCATCACAAGGAAAGTGACATTTAAATTCAATATAAAGGGATAAAAAATGAAAGACGAGAAGACAATGAAACAAAGGGGTTTTTCACTGATTGAACTGGTAATTGTTATTGCAATTATTGCAGTACTATCTGTGGTTGTGCTATTTTCAGGCAGTCAAATGTTTTCGGAAGGGACGAGGCGAGGGGTGCTAATTGACACAACAGTCGCCATTCCTGCTGCAATCAATCTATGTTCAAAAATACATCGAGGGGATTTATCTGGTTGCAACAAAGAGAGTTTGATGCGTAAAGTTCCGACACTTGATGAAAAAACCGCTTGTGGCGATTTATGGTCAATTGCCCCAGCAGACGATCAAGTGGTTTTAACATATCCACTGACATCATGTGAAGACAGGAAGGATATAGGTGAAGATATTGTTGAATATGTTTTAGAGTTGCCTAGGATTTCTAAGCCTAGTACTGCATATACAAATTCGGACTTTACAATCAGAATAACTTATTTAAAAAAATAGCAACAGTGAGATATTTGGTTAAATATATTGTTGCAGATATCGTTGCATCATCGGTTGTTATTATTGATGATGATAGTAACGATATCGCCAAAGATATTGCCAAAAAATTAGCAATTAATTGTGCCCAAATTTTAAAATACAATCGAGAATATGGTAGAATTAAAAAAATTATCCAAGATGACGATTTACTGATTATCTTATCAACACTGGAGGCAACACATTTATCGGGTTTAAAGACATTAGAACAGTCATTGGTAGACACTATTTTAGATTTCTATCCCAATGATAAAAACTTGAAAAATCAAACTAAAATATGGGCAATGAAAAACCTTTCTTTAACAGCAATGCTTGATTCTATTAATGTTGATAAAGTGATAATTATTCTTTTAGAATCTGGCGGTGCTGGTGATATGTCGCAAGCATTCAAGGAGGCTAAAAAATATTTAAAGTTATCAAGTGAAGAGAGTGGACTTTACAAAACTGATATTTTGTCAAATATTTCGTTTAGCGCTCTTTCTTTAGGGTTGATTTTAGGTATGCCATTTATGCTGGCAGATCCTTATAATAAAATTATAAAAGCAAAAAAAATAGCAGAACCAGTTGTAATTACTTTGATAAATTTTATTGTTGATAATATTGGTAGCATTGTTTTTGCTTCAGCTGCAATAGTAACCTTGGCTGTCTTTTCATTTACCAATCAAAGGATGTTTAATCGTTTGATGGGTTTGCAACCTTGGAAAAGTGTTGCTGATTTGCAAAATTTGAAAAGTGCAATGAATTTTTTACCCATTTATACCACACTAAAAAAAATCAATCATTTGGATATTGAAGTTGTTCGTTTTTATCAGAAAATTCAAAAAAATATCGGCAATGAGTTGGCTAGTTGTATTGGTAGTGGGCAATCATTATCGCAGGCGATTACCAACACATCGTTATCAAAAAAAATATCAAAACAGTTGTCGGTTATATTTGATATTGAAAATCCAAGTATAAGGAGTGAAGTTGTCGAAAGTACGATAGGGGTTCTGAGTGTGCAAATAAAAAAACAAGCAAAAAAAATATCAATTTTAATGCTGTTAATTAGGAATTTATTTTTATTCTCAGCAATATTATTCTTTGTAGGTGTTTATGCCACAGGATTGTCATTATGATGAAAATTAAAAACAAGCAACTGGGTTTTACTTTAATTGAGTTAATGCTTGTACTTGCAGTTGTTGCAATGCTCATGCAGATTAAAATTAAAGCAGATGCTGAAGCCAATGTTGTTGAACAAATTGAGATGGATGTTAAAAGAACCATGCAAGAAATAGGGTATATCCAAGCAGCGGCTAGTGGCTATCTTGCTGATGAGGGTAAATGGCCAGATTTTGCAAACCAATGTAATAATGCCATTAATACACTTAAGACCACCGCTGAGGCATACCTGAATTATGTTACGACAACAAGTCCTTACAATACGCCATATATAACAGCATGTGACTCAAAGACCTTTGAAGTCCGAGTAAAAAGCAACAAAGATTTTGCAGCACCTTATATTGCATCTCAGTACCCTGGATCAAGGCTTTTATCCGATCCAAATGGAGACACAAGTGCAAGTTCTATTCCTAGGCCTCTCTCACTCTCACAGTTTTTATCGCTAGATGGGTTTCGTTCTATGAGGGGTGATTTTGGTATGGGCGGAAATTCAATTATAGGCGTTCATGACATAAACCTTGATGGGCAAAGTATTAAACTGGGTATCGGTCAATTTGTTTCGATGGGGAGTGTGGTACTCGGTGGTTTAGATGCCGTTGTAAGTAAACCAAACTGCTCACACGAAAACGCTAAAAAAGGCACACCTAAAATTTTCTTGAGAGTGCAAGGTGTTACCACTAAACCTGGCGGAATACTAGGTATTAGAAATATATCTTGGTCTGCTAGGTTCGAGGATAAAGATCAATCAACATGGAGACTGGGTACAAAAGGGTTAAGCTCAATTTCAGGCCTTGCTGAAGTTTTTTGTGATTACGGAGACTGGAATAAGTTGAAATAGAAAATTATCAAAACAAGGTGAAAACAAATTGTTTTAAGGATAAATTTAATAATATTTGCCAGTAGGGCGTTTCGCACATATGGCAATGTTGTTAATTCGGGTAGGCTTTTTGATGCTTACAAATTTTTGTAAATATATAGAATATAGAAGTATAAATAAAGGAAAGTTGTTATGGATGAAGTAAAAGTATTAAATAGAAGAAGATTTTTATCAGCATCATTTAAAGTGGTTGTCAGCGTGTCAGCGACAATTATTTCAAGCAAACTATTGGCTTATGATACAAAACACGATTCAACCGATGTAAAGTTTCTTGATTTAAAAGTGGAAGATGTTGCGCCCCCTCCTGCTGATACGAATAAAAAGATTGACTAAATGTATTTGACATTCAACAGGTGTTAAATAAATATTGATCAAGAGTGCCAGATTGGGTTGAGAAAATAAAAAAGTTTAAGGTGCGCAAAAAAACGACCCCTCTAAAAGCAAATCTATAGCGGTAGCAATGGAATGAATTAGATTGAATAATTATTTATCAGTCGATTTTTTTTTAGTGTATTTCATTTAAAAGAGGGGCGATGTTAGATTGTGCTCACTTGATTACCTTTGGGATTTTTATTTGAACGAGTATGGTTTATTCCAACAAAAACATCTGTAGAAAAAACTAGCACACCATTGCTTGGTGTGATAAACCTATGTTGTGTTTATAAAATTATAAACAACAAGACCCTTCTCTTGGGTATGGATGTTGAATAAAGGGCAAAATTTATAAATGACTAGAAGTCAGTCTTTCGTTAATATTTATGTTTTAATGCAGGGGTCTCAATATGCCGAGTTTAAATAATGGGGTTGATAATGAGTGAAGAAAATCAAAATAGTGTTGTAAAACAGATCGAAATTAAAAAATTAAAAAAGAAAAATATGGGTAAAAAAATTATCATTAGTGTTGTCATATTTGCTATTGCCACAATTTTTCTTGTCCAGCAGCGACAACAACAAACCGATAAAAACACTCTAATCACCACGCATCAAGATTTAAACCTTAAGAAATCTATTGAGAATAGCGATGAAGATGCTCATGCTAAAAAGCCAGTAACAGTAAATAAGGTGATAAGCCATGGGGGTGAAGCCCCCAATATCCCGTTACCAACAAGACAACAAGGTAATAAAGAGGAGGAGAAAGGGGTGATAGCAAGCAGTGAACAGCCCTTAAGCAACTTTGAGAACACCCTTGTTGATGTCCAAACGAACA
>Ga0256845_1003194_pt1 | contig 11271 bp, 5 predicted proteins | sample RiftiametaG_FD_189101 | JGI IMG/M metagenome (GOLD analysis project Ga0256845, IMG submission 189101) | Tube worm associated microbial communities from hydrothermal vent at the East Pacific Rise, Pacific Ocean - Riftia | ecosystem: Host-associated > Annelida > Integument > Unclassified ... | reverse complement strand
CTCCTCGGCTATTTCCCGAATGAGTTTACGCACCTCCTTTACTTGATTAGGATCGAGTCCATTGGTTGGCTCATCCATAACCACCAATTGAGGGTTATGAATAATCGACTGGGCAATACCAACGCGTTGACGATAACCACCGGATAAATTACCGATTAAACGATGACTGAAATGAGTAATTCCACATTTTTCTTTGGCACTATCAACCGCAGACTTAATTTTTGAGCTGTCCAATTTTCGTAAATAAGCGCAATGAATTAAATATTCATCGACAGTTAATTCCAAATGCAGCGGCGCTTGTTGCGGTAAAAAACCAATATTCTTTTTGGCTTCCAGTGGATTGTCACGCAGACTAATCCCGTTGATAAAAACTTCACCCTGAGTTTGGTCTAGTACGCCGCACATAATATTCATGGTAGTCGATTTACCCGCGCCATTACTGCCCAAAAGACCGAGCACGCCTTTTTGGTGAATTTCAAAATTAATATCCTTAATCGCCCAGTCTTTGGAATAACGATGGCAGAGATTTTCAACTTTTACGGTTGGTTGTTGCATAAAATATTTCCGTGATTAACTTAGGTTAAAATGCCATTTGAAAACGCAGTGAATAAACTCGCCCAAAAGGGTTTGAAGCTCTGGAATCTAATCTACCTTGCGGTGTATTGGGCACTTCTGGCGTACGACTGATTTCAAACTGATCATTTAATACATTTGAAATATTGAGTATAATTTTTGCGCTGTCTAAATCAATCCAGGAACTAGTGCTAGCGCCAAAATCATATGAAAATTGGAGATTAACTGGTCTGACAGGATGGGTTGTTACAATCGTATCTATAACATCATCACCAAAAGCAATGCGCTCAAATCTTCTGGTTTTGGATTGATACTGATAAACCGCATTTATACTAAAACCTTTATAATCCCAGCCTAAATTGATTGTTCCACGGTGCTCAGGAAATACAATATTTCCAATAAAGGGGTCGTCTAACTTATTAATAAACCCAACTCGATCAATAAACTCGTCCGATAAATTAAGAAATTCGCAAGCACTACAAACAGACGTACTGGCAGCTCGAATTGAATTTTCCAAAGTTCGATTATAAGCTAGACCAAACCGCATAGAACCAGCATTTCCTGTATAAAATAAATAGCTAGCTTTTGCATCTAAATTGCGAATTAATTGATCGCTGACATTAAATAGCAAACCATTTTGAACAAAAAGTCCATCTTCAAAATACAAAGCAGGATTAATATCTTCACCACTTTGAATAGCCGCTAGATCCGCGAACGTAGTATTCCCAATTAACGAAGCAAGCGATCCTATCTGATCAATGAATTCATTTTCGGAATAATTCACTTCCGCAGTAAACGCAGGCATAGACTCTGGAGTCAAACGTATTCCTACGCTATGGCTTTTACCAATTTCTCTTACTAGATCTTTATTTCCTCCAGTAATTCCTCCTACATTAAAAAGAAGGTCAACAATAGTTTCCCTATCTTCTGCATACACAAATAGTGCTCCATTGGTGCTAAAAGCTTGAGGTAAAGCAGAATCCGCTAAATTTGGTGCTTTATAGGATTCCGACACATTCGCGACAATATCCAACCAAGTTGTCGGTGAATATAAAATCCCCATTGCCCAACTATCACCAGAAAAAGCCTCATAGTCGTCGTATCGATAGGCTCCTGTTAAAGCCAACTGTTGGATTCCTGAGATTGCATTTTTTTCACTGACAAAAGGGATATATATTTCTGTGTTAAAAAAATGTGGGCTACGTGAAATATTTTCATCATAATAGACACCACCCACAAACTCCGCCGGGCTGACTCGAAGGCTATTGGGCGTTGCAGATTCATCATATATGGTTAGTTTTTCATTTGAAAGCCCAAGACCGATTAGTGTCGTAGCAGGTCCAGCACTTGTTTCGAATAGTACACCTCTGGCTTTAAAATCTAATCCACTTTCTTGTGTGTCTGTTGTGGTTAATAACTCAGGAATGGTGAATGTTTCTATAAACGCCTGCTCCGATGACAAACCAAATAAAGGCGCAAAAGGGTCAAAAGGAGTAGGAATAAGTCCATCAGGTGTTAAAAAATCTGCACCAGCTAACGCATCATACGCATCTAAATTTCGAGAGTTTTTTTGGAAACTTTCATAACTGTTTTTACTTAAAGAGAAATTTAATTCCCATGCCCAGTTTTCAGAAAAATCACCCTCGAGAAAAGTAGAGATGTGTAGAGTATTATTTTTTGTGTCTCGCTGCTCAGTAGGTAAAAAATCTGCCGATAAATGCTGAAAAACAGACACCGAAAAAGGAGAGAAAGGATGATTAGGAGAAACTAAAAAACTATTATCACCATTGCTAAATGAATAACTACTCTTATTTTGATAATAACTAAGATTAAATTGAAAACTGGTATCATTCAAAAAATCATACTCATAATTCATACGATAATTAAAAGACTCATTTTTAGGAATTAAGGTTAAATCTCTCTCATCCCTCAAACCAGATGCTGTAGGTTCAAAGTCATTAATATCTGCTAAAGTTAAACCGCCACCAGTATATCCTTCGGGTAACTGCGCATTAAAAATAGCCGTTAGAGCGCTAACATCAACTCCCAAATCAGCTATCCAGGTAGAGCTTATAAAACAGAATTCTCCACCCGCACCGTCTGGAAAGCAAACCTCCTCGTTAACTTGAGTATCGATCCGGTCACCTGTTACTGGATCAATATAAAAAAGAGGCAGTGTGACTTCCTCGAAAGTATTGGAATCAAATACAGTACTTCCACTTCTAATATTTCCTGGCGACCCAAATGGTAATGGTGGAAACTGTGTCCCAAAACTTATATTACGTTCGGCTCCATCCAGAGCAGTTTCAAACTGAGTTGAAACGCCTAGCGTTAAACTGCTGTTGTCCCAATTAAAAGTATGCGCTAAATCAACTTGTGTTCGAGACGTTCCTCCCTGTGAAGGGTAGGAAGTATTAATATCAAAAGCAGTTCCTTCATAATCTTTTTTGGTAATGATGTTCACCACACCGCCGATAGCGTCCGATCCATAAATAGCTGAAGCGCCATCATAAATAATTTCAATACGTTCAATCGTATACAAAGGAAAACTATTAATATCAACGGCTTCTCCGAAAACGCCACCCTTGGCTGCGCGCCTTCCGTCAACCAATACAAGTGTGGTTCCATCACCAATACCGCGCAAGTTCACACCGGAGCCACCATACAAGTTTTGAACGGATCCAAAAGAATTATTTCCCGCACCAACCCCAACATTGGTAGCACTGGCAACGTTTTGTGGTAACAATTGGAAGAATGTTGACAAGTCATGTGCGCCCATTTCACGCATTTGCTCGGCACTAAAAATATCGACTTGACGAGTTAACTTGGAAGGCTCGGTAATCAATTGACTACCTGTGACAACGACTATATCTAATGCTTCGTTTTCATCAAGCTTATCTTCATCTAGAGGCTTTTTTCCTGCACTCTCCTTTGATTTAATCAAATACGTGCTGTCGGATTGTTTAATAAAGCTTAGGTTTGTTTTTTCTAACAAAGCAGTCAATGCTTGTTCTACACTGAATTCCCCTGAAATTGACGGAGAGTTGGTGTTACCAACCAAATCTGGTGAAAAAATGATTTGTACATTGGTTTTTTCTGCTAATTCTAATAATGCAGTGCTGGTTGCTTGTTCGGCAATATTGATGTTTTGTTGGTTATCTGCTGCTATTGCATTATTGCTAACACAACATGCTATTAAGATAACACAAATTAAATAATGTAGTTTTTTCATAGAAGAGCCCTCGTATTTTATGTTTTATTTATCTCTACATATGAATAATACGTGCTATAAAAAAAATCCCTCCAAAAATATTTAATTTGTTGCATTGTGATGACTGATAACCACTTCTTTGAAACTGTACTCAACCTTTATTGGAAAAATGGTTTCTAAGCTCAATAATATATTGTTGCCGTCTTTAAGGTGAAAAACACCACTGATCATTAATTTTTGTGCTTTTTGATCAGCTATTCTGATTTTTCTCACTCTATAACGGTTGAGCTCCTGAACCACCGTTACTAAAGATTGGTTATCGAATTTAACTATGCCTTTTCGCCATGTTTGAGATGATTTAACTTGTTCTGGTTTACCACGAATGACCTCTTGTTTGTTATTGGAAAATGTACCAATGCTACCGGCTTCAAGTAAATAATCTTTGCTATTGCCCAACTGATTTACCTCAACCAAACCTTCAAGCACCGCGACTTTTATTTGATTGCCCGTTTTATATACATTAAATTTTGTTCCCAATACTTTTATCTGACTTGCTCCCATATCAATCACAAAAGGCCGTGCTGGTTTTTTTTGTATCTCGAAAAAGGCTTCACCATGCTCTAATTTAGTCAAACGATTATTGCCAGAAAAATCTACAAACAAACGGGTACCTGTATTTAAGGTAACAACGCTACCATCAGTCAAGGTTACGGTACTGACTTCTCCTATCGAGGTTTCATAAAATAGCTGCTGAGGATCAATTACCACTGTTGGCACTGCGGTTATATTTGACTGTGAAGAAAAAAGAATCCAGCCCAAAATACCGACACAAAAACTGGCAGCAATGGCGATAGACCAATGATTTTTTGTGACTCTTAGTTGTTCACTGGTTGTCTCTAACTGTAAATCAGTACTGGCATCCCATATTTCTAACATGGTATTGAATTCATCTTGATGATCATCATTTGCCTTACACCATTTTTGAATAATGACTTCTTCCTGGGCATTCATTTCTCCTGAATACAGACGGGTGACGTATTTGGCCGCTTTTTCGCGGATTTGTTGTTGCTTGCTTAATTTCATTGGTCTATTACCTTCTCACGTAGTACCAATAATACCGCTGAGATATATTTCTCAATGGTACTAACAGATACGCCTAATGTATCGCTGATTTGTTGGTAACTCATATTCTCCACTCGACTGAGTAAAAATGCTTGGCGATGTATGGGCTTAATTTTTTCTAATGTTTGTTGAATTAATTTCAAAATATGTTTATTTTGTACATATCTTTCTGGACCTCCCAAGTGCGAGACAATCTCAACCTGATCTAAACCAATGCGATCATCTTCGTGTCGGGTTTGGGCTTTGCGAAAACGATCAATGATAAGATTGCTAGCAATAGAAAACAAATAACTCCTGACTGTATCTACCCGACCTGCAAATTTTTCAGATAAATTTTCAATCTGACTCAAACGCACATAAACATCTTGTACCAGACCTTCACAATCGTTGATTTTTCCTGATCTAATACGGATAAAACGGCGCAAGGCGACACCATGTTCATCGAATATCTGTTCAATCAAACGATTGTTTTTACGTTGCTTGTCTTGCTTGGCTTTTGAAAGATAAATTAACTTCATAACCTATAGTATACGTAACAGAATTCACTTACCTCCATTTATTTCACCTTTACTGGTAAAAATACACGGCACCTCATTTTTTTAGATGAGGCTCTACAGTTTTTGTGTTCGCCAGAAACTAGCGCCTTTTCCTGCGATACAGCAAACCAAACCCAAACAGCAAAATAACCCCAGGAACAACACCATAAAATATAATTTTAAGTATACTAAACCCCTTGCGCCCAATAGACATGTTTAAGTCAGTCGCTGGTAATTTCGAATGGTCAAGCGGATAAACATCATGCCCAAGCCAATTATAAAACTGAGCACTTTGATCACCAGCGGTTAATACATCAGCATCACCCAGTACAATAATCCGTTGTTCTTTACCAGAGATTTGTCGAGTAAGCGCCATCACAAGAGTAAATTCCTCTTTGGTGTCTGTTGCTGGGTTAAAAGAAAGCGCCTGGATTTCCAGATCAACAGTGCCTTTACGACTCCACACATTGCTACCAGATACAACATACAAATGTGTTGCGACAAAATTTGGATGACTAACATCGGCTTTAAGCGCAGGATCGTAATTTAATCCAACGGTTTTATTTGTAGCAATGACGTTTACTTTACTAAGCCCAATATGATCAACCTTTCGATTTATGTTCAAAGTTCCTCTAAGACCATCTCCCACAGATCCCTCATTTTTTTGCAAAATTTGTTCTAACATTAGTTCAACACCCAGCTCTTTTATAAGTGGATTAACTTTGTCTTGTCTACCAAGATCACCTGCAATCAGCAAATTACCACCACGGGCAATATATTCTCTGAGATTTTGCTGTTCTATTTCACTGTAAGCCGTTCGAGGGTCAGCAATAACCAGAATATCAACATCTTGCGCAATCGGTGAAGCTAAGTTGGTATCAACAATATCAAAGCCTTGATTCAATCTGGAATTTCGGTTGCCAGCTGAAGTCATGGCCCTATTAAAATTTCTGCTGCCACCTGCATAGGGACTTCTTTCATCATGACCCGTTACAAAAGCGGTTTTTGTCGCTCCTTGAAGAAGACGATTAAAAGCCACTGTAATTTCAGTTTCCAAAGGATAATGTAGTGCATCAACAAAAACACGTAGCAAGGTTTTACGGCCATCGACCTCAATCGTTTTAATATACCTACCCTCTTCGTTTGATAAATCGACTCCATCTAAGTCTTTTATTTCTTCCACCGACATCACTTGGTTAAAATCAATCCCATATTGTTCAGCCATTTCTTGTGCCGCTTCTAGTTCGCTTTTATTGAGGTGTGCTCTATCAAACATCCGCTGGTCTTGTTTTTTATAATACACTTTTACTTCAGTTTCTAAATAAGGCAAGTAGCGAGTGTAGTTTGGTATTGGTAGAAGAGTACGCTCTCTAATCCGATCCAATGGGTGTCCATATCGAAAAAGCATACCGTCGAGTAAATTAACATAGGCTGTTAACTTCCATTTCTTCTCTCGCACAGAATCAATCACTTTAAGACTATCGGCAGACAGGGTATGGTATTGACTTCGTGTCACGTCCCAATAACCAGTAAGCGTAGGCCGAGCGGTCACATATCCTAAGCTGATAGTCACTAATAAAACCCCCACATAATTGCTTGCTTTTTTACCCCTAGATTCAATTTTACGTCCTGCCGATAGCTTTAAAAGGGCAAATGATAAAAACATGCCGATAATCAATATAAAGTACAAGATATCTTGGCTGGTAATAAGCCCATCAACGAAACTAGATACCCGGCCGTCTAAGGAAAGCCAATAAGTCAACTCACTAATAACAGGAATGGTTCTGCCAAATCCGTTAATAGCAGACAACAAAAATAAAACAGTCAATGTGCTAATAGCGGCCACCACTTGATGTTGAGTCAGACTAGACATAAAAACCCCAATGGACGCATACACACACATGAGTAAATACAATCCTAAAATACCGCCTAGTACCCAGAGGAACTCAAAGTTCTCAATCACCGAACCAGCAACTAGCATCAGTATGAGCAACATCCCCATTAACAGCGCACAATAGATCATCATCGCAAGATATTTACCCATGATGATTTGCCTGATATTAACTGGTGAAGACAACAAAAGCTTGATTGACCCGGAATGGATTTCTCTAGCAATGATGCCCATGGTTAATAACGGAATATAATAAAGAAGTTTAGGTGCCATTGCTTTTAATACGCCAATATTCCCTACAAAAATGCCTGTTTTCCCTCCCTGAATTCCCATTGACGCATCAATGGCATTTAGTGCTTGCATTGCCCCAATAAATACTGAAAATGACTGAACGGCAAAAATAACTAACAATAACCAGGCAATTGGCGAGTAAAACATTGAAGCCAGTTCAACTCTGGTGATGTTCCACATTTTTCTCATGATTTTGTCTCCATTATATTGGATTGATTAGCTTTATTCGGTTGGCCTTCGCTAGACGGATGATTTTTATTAGATGAAAGCGCAGCAAAAACCTCTTCAAGAGAACTCCTCTCAAAACTCAGTTCGTTTAAAATCCAACCTTGTTGTACGCTGGCTTGAACGAGTTTATTAGACACACTTTGATCACCATTAAAATAAAAACGAATGGTCGTGTTATTAATTGACTCGGCATTGGTCACACCCTCAATCGCACAAATGACATCAAGCGATGGCGGCTTACCACATTTCAAAATCATGCTGTGCGGTTTAATGTAGTTATTAAATTCATCAATACTGCCAGAAAAAACCATCTTGCCTAATTCGACCATTTTAATGCTATCGCAACAGGCTTCGACTTCGGGCAATATATGAGTCGACAATATAACGCTACGCTCTTGTGCAATTTCTTTAATCAGTTTACGCACTTCTTTGACCTGATTGGGATCCAGTCCATTGGTTGGCTCATCCAATACCACCAGTGCAGGATTATGAATAATCGCTTGAGCAATGCCGACCCGTTGACGATAACCGCCCGACAAATTACTGATCAAACGATGACTAAAATGTGCAATGCCACATTTGGATTTTACTCGCTGGATGGCTGTTTTAAGCTCGGAGGATTCCAAACTTCGTAATCTACCACAATGCGTTAAATATTCATCGACTGTTAACTCCAAATGCAGCGGTGCTTGTTGTGGTAAAAAACCGATGTGCTTTTTTGCTTCCAACGGATTGTCACGTAAATTAATACCATTGATAAAGACTTCACCTTGGGTCTGATCGAGCACACCGCACATAATATTCATGGTGGTGGATTTACCTGCGCCATTGCTACCAAGCAACCCAAGAACACCTCTTTGATGAATTTCAAAATTGATGTCTTTGATCGCCCAGTCTTTTGAATAACGATGAGAGAGGTTTTTAACTGCAACTATTGTTTTCATAATATTTATGTATTGGTTTTAAATGATTTAAAAAAACCGACCATTAATGATCGGTTAAAGGAACAACAACAAATGAAAAGTTGATTAAAATGACGCTTGAAATCTTAATGTATAAACTCGTCCGTAGGGATCGGTTGCCCGTGGATCCAATCGCCCTTCTGGTAAATTAGGGATAGCAGGACTCCGACTAATTTCAAGTGCGTCATTAAACAAATTAGGAACAGTAAACACAAGACGAGCACTGTCCACATTTAGCCATGAAATATGCCTAAAATCATAGGACAATTGTAAGTTAACGGGTTTAACCGGGGAAGTCGTTACTCTGGTGATAGCACCAGAGCCATTATCACCAATTAAAGATCCCACCCTTTCAGGACGATCTGTATCAGATTGATACAAATAAAGCAGGTTAACAGCAAAACCGCCTAGTTGCCAATCCACCGAAAAAGTGGCGCGATGCTCTGGAAATACAAAACTACGAAAACTGTCAACGCTTCCAACCCGATTAATAAACTCAGATGCATTCAAATTATCATTGCCTATGTTGGTATTTACTCCCAAAAATGCGCAAGCGCCATCAGCACAGATACTTTCATCCGCTAAGCGCAGTGAATTTTCCAGGGCACGGTTATATGATAAATTAAACCTTATACTACCTAAATTATCAGTATAAAATGTGTAGTTGACTTTTGCATCTAGGTTACGGACCTGTTGATCGCTGACATTAAATGAGCGGGACTCCTGAACAAACATGCCGTTCTCAAATGTCAGTATTGGATTAACCAAATTACCTGATCGAATTGCATCTAATTCAAATGCAATCCAACGAGCATCAATCACACTACTGAGTTGCCCAATTTGATCGGTAAATTCATTTTCAGAATAATTAATTTCAGCATAAAAATCAGGTACAGACTCAGGTGTAAAACGCAGACCAAAACTGGCTGTTTCTCCCTTTTCATCCTTAAGATTAGGGTTTCCTCCCCTTATGGCAAGATATTCATAATATTCTGGTTGACCATTAGAAAAATTAATTTCTCTAAATTCATCATAAACAACGTTAAATTCTCCAGTCGCCGTGACTTGTAATGCCGAATCAGCCAAGTTTGGCGCCTTAAAAGACTCCGTGACATTAGCGACCACATCTAACCAACTGGTTGGTGAATAAATTAAACCAGCCGCCCAACTTTCACCAGCAAAAACACCATAATCATCATGACGGTAGGCTCCTGTTAAAGCGAACTGCTGCATACCCGAGAAGGCATTTTTTTCACTGACCAGTGGAATATATATTTCTGTATTAAAAAAATGAGGGCTACGGGTTACTTCTTCATCATAAGCAATATCCCCAATCTCTGGGAAAAAATCACCCAACACTCGCGAGCTAAGTACTGTCGCAGACTCATCATAAATACCTAACTCTTCCCTTGATACTCCAGCACCAAACAACATCATGGCTTTGCCTGCATTGGTTTCAAATACACTGCCTCTAAATTTAAAGTCTAGGTCACTATTGAGGGTATCCGTAGTAGTTAATAATTCTGGAATAATAAAATGCTCAATAAATTCTGCTTCAGACGATAAACCGAACAAAGTTTCAAAAGGGTTATATGGCGAAGGAGTATTTTCGAAAGTCACAGGGTCAAATGATACCCCGTTCGCTAGAATAGAAAAATTACTGCGATTCTTAGTGTTCTTTTTCAAACTTCGATAGTTACTCTTACTGATTGAATAACCAACTTCCCAAGTCCAATCATTGGAAAAAGATCCATCCAATAAACTCGAAATATTGAGATTGGTAGAATCGGTATCTTGTATAGAAATGGGTAAGAAGTCTGCCGCCATGTATAACTCTACACTAGAGTTAAATGGGCTGGATAATTGCGGTGCTACAAATAAAGTTAAATTAGAATTGCTGCTAGTATAGCTGCTTTTATTTGAATTGTAGCCCATGTTTATTTGAAAACTGGTGTCATTGGCAAAGTCATATGCATAATTCATTCTGTAATTAACGGCATCTGATTTTGGAATCAAGGTAATATTGCGCTCATCTCTTAACCCAGAAGCTGATGCCTCTAAATCATTAATATCATTTAAACCCAAAACACCTGTAAAACCTGCATCGAGCTGGGCGGAATTTATCGGTGTAAGGTTGCTGATGTCTCTAAGGTCTCCAATCCATGTAAGCTGTTCATTACAAATTTCTCCAAGTGGTGGGAAATCAAAACAGACCTCTGTTAATTCTTGCGATAGAATTCTCTCTCCTGTGACGGGGTCAATATAGAACAATGGCAAAGTGATTTCCTCTCCATTACCGTTAAAAACAGTCTGACCACTACCAATATTAGCTGGACTACCAAAGGGAACTGGTGGAAACTGTGTCGCAAAACCAATGTCTCTTTCCTGTCCATCTAACTGTGTTTCAAAATTACCAGACACGCCAAGAGTTAAACGGCTGTTATCCCAACTAAAGGT
>Ga0256845_1003193_pt1 | contig 11272 bp, 7 predicted proteins | sample RiftiametaG_FD_189101 | JGI IMG/M metagenome (GOLD analysis project Ga0256845, IMG submission 189101) | Tube worm associated microbial communities from hydrothermal vent at the East Pacific Rise, Pacific Ocean - Riftia | ecosystem: Host-associated > Annelida > Integument > Unclassified ... | reverse complement strand
CGGTTGATGGTTCGTCATTGCTGGAGCTGGAGGCTCGCAGTTCAGTCGCGCCACAGATGGCGGATGACACGCCGAGGCTACCCGAACTTGTGCCGGCTGAGGCACTCGGCAACATGTCCGGGAATCTGATTATGCCGGATGTTCTGGAAAAACGCCGCCGAGAATATCTGAAAACACTCGCGGAACACGCTGGGAACGGAGCTGATGTGCAACTCTACTTTTATACAGAGGGGACGCATGAGCGTTTTATCGAACTGTATGGTGATAGCGTTCCTTTTGATCTCTTTCAGGTGCGGTGTGCCCCGCTGTCGAGCGGATTCAGATGCGAGTCTGAGCGACTTTTTGTTGTGGCGGAGAGCGATCTTTGGGGACATCGCAAAGAGCGTTCCTCGCGGCGTACGGGTTTTCAAAGAAAGGCTGTTCGCCACAGGGAGTTTGAGCGTATTCAGACTTGGACCGATCTTCAACCCGGAGATCTGGTTGTGCATGTTGAGCGTGGGGTGGGGCGCTATCTTGGTCTCTACGAAATCGCCGCACATAGCGGTCGCCGCGAAATGCTGGCGGTGGAATACGCAGATGATGCGCGCCTCTATGTGCCTCCAGTCCACGCTCACCTCCTCAGCCGCTATATCGGTGTCGGCAGTCAGCGTTCGACACTCAGCAACCTTGGTGGTGGTAGGTGGGAGAAGCAGAAAATCTCCGCCCAAAGGTCAATCGAGGATTTAGCTGCCAGTATGCTCGAAACTCAGGCGGCGCGGGAGACCATGCGCGGCTATGCTTTTCAAAAGGATTGCATCTGGCAGCATGAGTTGGAGAACTCTTTTCCGTATGAAGAGACTGAAGATCAGAATCGCGCTATAATTGACGTGAAGGCGGATATGGAATCCGGGAAACCTATGGATCGACTTCTCTGCGGTGATGTCGGCTATGGCAAGACAGAGGTGGCGATGCGGGCGGCGTTCAAGGCTGTCATGTCGGGGCGGCAGGTGGCAGTGCTCGTGCCAACAACCATCCTGGCTCAGCAGCACTATGAGACTTTCACTGCCCGAATGGAGGCGTTCCCCGTTACCATTGGATTGCTGAGCCGTTTTCGCTCCCATAGAGAGCAGAACGAGACGATTGATGGCATGAAAAATGGCAGTGTCGACATTGTCATTGGTACTCATCGGCTTGTTCAGTCCGATGTCTCATTTAAAAATCTGGGGCTGGTGATTATCGACGAAGAGCAACGTTTTGGTGTTGGGCACAAGGAGAAATTGAAACAGCTTCGAAATCTTGTGGATGTTCTCACCCTGACTGCCACACCCATACCGCGCACACTCTATATGAGCCTTGCCGGGGCTAAGGATATGAGTACAATCCAGACCGCCCCCCGCGAAAGACAGGCGGTGGAGACAATTGTAACCTCTTTTTCCGAAGAGTTGGTGAGGCATGCTGTTATGCGTGAGCTGGGTCGTGAGGGGCAGGTCTATATTCTGCACAACCGTGTCAAATCCATCTGTGGACTTTGCGAGCGTTTACAGAGTCTGATTCCTGAGGCTCGCATGGCAATTGCCCACGGGCAGATGCCGGAAAGGGAGTTGGCATCAGTGATGCGAGCCTTCAGCAAGGGTGATATTGATGTTCTCCTGTGTACCACAATCATTGAGAGTGGGGTGGATATTCCAAATGTGAATACAATTCTTATCGACCGCGCTGACCGTTTTGGTCTTGCAGACCTCTATCAGCTACGCGGACGGGTGGGGCGTTACAACCGCAAGGCGTACGCATATCTGTTGTTGCCGCGTGACGGAGAGCTTTTTGACACCGCCCGCAAGCGTATTCGCGCCATCCAGCGTTACTCCGGTCTCGGTGCCGGATTCAATTTAGCGTTGCGTGATCTCGAAATTCGCGGTGCCGGTAATCTGCTTGGTCGCAAACAGAGCGGTCATATCGCCTCTGTTGGATTTGATCTTTATTGCCAGCTTCTTAAGAGGACAATCACGAGACTACGGGGCGGTCAGCCCGAGCGGATTGTTGAGGTTGAGGTTCGGTTAGATTTTATTGATGAGTCCCCCTCTGTCGACTCCACCTCTTCGGCTATGTTGCCATACTCTTACATGGAAGACGAAGATTTACGTTTACGTTTTTATCGCGATCTGGCCGGCTGCGACAGAGAGAAGGATGTCGCCGATTTGCTGGCAGGACTTAAAGACAGATTTGGTCCGCCGCCATTGCCGCTCAAGCGTTTGCTGGATATAGCTCGCCTGCGTATACTGGCGGCTGGCAAAGGGATCGGTAAGATTGAGGTTGAAGGAGGTCGTGTTGTGATGAGGCGTGGCTCAGATTATATTATGTTCAATAAACGCTTTCCACGTCTCAAATCGGACAACCCGTCGAAACGCATCCGTGAAATACGTCAAATGATTCGGAGTTTAGAATGAGTTTCTGGTCTTCGGAGCTTGCGGGGAGATCCGCAATGGAGACCTAGTCTTTTAACGTTGACTCCTCTTGTTCGACCATTTTATATCTGTTAATAACCTGGCGTACATAGTTGCGTTTTTCATTGTAGCTTCCCGGATAGAACGCGCCTTTGAAGCCGGCAAGGACGATATTTTTGAGTTCTCTTTTACCGACATTAAAGTTGGATACGAGCAGTTCCAGTTCGCGGGAGACGGATGTGTGGGAGACAAGTCTGTTGTCGGTACAGATGCTCACAGCGAGGTTGTGTTCAATCATCTTTCCGATTGGATGATTGGACACCTTTTCAATCTCCGGGATGGTCTGCATATTGCTCGTGAGGCAGACCTCCAGAGGGATGCGCTGGTTGGCGATGTATTCCGCGAGAGCGTTAACATAGACTGCGGGTTCTTCGATTTCTGGATCTGCGATTTTATCTTTGGCAAAAAGGTGTGTGCCGTGACCTATGCGGTTTGCATGGCATTCGGTTATCGCCTGGAATATGGACTCGGGTCCGTACGACTCGCCAGCGTGAACCGTCTTGAGAATAAAGTGATTGTGAAGATACTGATACGCCGTTTTATGATTGACGGCAGGATAGCCAGCCTCCTGTCCGGCGATATCGAATCCGACAATCGGCAGACCGTCCTCTTTTGTGAAATGAACTACGGAGCGAGCCAGTTCCAGCGATGCCAGGGCGTAGACATCTTTTTTGGGAATATTGGAGAGGTTGCGCAGGAGGTTGGCATAATAGGAACCCATATATTTGTTAAAAGAGCGCATTGCGCAGACAATTATACCGCATTCAAACGGAATATCGTTGCCGTTGCGCAGTGTTTTGTTAAAAGCGGATTTTGCGTGTTCTATTCCGCGTGAAACAGCATGCACGACCTTTTCGATTGGCATATTATCGCAAATATGCAACTGGGGGGCGAAACGAATCTCGGCATAGCGGACACCTTCGGCGATAATATCTTCGACCAGTTCAAAAGTGACCCGCTCAATAGCTTCAGGTGTTGACATAACTGCGGTTGTGAACCGGAATCCCTCAAGATATTCAATAAGGTTTGCGTATTTTTCTTTGAATATGGTTTCGCAAAGTCCCGCCTCGGTGTATGACGGCAGTGACACGCCCTGATCTTTGGCCAGTTCGATGAGGGTTGAAAGGCGCAGCGACCCGTCAAGATGTAGATGCAGGTCTGTTTTAGGTATCTTTCTTATAAACTCTTTTGTTATCATCGTGCCCATAATCACTCCAACTGGTTAAACTATTATTGACTCTTCTGCAATACACTGATGCAGGTTAGCAGGGAAGACCGGCAGTGTAAAACAAAAATTTATTATATCGAACAGCATCAGTTTTGCGCTTTTGACTGCTCCAGTTCGTCCAGCTCGATCATATGTGCCTCCCACGTGCGATTGGTGAAGTTTAGTTTATCCTGAATCTCTGTCAGGCGTTTGTTGACGGTGGCATAGTCGATATTGCTGTTTCCCGGTCCAAGTTGCGTCAATAGCTTAGCCTGTTCCAGCTCAAGTGTGGCAATCGTCTTCTCCGCCTTTTTCATGGGTCCTTCAATTTCGCGTTTTCTGCGTGAAAATTCCTGTGTTTTCTGTGCGCGTGCACGTTTTGAAAGTCTGTTTTTTGAGACAGTCTTTTGCCCGCCCGGCTTTCTGTTTTTCATCGATTGCTGCTCGCTTGTTTTCTCTCGATAATAGTCGTAGTCGCCGTGATATTTCATTACGCCCGGAGGGGTCATGGCGATCACTGTGGAGGCGGTGCTACGCACAAACTCGACATCGTGACTGACGAGGCAGACGGTTCCATCAAAATCGCGGAGAGCCTGCTCAAGAGTCTCTCTGGCGGCAATATCCAAGTGTGTTGTCGGCTCGTCAAGCAGGAGGAAATTTGGCGGATTTGCAAGCAGACGGGCAAATGCCAGGCGAATCTTCTCGCCACCGCTCAAGATGGAGACGCGTTTTTTTACCGTGTCACCAGAGAAACCGAATCCTCCTAGAATTCCACGGATATTCTGTTCAGGAAGATCAGGTGATTCTCGCCGAAGAGTCTGGAAAACGGTTAGTCCGCCGTCCATTGTGTCCGCCAACTCCTGCGATTGATAGCCGGAGACAACCTTGTGCCCGTGGATAACCGTGCCCTCGACCGGCTGGAGTTTGCCTGCCAGCATTTTCAGCAGAGTTGTTTTGCCAGTTCCGTTCAGACCAACCAGTGCAACCTTGTCTCCACGGTTGATAGAGAGATTGACTTTTCGCAGAATCCATTTATCGCCATCGTATGTGAATCCGGCATCCTCCATTCGTGCAACCTCGTTTCCTGTGCGTGTGGGTAGTGCCATTTTGATGCGACCTGCGCTTTTAAGTGTCGCGGGAACAGATATCTCCTCCATCTTTTCCAGTTTTTTGATCATACTTTGAACGAGTGCGGCCTTGGTGTTTTTGGAGCGGAACCGTTCAATAAAACGTTTTGCCTGTTCTCGTTTACGTTCCTGGTTTTTGTAAGCGGCTATACGCTGTTCTACACGCGCTATGCGCTCATGGCAATAGTAGTCATAGTTGCCGCGATACTTCGTAACCTCGCCGCCAGCCAGTTCAAGTGTGGTGTTTGTGAGTGAGTTCAGCAGGTAGCGGTCGTGTGAAATCAGCAGTAATGTTCCGTGAAAGTCACGCATGAACCGCCGAAGCCATTCAACCGCAGGCAGGTCGAGATAGTTTGAAGGTTCATCCATAAGCAGGATTCCCGGATTGGCGATTGTCGCACGTACCAGCTCCGCCCGCATTTGCCAGCCGCCACTGAAATCTTTGAGAGCCTTTCCGAGCTCACCACAGTCAAAGCCAAGCGCACTCAATGAAGCTTCGGCTTTGCTTTTAACCGCATATCCATCCAGGTGTTCAAATTTTGTTTGTAGTTCGCCAAGTTGTCGCAGAACAGCATCGTTGGCAACGGCTCCTCCCGACTGCAGGCGTGTTTCCAGCTCGTCGATTTTATGCTGTATTCCGACAATCTCGGGAAATCCGCTTTCACAATATTCCAACAGACCGGCATTGTCATCCGTACCCGTCAGTTCCTGCCGCAAATAGCCGAGCCGGCATCTTTTCGGTAAAACAATATTTCCCGCGTCGGGCGACATCTCGCCGGCAATCATTCGGAAAATCGTACTCTTGCCAGTTCCGTTCATTCCCACAATGCCGACTCGTTCTCCCGTGCCGATCCTGAAACTGACATCGTCAAGAATATCCTGCTTCGCAAACCCTTTGCTGACATTTATAAATTCAATCATAATGGCACGCATTTTGCAGGCTTCTGGAGCAATATGCAATAATGAATTCGGTTACACTGACAATTAAGCTCTTTTTGAATTTTCAGGGATACACTGTTAATCGTTTGTGGCAGTGAATAGTACGCTTAAAAAGACAGTTTTCGGGCGGTGCGGCGCAAATCTGCCGAACAACACCAAGTGATCCCGGAGAGGAATTGTTCTCTCATTTGGAACCTGAATTGACGTAACAGAAGAAGGTTTTGTCATTTTTGAGTTGTATTTATTGGGGGGGTTATATACACAATGGCGGCATGATACAGGATCGAAGAGAGAGCGAAGAGATTGAGGATCGGATGTTGGCTCCATATGCCGCTCGCAGTCCTCTGTCGCGTGGGCGTCTTCATCCTGAAGAACCCCACAGTTATCGTACCCAGTTTCAGCGCGATCGCGACCGCGTTATTCACAGCCGCGCCTTTCGACGTCTGGAATATAAGACTCAGGTGTTTGTGAATGGAACCGCCGATCACTACCGCACACGCCTTACCCACACAATGGAGATGGCGGCGGCGGGCAGAACTTTGGCGCGTGCGCTGGGCGCAAATGAGGAGCTGACCGAGGCCATTGCGCTCGCTCATGATCTTGGTCACAGTCCCTTTGGTCATCGCGGTGAGGATGCTCTGAACGGGCTTATGAAGAATGAGGGAGGATTCGATCACAACATCCAGAGTTGCCGTTGTGTTGAATTGCTCGAATATCAGTACCCTGGATTCAGCGGGTTAAACCTGACATGGGAAGTGCGGGCTGGACTGCGCAAGCATCAGGCGGCAGTTGTGGGGGCGAAACTGGATGGTTATCCCATCGGTCCATACCAGATGATTGAGGCGCAGATAGCAGATATTGCAGATGATATCAGTTATCACGCGCACGATGTCGATGACGGGTTGGAAGCGGGAGTTATCACTCCTGACGACCTTAAACGGCTGGAGCTGTGGAGAGAGGCGGAGATCCGCACCCGAGAGCAGTACGGCAGCAACATATCGAGCGACCAGCAAGTCCTTGTCAGTCTACGCAATCTGCTTGATATTCAGGTTGTAGATGTGCTTGAGACCAGCTCCGACCTGATAGCGAAAAACGATTTAAACTCGATTGAAGACGTGATGACCGCGCCGGAGCGGGTGGTCGATTTCAGCCGGAGAATGAACGGGATGCTGGCTCCGTTTCGTTCATTTCTTTATCAGAATATCTATTACTCGTCAGCGGTTGCTGACGATAGCGACGAGGCTGTTCGTCTGATGCGCAGACTGTTTCTGCATTATATCGAGCAGCCTGAAACTATGGGGAAAAAGGCACAGGCGCGTATCGAGACCGAGGGGCTTTGGCGCACGGCCTGCGATTATGTTGCGGGAATGACTGACCGCTACGCATTTGAAGAGTGTTGCAGATTCGAATTGAATACAAACTGAAAAAGGGGAATATAAGAATGATACGTGAGAGCATAGCGGATTTAGTTGAGGGTCGTGAGATTTCAGGGGAGACCGCCTATGAAACATTTATGGAGATTATGTCTGGAGAGACTTCCGACGCGCAGATCGCCACATTCATTACCGCTCTGCGTATGCGCGGTGAGACACCGGAAGTCATTGCCGGTTGCGCCAGGGCCATGCGTGAAAAAATGACCACTGTGAAGACCGGTGCTGAAGTTGTTGTTGATGTTGTTGGCACCGGTGGGGACGGCGCGAACACCTTCAATATATCCACTGCGGCGGCCATTGTCGCCGCTGCCTGCGGTATCACTGTCGCCAAACATGGAAATTATGGTGTCTCCAGTCAGTGCGGCAGTGCCGATGTGCTTAGAGAGGCCGGTGTTAATATAGACATTAGTCCCACGCAGATGAGTGAATGTTTAGAAAGAGTGGGGTTGGCCTTTCTTTTCGCGCCGTCTCTGCATCCCGCGATGAAATATGCAGTTGGTCCCCGCCGTGAAGTTGGTATTCGCACCGTCTTCAACATTCTCGGACCGCTCTGCAATCCTGCCAACGCACGTTATGGTCTGCTGGGTGTATACAGCGCGGAATTGGTACCGGTCATGGCTGCGGCGGCACTTGAGCTGGGAGCCAAACATCTTTTTGTGGTGCATGGCAACGATGGGCTTGACGAGATAACTACGACGACAACAACGCTGATTAACGAAATCAAGGACGGCAGGATTCAATCGTATGAATTTGATCCACGCGTCCTGGGTATTGAGCTGTGCAAGCCTGGAGACCTCGTGGGTGGTACTCCCGATGAGAACACAACCACGCTTTACTCAATATTGGATCTGGAGGTGGGTCCACGGCATGACATTGTCTGTTTGAACGCCGCCGTAGCAATTGTCGCGGCGGATGCCGCCGATTCACTGAAGGAGGGATTCGAGATGGCTCATAACGCAATTGAGAGTGAAAGAGCACGCACAAAACTGCACAACCTTGTCAATGTGACAAATTCGTAAAGGTGAAAACTTCAATGGAAGGAGAGAGATATGTCGGACAGGAATGATCAACCAATGACAACAGGAGCATGGTTTTTAACAATGCTGCTTCTATCGGTTCCCTTGCTTAACCTTGTTTTGATTGTTGTTTGGGCGTGTGGTGTCGGCAACATAAGCAGAGTCACTTTTTGCCGTGCATCAATCCTGTTGGTGGTGATATCTCTTTTGATTTATTTAGTGTTCTCAGGATTTTTGATAGGGGTTGCGCATTATATCAGCACTCAGGTCGGTTAACCGCGTTCGAAGAGTACGAGAGCTGAATTTGAACGAAGCTTTCCCCACGCTCAGGTCAGCGTTTTATCAGTTGCAGGAATTCGTTGCGGGTGGCATCATCGGCGCGGAAGCATCCGAGCATAGCCGATGTGAGCATGGTCGAGTTTTGTTTCTCCACCCCGCGCATCATCATACAGAGGTGTTTGGCTTCGATCACCACGCCGACCCCTTCGGGATTAACCTTCTCCATCACGACCTCGGCGATTTGACGGGTTAGGCGTTCTTGAATCTGGAGTCTCCGTGCGAAAACATCGGCGATGCGGGCGAGTTTACTGACACCGAAAACCCTGCCACGCGGGATATAGCCGATATGGCATTTGCCGTAGAAGGGGAGTATGTGATGTTCGCACAAGCTGAATATTTCAATATCCTTCACAATAACCATGTCGTTTGAGTCGCACTCAAAGATGGCGTTGTTGATAGTTTCGTCAATATCCATGGTGTATCCACAGGTCATCTCGCGCATCGCTTTTGCGAAACGCTCAGGGGTGTTGCGCAGACCCTCGCGCTCTGCATCCTCGCCAATCTCAGCCAGTATTTTCCTTACAAGTTCGTCCATAACCGTGCCTCAGTGTGTTGTTCTTTCGCTTATTGTTTTTGCCGAAGCCATTGATAGCATTTTGCAAGCACATGTCAACGGCAATCTTTGCGTTTCAGAGTGAGGATCCGGATATATGAATAGCTTGGATTAAATAAGGCTTTGAATTTGATTGAAGACGCATTAAAAAATGAGATTATGAGCGATTATGGAAGCTTTTTTAGAGATTGTCGCGACGGGGCTGGTGTGCGGGCTGACGGTATTGCTCTGCGCCGCAGGACTGTTTCTGTCCTGTCTGGCGCTTTCGGGAACCTGGCTGGTGGTTGCGGCGGCGGCGGTTTGCGCGTTGCGCAGCGGTGGATACGGATCGTGGATTCTGGTACTCGTCTTTGCGCTGTTCGCCGGACTCATTGAAGTACTGGAGTTTTTTGCCTCTGCCTGGGGGGTGAAGAGACGTGGAGGTTCGCATCTTGCCGGTGTCGCCGCAGTCCTCGGCGGGATAGGAGGGATGCTATTAGGGACATTCATTCCTCTTCCTGTTGTCGGGTCGCTTATTGGAATGTTGATCGGAAGTTTTGGGCTGACATATCTGGTTGAGTATAGACGTTTAAAAAAAAGCTCTCAGGCGAGTCATATAGCTACCGGGGCGGTCATTGCGCGTATTCTGATTGTGTTTTTGAAGGTGGGTGGTTCCCTGGGAATGTCAATAGTCCTGATTGTGAGCATGATTCTCGATTTTGGTTAGGTGTCCGGGCGGACAGGGGGGGGTGTGCGGTGCTAAAAAAATGACTCATTAATGATTGAAGTTTGGATGTGGTTCGGGTATTTATGGTCGCTCATTTCTTTGAAGATGCCGGAGTGGTGAAATGGCAGACACGCTGGATTCAAAATCCAGTGCTCGCAAGAGCGTGTGGGTTCGACTCCCTCCTCCGGCATGCCTGTCTCTTCCGCGTTTAATCAACCCGCGTGGGGCTTGTGGCAATATTAAAAATCAGGCAGCTCTTTTTTCCGTCAGTCTCTGAATCACGTAGTAGAGGAAAGGAACAATTGCGAGGCTGATTACGGTTGCGATCAGCATGCCGCCGAAGACCACCGTTCCGAGCACTTTGCGGCTTTCACATCCGGCACCTGTGGCGACGAGTAGCGGTATCACGCCGAGAATAAACGAGAAGGCGGTCATTAGCACGGCCCTGAATCTGGCGCGTAGTGCCTCCAGTGTCGCGTCAAAGGTGCTCATACCCTCATCGCGTTTTGCCTTGGCGAACTCAACAATAAGGATGGCACTTTTGGTCGAGAGTCCTATTAGAAGCACGATCCCCACCTGGGTGTAAATATTGTTGTCCATCCCCCGCAACAGCACCGCGAGTACGGCACCCAGAAGGGCGGTTGGAACTGCCATGCATACCGATAGCGGCAGCGACCAGCTCTCGTACTGCGCGGCGAGCACGAGATAGACAAGCACAACCGCGAGGATCATCAGAATACTGGTGGAGCCGGATGCGGTTTTTTCCTGGTATGACATCTCCGTCCACTCGGTTCCCATGGATGGAGGCAGTTTGTTTTGTGCCATATTTTCCAGAATATCCATGGCCTGTCCCGAACTGAAACCCTTTTCAGCCTCACCCATAATCTTTATTGAGGGATACATATTGTAATGTGTGATTGTCTGCGGACCGAAGCTGTTGCGCACTTCCGCGACAGCACCCAGTGGAACCATGCCGCCGTTTGGAGCGCGGATTTCGAGGCGCTGAATGTCTTCGGGTTCGCTTCGGTAGTTTTGGTTGGCCTGGGCTTTGACCTTGAATGTCCGGTTAAAAAGAGTGAGGTCATTGATATAGACGGAGCCGAGGAAAGACTGCAGGGTGTTGAACACAGCATTCATTGAAAGACCCCGCGTTAGAACCTGGTCGCGATCTATATCCACAAAAAGTTGCGGCACATTGGCTCGGAACGTGGTGCGCATTTGGGTCAGCCCCGATTGAGCGTTTCCGTCATTCACAAATTCATTCCCCACTTGTTCAAGCGTTCTCATGCCGGCACCGCCACGATCCTGCAACATCATAGTGAATCCGCCCGTCAGTCCCAGCCCCGGCAGTGACGGGGTGGGGAAGGCGAACGCTTTTCCGTTCTGAATAGCATGCATGCGCTTGTTTACATTGGCAAGGATTTCTCTTTGATGCTCTTCGGGCGGGCGTTCATCCCAGTCTTTGAATATTA
>Ga0256845_1003192_pt1 | contig 11275 bp, 7 predicted proteins | sample RiftiametaG_FD_189101 | JGI IMG/M metagenome (GOLD analysis project Ga0256845, IMG submission 189101) | Tube worm associated microbial communities from hydrothermal vent at the East Pacific Rise, Pacific Ocean - Riftia | ecosystem: Host-associated > Annelida > Integument > Unclassified ... | reverse complement strand
GCCTTCGCCATGATCACCGACCTTGTTGATCAGCAAACAATGATCTTCTCGTGCTAGATCGTCAAGCGAAAGCTTGGATCTTAGACTGCGAGATGCTGTTTAAGCCGCGCGATACATCTGCGAGCTACCCAAACACTCACTCCATCCTGGCGCATGGGGTTGAGCTCAAATTTCTCCTGGACCGGCACGAAACAATCACCTGTTGGAGAATATAACATGACCTCAAGCACCCTAGTACCTCGTGCCGGAAGTCCGTGCCGGGTTTCACCAGACCCAACTGAAGTGGGGGCCTGATGAAACCCGCAATAGCCTCCCTATTTGCCCTCGGTACTACTTTTTGTCTCATGGGTACCAAAACCCGGCACGAAGTTCCGACCTTTGGTACTAGCCCTCTGGATAGAAAGGCCATTGATCAGCATTGGGACCGAATCACTCCATGGGGCAACCGGCCCCCTTGTAGCTCTTTGGCATTGCCACCAACGTAGCCAGGGCAGAACGACGCCGAAAGTATCGTCAATGCCTGCCTCTTCAGGACGAGACGACAACCCATGAGCCCGTCCCATTCGGTTCAAACCCCTTAGGACAGGGCTCGGCAAACCTAACGGATGGCATCGCGCAGGCTTCACGCCAGATGCTGCGCAGCTCCCTTGAGAAGGCCATTGCCTCTCTCGACCCCGAACAACGAGTTGTTTTTACGATGTTTGAGTCCGAAGGAATTTCAGGTGCTCAAATTGCCAAAGAACTGGGCATACCTTTGGGTACGGTGCATTCACGATTACATACTGCTCGCGGCAGTTCGTACCCGAGTAGCACTCGCCCTCGGCGCTCCAAGTGGATCTCTCGGTTTAGAAGGCTCAGAAAGCCTCGCCCCAGGACAAGCAGGCTCTCTCGGCACCACAACAAGTTCAACTGCTACAACAGCAGGGGCTACAACATGGTTCACGCTGGGGCTTCTTGGAGTCGGCGCATTGGCTCTTGCGCTCCCAAGTCATCAGTCTGAAGCCCATTCGCGAAGAGACAGGTTTTCCCCAACCGAGAAGAGCACCCCGACAATTCCTCAGCAATATGCAAACGCAGTCAAAGAAGAAGATATCTCTTCGCCCCCTCCTCGCAAAGAATTGCCCAAGTCAGTGCCATCAATAAATCGCCATCTTTTAGGCAAGGCTCCAAAAATACAAGCTATTGAGCCAAAGCGCTCTCCTTCTGCAGCCAATAAAAGATCTCTCACTGAAGAAGTTGCGTTCCTGCGCAGGGTAAAAGGGCTGCTGCTCAGTAATGCACACGAAAGTGTCCAACTCATTTCACAATATGAAAGACTCTTTCCAGAGGGGCAGCTTCGCAAAGAAGCTCACCTTCTTAAAAAGCGTGCCAAAAGCGCGAGCATTGAACAGTCGTTGGAATAGTTAGCCACCTCCATACTGAACTCCCGCGATCCCACAGTAATAGTTCATCCATCACATGTTGGTAAACTATGAGTGGCATCGCGTGAAATCTCGCGCACACTATGGCCTGTAGAGAGGAGACACGCTCAGCTTCGAACGCTCCTCTCTCGAACAAGGGGGCAGCGTGGCGAATGATTCTGGGATTTCAACTTCACCCAATTCATCAAAAAAACAATCTGCAGGTTCAAAAGACGCGGTCGAAAACCTCTACCACTTTCGTTGGTGGCTGAGTCTCGTCGTAGTAGCTCTCTCTTTAGGAGCATTTGCAATGGGAGTGGGTCGTATCGGAGAGTTCTCACAACGAGTGGACTCCCTCAAGGAGATAGCCCCCGAAAACCCCCAACCTAAAATGTTTGATACGCGAACTGATATTTGGTTCGACCCCTCGGACGAAGGACTCGCGGCCTACCGCGATGTAGAGGATAAATTCATCGCCGAAGACGCGGTATTGGTCGCCTTTGAGGACAACGAAGACCCCTGGGGTGTCTTTGGGGAGAGTTCCCTCTCCTTACTTTATCAGCTAACATACGAGTTTCAAAAAATTCCTTACGTGCGCAATGTACGCAGCCTCACCTCAAGCCCTTGGATACGTTGGGGACAGGTGACACCAGACGAAGAAGGACTGCTTGTCAGCGATCTATTTGACAAGAGTATCAATCAATTTTCGCGCGAAGAACGATTGGAGCGCATGATTGCCGTATTGGGTGCAGAAAAAGCCAGCGCATTAGCCGGAGAGGAAGAGGTGCGTGAATTTTTGGGCCCCCATGCCGATTTTTCTGAATATGCTGGAGAAAGTCGATTCATTGATGCAATTGTGAGTAGTGATGGCCGAACTGCCGCCCTGCAACTGCAGGTAATTCGAGAAAAGCCCGAAAACTCCGTACTTTCGGCCGCTTTTGATGGCCGCAGCGGACAAGAACGAGAAGTTGCTAAGGCTTTGCACATCATTGAGTCCCAGGGGGCGGCCGTAAGCGACGTAATGAAGTCTCTCTCAAAAATACATAATAGAGAGATTCATATCGCGGGCATACCTGTGGTTGAACGCCATTTTCCCGAAGTAGGTCAAAAAGACATGTCCTGGTTGGGTTTGATGTTTGTGGTAATCGCAGTCGTTCTCTTTGGAATTTTTAGAAAGTTCAGCGGAGTCTTCTTACCAATTGGCGTCGTATTTCTAAGCATTTTTGCCATGAATGGCGCGGTTTGGATGAACGGAGACCTCATCAATAACCTCACGGCCATGACCCCTCTCATCATGACCGCAGTGGGAACGGCTGACGCGGTTCATATCATTTCTGCCTACTTTCTCTTACGCCCACAATTCTCCAAACGGGAAGCCCTCATCATTGAGGTATTGAAGAGAAATGCGGCGCCAGTTTTTCTCACTTCAGTCACAACAGCCGTTGCGTTCCTTTCGTTGACTGTTAGCAAAATTGTTCCAGTGCAAGAGTTGGGTTACACAGCAGCCATTGGAACAGGGGCAGCTTACCTACTTTCAATGACCTTAGTTCCAGCCCTACTCTCTGTCTTACGCCTCCCAGAAACAGACCCAGCCCAAGGCAACCAAGGGGAGGGGGGCATTTCTGTTCGTGCCCGCAAATTCTATTGGACTGATGCCTTAGCTGATTTCGTCGAGAGAAATCAGCTGCGCATTCTCCTGACAGCTGCCCTAGTTCTCCTCGTCTCCATTTGGGGAGTCAGCCGCCTTCAAATTGAAAGCGATCTGCGCATGATGTTTCCCGACGACGACCCTGTGCTCATCGATCAAAACTGGATTGAGGCAAAGCTAGGAGGGTCAGGGGATCTTGACCTCATTTTTTATGGCGCTTCTTCCAAAAAATCTGACGAGATCATGGAAAGTATTCAGAGTAGATTTGAAGAACTGCAAATTCGCCGCCTCTCGAATGATGCCCTCTCCTCTGCGGAAGAAAAGGAACTATTAGATCTGAAGGATAAGTTAGACGATGAGGCGCGAGGGCGCATTGCTTCCGACGAAACTTTTTTACAACAGGTAGACGCTTTTGAACGACGACTAAAAGAAGAATCGAAAAACCCGAATTCTGGCCTTAAAGTACTCACAAGCATGGATAGTGGGCTCAGCGTATTGCGACGCATGCATCAGGTCCAAAACGAAAATCGCTCCTCGTTCTATCGAGTTCCCCAAAAAAGGGACGTGGCCCAAGAGGCGCGCAACGCTCGGGTCATGATTGATCCATTTACGGAAGAAAAGGAGTACTTACCTGCTCAAAGCGCCTCAACTTTAGCGGCTCAGTATTACCTTCAATACGAAAACGGAGCAAAACCTTCGGAAAATCTCAGTAGTTTCGTGACTCCTGATAGACGCGGCTTTCGCATTGCAGGACGCACTACTTTTGAGAGCAACGCAAAAATGCTCGCGACCTATGAGCAAATTCGAGAAATAGCTCGAAGTGAATTTCCTGCAATCGCTGGAACCCAAGCTCAAGTGGACGCCGGTGAGGCTCTCTCCACTATGAGGCTTACAGGTAAAAATTACCTTTTCATGAATATGATGGAGCGCTTCACTGATACGATGATTATATCACTGGGTTTGGCAATGTTAGTAATCACCCTGCTCATCGGACTTGTGTACCGATCTGTAAAATTGGCGCTCATTAGTATGATACCAAATGTATTGCCTTTGGTGTTACCCCTAGCTGTATTTGGAATTCTGGGAATTTCCTTAGATGGGCCAGCTGTAATTGTTGCCACAATAGCACTAGGCGTTTGTGTGGATGACACTATCCACCTCTTGACCAAGTTCTGTCACGCCCGAAAGGATGGTTTGACAACCAAAGGGGCGGTTCGCAGAGCGTTTCGTCAAGTGGGAGGCGCCTTGACTTGGACGACGATCACCCTGGTCTTGGGCTTTTCAATCGTCTCGATGAGCGATTTTAGGCCCAATATGCTGGTGGGCATCTTGGGTGCCTGCATGGTGGGTCTAGCGTGGGTAGCGGACCTCATTGTAACCCCTGCCCTCCTGAACCTTCTTGGCGAAAAAATCCCAGCAACCCAACGCTCCACCGCCTCTCTCGAAGAAGGTCACCAACATGCCCACTAGAGCTCAAAAAGAAATTTTTGATTATTTAGGAGAATTCATGAAGAAACCCCGCCAACTTCATCTCCATCTATCTCGGCGAAAACTTGTAGCGCTTGGAGCCCTCTGCTTGGCGTTTTCTCCCAGTCAGGCGTGGGCTACGAACCAATCGGGTGTTTCCGTCCCTCCACTTCCCACCTTCGATCAATCTGACTCCGTTCGCTTTGGAACGGCCCTGGCAAAGTACACCGAAGAAGTGGATGCAGGTTGGGTCGATCAATATTCAAAGTCCAAAATGACTCTCTACGACGCTCGCGGGGATAAAGTGACGCGCAAGGTTGTTCAAGCAATCTTAGAGGGAAAAAATGGAGACAAATCGATTGTGCGCTTCATGAGCCCCCCCGATATTCGAGGGGTAGCCGCCCTAGTGCACGAAAAGCCAGGAGGGACCGACGATAGTTGGCTTTACCTTCCGGCAAGCAGAAGGGTGCGCCGCATCTCAGGGGCAAATCGTACAAGTAGTTTTCAAGGAACAGAATTCACCTATGAAGATCTCTCCAGCTTGAGTGTTGAGCGGTACAGCTGGAAATTTATCAAAAAGGGTAGGGTAGGGTCCGAGCCCGTCTACTTACTGGAAGCACGCCCTCGCTATCGAGACACAGGGTATTCAAAAATTGTTGTTTCATTGCATCAAAAGTTTTTCCGTTCAGAAAGATTGGTCTACTTCGACAAGGCAGGCAGACGTTTGAAGACGTTGAGTTCGGCTGATTGGCGCCATGTGCACGGACGCTTCTGGCGACCCAGAAAACAAGAGATGGCCAATCATCAAACGAGGAAACGAACTACTCTGGAGACAACAAGCCTGCACATGAATATGGCCCTCTATCCCTCCAAAAAGGGGGGGAAGAGAAAGAACCTGAGCGAGGCATTGTTCACGCGGCGCGCGCTAGAAAGCAGCTAAAGGCAGCAAAATGGGCTTCTACACTGCCAGGACTTGCCTCCTGCTCTGCGCTATTTGCTGGGGCGTCAGCCCAGCTCGGGCTCAGGACGATTTGAGTAGTTGGGATGACTTGGACTCGTTGGATGAGGAACTAGGAGACCTGGAGGAAGGCAGCGCTGAGTCCAAACCATGGCCTATTGAGTTCAAAGGATTCCTCGCCGAAGAGATCAGAACCTATCCCCTCGATCGAGGGGGAGATAAAAACGATGAACAATTGATCTCCGAAGTGCAGGTTGAATTCGATTGGGCCATTGCGCGGGGGCTCTCTCTCGAAATGACTCCTTGGTTCTACGTAGACGTCTTGGACACAGAGTTATTGCGCTATGAGCCCTTGGAAGCCTACTTGATCTATCGCGCAGACAATTGGGATCTCCTCGCGGGGCAGTTTATCGAAAGCTGGGGAATCGCCGACACATCAAACCCTCTCGATGTGCTCAATAGACGAGACTTGGCCATCGACCTATTTAACCCCCAGGTGCGCGGCGAATTGGGGGTAAGAATGCGTTGGACGTTACCAGGTAGTGATACGATTGGGGAACCTTCTTTTGGCGTTTACGTGATCCCCCTTTGGCGCGAAACCCAGTTTCCGACCGATACCCAGCGCTTTGGGTTTTCTAGTGCTACCACGCGCTTCCGCGCTGACTTGGCTCAGGGTCCCGAAGACATCGATCGTATGATGATGGCCATTCGCTTCGACCACACGCTCTCGACAAAGCTTTTCAGCGCCGACATGCAATACTTGGTGGCCCGTGGACCCGACAGGGCGCCCCTCGTAGATATTCTTCCCGATGAGACATCCGGAGTCGTAGAACTAATTCCCCACTATTATGGGTTTTGGGTACTTGGAGGGGGGCTGCGCGCCGTTCCCCAGGCAGAGGGTTGGTCCAAGTTCACCTTCAAACTTGAAGCAGCGTACAAGCGCCCCTACGCATTTTACCCCCTCTCTGGCCAAGGCGGTCCTTTAGCGACAGGCCCCAGCCCAATTCCCGGCCCTTATGCTCAGATTGTAGTCGGTTTTGACCGTAATTTTGCTCAGGTATTTTCGGAGAAAGACGAAGTTATATTTACAACTGAATTTGCCGCGGAGATTGGCCCCAATGATGCAGGGAGCGTGTTGCGGCCCTTTGACCACGATGCGGCAATTCGCCTCGCCTGGTCAGCCGGTGATTTTGCACGCAGCTCTCTCGAATTACGAGGAGTGGTGGATGTTGTAAATGGCGAGATAATTAGTGAATTCATCGCAGAGCGTCAGCTCCGATTTCTTCACGACGATCTCAAATTACGCCTCAGGGCGCGTGCGCTGATCCCCTCGCCAAAAGAAGGCGAGATTACCCTTCTTAGCGGATTTGTTTTGAACAACAGTAGTGTGAGCGCACGACTTCAATTCGACTTTTGAGTAAAAAACTCGTCCGACTTGAGCACTTGCTGACGAGCCATTCTTTCGGATGCTTTTCGTGGCTGCAAACAGGGTTTCTATGTGAAATTGATGAGCCTACGGCACCGCACGCAGCAAGAGGGAGCTATCACAGGCTCTTGCTGCACCTAAAGCCAAATAGATCAGACTATATCCTATCAAAATTCGTGATCTCGACCTGAGAATCGAGACCGAGGTCACGCGCGAAGGGTGAAGTTCAAGCTTTTAGAGAGAGCTCTGCGTCGAGGCCGTCGGGGCGTTTCGGCGCCTGCGCAGCGCCAGACCCCAGCCTCCTAAAGCGAGGACTGCCCAGGCCCATGGGGTCGGGCCTCCTCGCCCGCGACCTTGCACGCTACAGGCACAACCGGACTCATCTTGGCACACCCTTCGCATCTACTGGTCTATCGTCACTTGCCGCGGCTCCTCCTGTTCCAGTAGGTGTATCAGTCACCTCCGCGGTTGTACCGCAATCGAGTCCGTCATCGACAAGGCCATTGCAATCATTGTCTTGTCCGTTACAGACTTCTTCCCCAACGAACGAACAAGAATATTCACAGCCATTGCTCGGATCGGCGTCAATATCGAAGAAGCCGCTTGGACAACCGGTGAGCGTGCATTGGCCAGTGCTACAGACAGTATTTGAATTGGCGAGGTTGCAGTCTACCGCACAGGCGCCGCAGTTGAACATGTCAGAGTTCGTGTCCACGCAGTCCTGCCCGCACTGAGACAAACCGGCCGCGCAAGAAGTCGCGCAACTACCCAAGCTGCAGACCTCACCATCAAGACAAGTGGTGCCGCACGCGCCGCAGTTGTTTCCTGAGGTGGAGGTGTCGACGCAGGTCTCAGCACACGCTTCGAGGCCCGCGCTGCACTCACAAGCGCCACTCTCGCAAGTCGCGCCGGAGGCACATGTACTGCCACATGCTCCGCAATTCATCCCGTCCTGGGCTGTCTCTACGCAAGCCCCGCCGCAGTCTTGCTCTGAGCTAGCATCGGGCACACATTTTCCGTCGCAGTCTCGAAAGCCATTTCCACAAACGCAGGAGCCAGCCACGCAGGCTTCGTCCGCTGCGCAGCTAGCGCCGCACGCTCCGCAATGGTCAACGTCTGAGTCCGTGTTTGCGCAGGCCACGGTGCAGTCGGTCAGGCTGCCGCAATCGTTTTCGCAGGATCCGCCGACGCAAACTTGAGCGTCGGGGCATGTGGTGCCGCAAGCACCGCAGTTTGCCAAATTCGTGTCGGTGTTGACGCACTCGTCGCTGCAGAGAGCCTTGCCTCCGGTGCATTCACAAGAGCCGGTCGTGCAGACTTGGCCCGCCACGCAGTTTACGCCACAGGCTCCGCAATTGCTCGCGTCGTTGTCTGTGTCTTTGCAGCTTGTGGCGCTGCCTGCATCGCAGTCGGTCGCGCCGCCCGTGCACGCGCAGCCCCCTGCCTGGCATTCAGAGCCAGCGCCACATGTTGCATCACAAGATCCACAGTTTGCGCTATCGGTCTCGGTGTCTACACAGGAGCCGCCACATTCGTTCAGAGTACCGCTACACTCACAGATGCCCGCGCTACATTCTTTTCCGGAGTCACAGGCGTTGCCGCAGGCGCCGCAGTTCCCGGCACTTGCGTCCGTGTCCACGCAGGTTCCATTGCAGAGGGTTTTCCCTGGATCGCAAGTGGGTGGAGTCGTCGCTTGTTCGCAATTGACCTGACCGGCCCCTTGAGAGAGATCTGCATGGGTGAGCACATAGATGCCCTTGGTTCCGTCCGCTCTCTTTTGTTGCACATAGGCCTCAAGCGTCGCGATGTCGTAGTCACTGTTACTGCGGTGCTTGTAGTGATTGTAAACTCCCTCGTAATCTCGAGGCATGTTTGCCCCGGCAACGACGTTCCCGCGGGCCAAGTGCAATTGCATAGTGACTCCCGTGTCGCTGAGCTGCTCTAGCCAGTTTTGCGCCTTCAAGATACGGGGCAAAGTCTCGGAGCCTACCCGCATATCGTACATGTCGTACCCTTGGTGGCAGAGTGCATCCGCCGTGAGTTGAATCGCCTCTGCACACATGCTGGTGTGACCCAAGTCGGGCGCATTCGCCTCGCCGCCGCGATTGATTTCTGTCACCTCGCCTGTGTTGTCGATGGAGAGTTCAAAGAGGTTGAGTGAAGTACCCGCCTTGTTAATGGGGGACGAAGCCGGCCACTGATTCTGGGCGCCTGCCAAACCAGGATTGATATTCCTGGAAAGGTGCATCGTCGCGAACATGTGATCGTACCCGTTTTGGAACAATGCTTTGTCGTCGAGGTAGATGCCCAACATAATACGAGCCTTCGCCACGTTGAGAGACTGATTGGGGCTTCCATTGGGATTGCCCAGATTGCCCCACCAAGCGAGGGCAGCCGGGACCATCACTTTACGAGCGAAGGATTCGAATTTAGCTCTATCGGAAGGAAGCCAGCCGTCATATCCGCCCTTGTAGTCGCGCATGATTTCAGCAGCAATGACCCAGCGATCCATGTAGTGAGTGGTCGTCAAAAATGGATAAACGCCACCATTTGCTCCCCACCATTGGGTCGTTCCTCCTGCCCAAGCGTTGAGAATACCAATGACCGTGTCTGCGTATTTGTTCTCACCGCTCAATGCCCACGCAATGGCATTTTCGACCAGGTGATTGCTGTCCTTGTAATGGGCCTGTTTCACATCATTGGTGGGTGTGATGGCGGCAATGGCCCAGCCTCCGTACTCGCTGGGATAATTCCATCTGGCGTTGAAGGAGTTCCACGCCGTCTTCATGGCGCTTGAGGCTGGAGCGTTGATTCGTTCCTTGATGGTATCAATCTCGGCTTCGGACAACATCAGGCTCGGGTGACTGAACTCGTTGGTCTCCCAACCAGAAATTTGTACGACGGCCAAGTCCTGAAAGTACTTCTTGTCGCCATTGCCATCTTTGGTGCGGAGATACATTCTAAACACGTGGGTTCCGGGAGTGGCCGTCCAGGTAAAGGTGCCGTTGCTTCCGGTGCCGCTACTTGCGCCGCCGTGCACGTCCGAGCGGCTGAGATCCGCGCCGTCGAACTTGATCTCTGTTCTGTCTTTCGCTTCAGCGCCTAGATCATATCCGTAGTTGAAGGTAATGACGTCTCCCGGATTTCCGGTTGTCGCACTAGACGAAATGTTGATTGATTGGGCGTGGGCGTGGCTCGGGAGCAAGAGTACAGCCAAAAGGACAGCGACGAGAGGGAGGATTTTACAAAAGAACAGCAATTTTCTAGGCATGGTGAATTCACTCGCGCGGCGGTGCGTACCGCTCGCTCTTCTATGAAGTGCAAACGACGTGCGCTTGTGGATACGGATTCCTGCCCGTTGGCCGAAATAGAAGAATCCTCTTTGAGCGGAAGAGCGTTCGGAGGAGCCTGCCCCTCAAACCACTCGTGATCGGAGCCGTCAATTTGAAGGAGCTCACCCATGCGATCTCTTCGAGGCCGCGTCCGTTGGTCAGCGCCTCGTTTCTTCTTCTCTATGTTGCGGGTGCCTCAAGTTTGAAGAATTGGTCATAGAGCCAGAAGAGGTACGTGCGCGGCTCTACAAGTGAGGACTCAACCCTGATGCTCAAAGACCAACGCAGGAAATTTTTGGCCAGAAGATGCCGCTCATCCCTCTCCCTGGGCGCCTGCAGTTTTAGGGCTGTTGCTTCTCCCTTTCTTCCAGAAAGCCGGCAGCCTTTTCCTCCGAGTGTACAACCGCGCCCTGACTTGGCACCACTTGCAAGCTCACAAACTGGCGATCCTCGTAACTCAGGAGCACGTGCGTTCCCGGAAATATCTGCACGACAATTTCTTCGCGTTGATCATTGTCGACCACCACCCGGTACGTCCCTGAACGGAGCCGAAAGGTGATTTGTTCTATCGGGAGTCGCACGCCATTCAACTTCACCCACCGAGCGCCGCCCCGCACCTCCAAGAGCCCACTGCCAACACTGGGCCGGGGGACTTGCTCCGGCCCGGTGGGAGGCTCTACGTTCGCCAATTCTACATCGACCGATAGCGTGGGGTGCGCTGGGTTGACGCTTTTTGGACTTGGAGGCTGTGACGTCGCACAGCCAGAGAAAGCGAAAGTGAAGAGGAGGCACAGTCGACCGAGCAGGCTCGCATGCATCGTCATGGGGCTGCCCTCAGCACGCCATCCTCAACAGTCGGCATCGTATCTTGTCCGTGGACTACAAGCTCTACTTCTTGGTTCGTTCCGTCCGCTCTAACGACCAACTTGTGCGTGCCGTTTTCGAGCCTTAGCGGCTCTTCTTTCACATCATCTTCTATTAAGATGCCGTCGAGGTATACTTCGTGGCCCTTGAATAAATGCAATGAAACCCGGCCGTAGTTTA
>Ga0256845_1003191_pt1 | contig 11276 bp, 11 predicted proteins | sample RiftiametaG_FD_189101 | JGI IMG/M metagenome (GOLD analysis project Ga0256845, IMG submission 189101) | Tube worm associated microbial communities from hydrothermal vent at the East Pacific Rise, Pacific Ocean - Riftia | ecosystem: Host-associated > Annelida > Integument > Unclassified ... | reverse complement strand
GAATTCAAACTAAATACTAGACCTAGAAAAAGATTTGGGTACGAAAACCCTATATTTGTAATGAATCAATTATTGTTTAATTAAAAAGTTGCATTTGTGACTTGAATTCAGCCAATATGAAATCAACAAAGCAAGAATAAAAGAGAAAAATATTGAAAGAATTAAATCGATTGAAATATGGGAAATAATCAAGGAATATGTTCCTATTAAATATTTTACAGGTTCAGTTGAAGAGGACATAAAGGTAATAATGACCATTTATAATGTTTCAACTATAGATGGATTAGTAGATTCAGCAGCTAAAAATAAATTTGCTTTTTATAGAAAATCTGACAAATTGCAAATTGACGAAAAAAACATGCTTGCATGGAGCTCAATAGCCACTTACGAAGCAAGTCAACAGGAGTCTAATAAATTCTATTTTGAAAACATTGACCAGCTATGTATCCAGTTAAATGAGGTTTTCTATAAAAACGAGAATACATTAGAAAACACAAAGAGAGTGTTAAATCAATTTGGAATTAAATTCATAACAATTCCTAAATTAGAAAAAACACCAATTGATGGATATTCATTTTGGTCAGGAGATAACCCTGCAATTGCTTTAACATTAAGACACGGCAGAATAGATAGTTTTACTTTAATGCATGAAATTGGACATATAGCCATACATTTATATAACGATAGGAACTCGGAATTTTTCGATTTTTATCGAGATAAAAATGAAAGTATAGCTGAAAAAGAAGCAGATGATTTCGCTCAAACCAAATTAATTTCTACTAAAGTGTGGAATGAAATAATTGAAAAACACGTTCCTTTAAATGATGATAACATCATTGAATTAAGTTCATATTACTCTATAAATTCAGCTATCTTATTTGGTAGAGCATGTTATGAAATGGGTACTTATGCTTTTAAAACGAAAATTGACAAAAAATTAAAATAAAAGCGGGTAACAAAGTATAAAAATAATAGTAAATATGAACATTGTAGTCCGCAATAACATTAGTAGTAAATTGAAAAATTTTACTTCCGAAATCGGCTACTATTCTTATACAAATCGTTACCTGCAAGCACGAAAAACTGAACTAAAAAGAAAAAGCCAAAAGAGCAATTTCTTGCCATCACTCAACCAAAAATCCTAACAAAAAATGTAAATTTGGGACATATTTAAAAAATAGAAAAGAATTAAATGTCAGACGAACAGAAAAAAATATTAGAAGCCCAACTTTGGGGAATAGCAAACCTATTAAGAGGAAAGATAAGTGCAGACGATTACAGAGATTATATTCTTGGGTTTATTTTCTATAAATATTTAAGTGAAAAGCAATTATTATACGCTAACGGACTGTTGGAAGGCGAAAATGTAACCGACTACAAAGAAATAACGGATAGCGAAACTTTAGAAGCCATAAAAGAAGAATCCTTATTAAAATTAGGTTATTTTTTACAACCAAAAGAACTCTTTTCTGTATTGGCAAAAAAAGGAAATGCAGATACCGAAAGTGAAAGCAACTACGTTATAGAAAATTTACAAGCCGTAATGAACCACATTGAGCAAAGCACAATGGGAACAGAATCAGAAGAAGATTTTAACGCTTTGTTTGAAGACTTGGATTTAACTTCTACCAAAATAGGTAGAACCGTAGGAGCAAGAAATGAAGTGATTGTAAAAATCTTAAATCACTTAGATAAAATAGATTTCAAATTAGAAGATTTAGAAGCAGATGTTTTGGGTGATGCTTATGAATATTTGATAGCCAAATTTGCCGCAGGAGCAGGAAAATCAGCAGGAGAATTTTATACGCCACAGCAAGTTTCTAAAATATTAGCAAAAATAGTAACCACAGGAAAAACCAAACTAAAATCGGTTTATGACCCAACTTGTGGTTCGGGTTCTTTGCTGTTGCGTGTAGCCAGAGAAGTAGAAGATGTAAGCGAGTTTTACGGTCAAGAACTAAACCGTACAACCTACAACTTAGCACGAATGAATATGATATTGCACGATATCCATTTCCGTAAGTTTGATATTCAACAAGAAGACACACTTGAAAATCCACAACATACAGAAAAACGTTTTGAAGCCGTAGTTGCCAATCCGCCATTTTCTGCACATTGGAAAGGAAATACCAATCCATTAAACAGTACAGACGAACGTTTTAGTCAATACGGGCGAATAGCACCAAAAACAAAAGCCGATTATGCTTTTGTGCAACATATGATTCACCAATTGGCAGATAACGGTATTATGGCAACCGTACTATCACACGGAGTTTTGTTTAGAGGTGCTGCAGAAGGAGTAATTCGTAAATATTTAATTAGCGAACTTAATTATTTAGATGCTGTTATTGGTTTGCCTGCCAATATATTTTATGGTACAAGTATTCCTACCAGTATTTTGGTATTTAAAAAATGCCGAAAAGTAGATGACAATATTGTATTTATTGATGCCAGCGGAAAAGACCATTTTGTAAAAAAAGGGAACCAAAACGAATTGCGTGATGAAGATGTAGAAAATATCATAAATACGTACCGAGACCGTGAAACCAAAGATAAATATTCTTACGTAGCCACATTGGCTGAAATAGCCGAAAACGATTACAACTTAAACATACCAAGATATGTAGATACTTTTGAAGAAGAAGCAGAAATTGTGTTAAGTAAAGTGTCTGAACGCTTAATTGATTTAGATAACGACCTTGCAACTGTAAATACAGAAATACTTGCTTTTTGTAATGAATTAGGTATTGCACCACCTTTTAAAATGGAAGAAGATGGAAAATAATATACCACAATTACGGTTTTCGGAGTTTAAGGGAGAATGGAAGGAAAAGCCATTTGGAAATATAGCAGAAAGAAGCAAAGAAAAATACAACCCAGAAACAGATGATAATAATTTCAAATGCATTGAATTAGAAAGTCTTGGGCAGAATACAGGAACGTTATTAAAAACATTCAATTCTAAAGAACTAAAAAGCATTAAAACCAAATTTTATGTAGGTGAAGTTCTTTTTGGAAAGTTGAGACCATATTTAAGAAAATATTATTATACAAATTTTGATGGAGTTTGTACATCTGAAATTTGGGTTTTAAAAGGTATTAATACTGAAAATCTATACTTATTGTATTTAATTCAAACAGTTAAATTCAACCACCAAGTAAACTTGACAACAGGGTCTAAAATGCCAAGAGCAGATTGGAGTATACTTAGTAAATCAAAATTCGTAATTCCTAATTCCCTTCCCGAACAAACAAAAATAGCCACATTCTTAACCGCAGTTGACAAACGCATCAACCTACTACAAAAAAAGAAAGCCGAATTAGAGGACTACAAAAAAGGTGTCATGCAAAAATTGTTTTCTCAAACTTTACGCTTTAAAGATGATGACGGAAATGATTTTCCTGATTGGGAAGAGAAGAGATTAGGTGAAATTGGTTTTTTTCAAACTAGTAGTGTAGATAAACTTACTAAAGAAGGTGAAAAAAGTATTTTTCTGGTAAATTATTTGAATGTATATAATCACGAAGAAATTAATAGTAAAACTGTTAAAGAGTATCAAATTGTAAGTGCAAAGGATTCTCAAATAAAATCTTCAAATTTAAAAAAAGGAGATATCCTTTTCACACCAAGTTCTGAAACAGCTTCGGATATTGGTCACTCTGTTGTAATTTTTGAAGATATCGAAAATGCTGTTTATAGTTATCATTTAATGAGGTTTAGACCTAATGTGGATTTAGATTTAAGATATTCTCATTATTTCTGCAATAACTTAAGTGTCTTAAAACAAATGTCAAGGTTTTCCACAGGAAGTACTAGATATACAATTTCGGTTGGCAATTTCTCAAAAGTTATTGTTTCAATACCAACAAAACCTGAACAAACCCAAATAGCAAATTATTTAACGGCTTTAGACAATAAAATTGATGCTAGTGTAGATTTCAAAAAAGGTTTACTTCAGCAACTATTTGTGTAAAAATAATAACCGTACAAAATGGCTAAAAAAAACGACAGACAATTAATTAGAAATAGCACCGCAGAGTTTTTAATATTTACCGCACAAGCAGGAGAAAATAGTATTGAGGCAAGGTATGAAGACAAAACCATTTGGCTAAGTCAAAAATTGATGGGTGAATTGTTTACTGTAGAAACAAATACCATTAACTATCATCTAAAAGAAATATTTAAAAGTGGTGAAGCAGATGAAAATCGAACTATTCGAAAATTTAGAATAGTTCAAACAGAAGGTAAAAGACAAGTAGAAAGAAATGTAGAATTCTATAATTTAGATGTCGTTATCTCTGTTGGTTATCGTGTAAATTCACTTAGAGCAACGCAATTTAGGCAATGGGCAACCAAAATATTAAAAGATTTTGCTATTAAAGGTTTTGTATTAGATAAAAAACGCCTTGAAAATGGCTCGTACCTAAACGAAAATTATTTTGAAGAACTACTTGCTGAAATACGCGAAATACGATTAAGTGAACGTAAGTTTTATCAAAAAATAACAGACATTTACGCTACCAGTCTTGATTATAATAGAGACGCTACCACTACACGTAACTTTTTTGCCAAAGTACAAAACAAACTACATTTTGGCATTCACGGTAATACAGCAGCAGAATTAATTCACAAAAGAGCCGATAGCAGTAAAGATAAAATGGGTTTAACCAGTTGGAAGAATTCACCAGACGGTAAAATTATAAAGACAGATGTTAGTGTTGCTAAGAACTATTTAAGTAAAAATGAATTAGAATCTTTAGGTAGAATCGTCAATGCTTTTTTAGATTTGGCAGAAGAACGAGCGTTAAGAAATATACCTATGACAATGCAAGATTGGGCAAAAAGAATAGATGCCTTTTTAGAATTTAATGAAAGTGAAATTTTAAAAGATGGTGGAAAAATTTCGACAGAAATAGCAAAAGAAAAAGCTGAAACAGAATTTGAAAAGTACAGAATAATTCAAGATAATCTTTTTGAAAGCGATTTTGATAGAATATTAAAAAAATTACCTAAAAAATAATGACCACACAACCCGAACAATTATTAGAAAATAACTTAGTAAGTCAATTAGCAGGATTGGGTTATAAAAATGTGGTTATTAAAGATGAAACAGATTTATTAAGTAACTTAAAATTACAATTAGAAAAACATAATAATATTTCGCTATCCGATAATGATTTTAAGCAAGTTTTAAACTACATCAACAAAGGTTCCATCTTTGAAAGAGCCAAAATATTAAGAGATCGAGTTCCGTTTACCAACGATAAAGGCGAAAACAAAACCATAGAACTCATTAACCAATTGCATTGGTGTAAAAATGAGTTTCAAGTTACGCAACAAGTAACTATGGAAGGGAAATACAAAAACCGTTATGATGTCACTATTTTAATAAACGGTTTACCATTGGTACAAATAGAACTAAAACGTAGAGGATTAGAACTAAAAGAAGCCTTTAATCAAATAAACAGATACGAGCGTCATAGTTTTGGCGCAGGAGCTGGTTTATTTCAGTTTGTACAAATATTTGTAATCAGTAATGGTGTAAACACAAAATACTACGCCAACAGTCCAATAAAAGCACGTAGTTATAAACAAACTTTTTTCTGGAGCGATACCAAAAACAAATTGGTTACGCAACTTTCAAAGTTTACTGATATATTTTTAGAACCTTGCCATATCTCGAAAATGATTACGAGATATGTAGTTTTAAACGAATTGGCTAAAATTTTAATGGTACTACGTCCCTATCAATATTTTGCAGTAGAAGCTATAATTGAACGCGTAAAAAACACAACCAAAAACGGATTTATTTGGCATACTACAGGTTCGGGTAAAACCTTAACCAGTTTTAAAGCAAGTCAAATATTAACACATATGCATAAAGTGATATTTGTGGTAGATAGAAAAGATTTAGATTATCAAACTACCAAATAATTCAATAGTTTTAGTAAAGGAAGTATTGATGGAACAAACAATACCAAAGCCTTGGTAAAACAATTGGCTGGCGATAACAAATTGATTGTTACAACTATTCAAAAATTAAATACTGCCATTAGTAAAACCAAGTACTTAAATCAGATGGAAGTCTTAAAAGACAAACGTGTGGTTTTTATATTTGATGAATGTCATAGAAGTCAATTTGGAAAAACACATCAAGACATAAAAAACTTTTTTCAAGAAAGTCAGATGTTTGGTTTTACGGGAACGCCAATTTTTGAAAAAAATGCAGGAAAAAACGAATTCGGAAAACGAACAACTGCTATGTTATTTGGTGGTGAAAAGGCTTTACACAAATATGTTATTACAGATGCTATACGAGATGAAAATGTATTGAAATTTTCTATTGAATACATTAATACATTTAAAAAGAAAGAGCATATATTAGATATTGATGTAGAAGCAATAGATGAAAAAGAAGTAATGGAGACGCCTCAGCGTTTAGATGCTATTACCGAATACATAATTGAAAACCATAGCCGTAAAACGCACAGCAAAGAGTTTACCGCTATAATGTGTGTAATACCATATTGACTATAATCTACGTCAATTATCTTGTTTGTTTTTCACATTCTCTTCGTTAAAATAATCTACCGTAACTAGTTATGCTAAATTATTTTGCCTTAATAATGCAAAAAACAATTCAATCTAATCTAGACGTATATTACGATCAAAATGGTATAAGTAATGTAGAAACGCTTATTAAGTATTACCACCTTTTTAAATCAAAAGAACATAATTTAAAAGTTGCAACCATATTTTCATACCAAGCCAATGAAGAGGATAAAGATGCATTAGGCTTTACAACTTCCGATTTTGATGAAGTAGATTTAAATGTAGTTGCTGAACCAAAACCAGAGTATAATTCTAAACACACAAGAGAACATTTAGATAATTTTATTGCCGATTACAACAAAACATTTGGTACGAACTACTCTACCAAAGACACGCAAAGTTATTATAACTATTACAATGATATTGCTAAAAGTGTAAAACACAGGCAAGTTGATATTCTATTATACCATTTTAACTATAAAACAAGTCATTTATCCTGTTTGTTTTTACACTCTCTTCGTTAAAATAATTTACCGTAACCAGTTATGCTAAATCATTTTTCCTCGATATTGCAAAAAACAATTCAATCTAAATTAGACTCATATTATAGTTAAACTGGTATTAGTAGTCAATATGTTTTTAACAGGTTTTGATAGCAAAACTTTAAATACGATATATGTAGATAAAAACCTTAGATACCACGGTTTAATTCAGGCTTTTTCAAGAACAAACAGAATTCTAAATGAAGTCAAATCGCAAGGAAATGTGGTTTGTTTTAGAAACTTAAAATAGCATACAGATGATGCTATTACTTTATTCTCAAACATAGAATCTAAGGACGAAATAATTATAGCCCCTTATGAAGATTATGTAAGTAAAATGAATGATGCTTTTATCCAATTACTGCAAGTTGTACCAACGGTAGATAGTGTTTCTAATTTAGAAAGTGAAGAAGATGAATTGGCTTTTGCAAAAGCATTTAGAGAATTAATGCGAACACTTAATGTTTTAAAAACATTTACTGAGTTCACTTTTGATGATATCAGTATAAATGAACAAACTTTTGAAGATTACAAAAGCAAGTATTTAGATTTAAGAGATAAAGTAAAAAGAGAAAATGCAGTTGAAAAAGTTTCTATTTTATATGATATAGATTTTGAATTAGAACTTATTCATAGAGACGAAATAAACGTTACCTACATTTTAAAGTTACTGGTAAATCTTAAAAATTCAGTATCTGTTGAGGAACAAGAAAAACAACTGAAAAACATAATGGATATTGTGGCTGGAGATACACAGCTAAGAAGTAAACGTGAGTTAATTGAAAAATTTATAAATGAAAATTTACCAATCATTGAGGATTCTGAAGATATTCCAGATGAATTTGTAAAGTTTATGACAACTGAAAAATTAGAAGCCATAAAATCATTGAGTAAAGAAGAAAACTTGGATTCTGATAAACTAGAAAAAGTAATTGGCGATTATATGTTTACAGAGAAAATCCCATTACGTGACGACATAATAGACACAATGAATACTCGTCCAAGTTTGAAAGAAAATCTAAAGCGGAAAGAATAACTAATAAGATACTGGAATTTGTGGAGACATTTATTAGCGGAATTATGACGGAATAGCCAACGCAAGTTCAAGCACATTTAAAGTTTGCTCGTGCCTCACAAATTTAAAAGAGCTTTCACGCCAACGCTAGCAAGTTTGCGGAAAGAAAAGCTAGACACTTAACAATGTATAAAAATCGTTGCTGTCCCGCAGGGCAGTTATGATTTTTTAGCCATTGTTGTGTGGAGTATTTCTTTCTTTTTGACCTTGGATGTGGCATCAATAACCAATTGCTCTTTCTCTGATATTTTAAGTATTTGACATAAACGACTTCTGGTTTGATAGTCAGTATCGAACATGTGTAAATGATCGATAGCAAGATTTCTTAAAACCATAAAACTGAGCTTATTGGTAGTCATGGTTTCTTCAAGATTTTTGATTGTATCCACTTGCGATTTTATACTCGAGAAACCAAGTTTGATAGCCAAATCAATCAATCGTACTGAATTGACGTGATTGTTGTCTAAGGCTTTTTCAAATGAATTTTTAAGCTTATCATATCCAATTGAATTTGATACTCTTTTTATCAAGCCGAAAGATGATAGAAATGACATTCTGAAAATGAAGTCTCTAGCAGTGTCCTCAATGTTTTCTTTTAAAGAAAAGTTATCCTTTATATGTTTTTCGGATATAAGTTCTTTGATATATTCTATTATGTGGTCTTTGTTCTTCTGCAGTAGGTCTAAGTAGAAACCAAGTGTTCTCAAACCGAGATTATATGTCGTATTCACCAACTCTAATTTTTGACTTCCATCTAACTCTCCCCAATACTTTTTCGATATTTGTCCGAGTAAATCTATGGTTTTAAAGGCACGGGTAATTCTAGCGTAAACATCGATATCGGTAATGTCATCGTCTAAACCTAGGTCAGAATAGTCTGCCGTTTCATTTTCGATTTCATTTTCTAAGCGTTCATTTTCATCTTCTTCAGCTACCGCACTTTCTCTGTTCTTTTTGACGTCCATAAGCTCAATAACCTGATCAGGAATGGATTTTATTAATTCATTAATGGCAGTTATATCTTCTTGCAATTGACACTCCTTGGTATTTGGAAAAATGGCGTTTGCATTATTAATTATTTCCTGAATAATAAATTCATCTTTGGAAAGGTGTGTAACGAACATAATAATGCTCGCATATTCATCATTAAATATTCTTAAAGACATTTTTGATACAAGACTCTTCATTTCTTCCTTTGAAATATTATTCGAAATGAACTTAGCTACGAAAAAGTAGTAGATATATTTTTCTTTAATGTGTATGGTGTCATTGACAGATATAAGTTTCGCTGAGTCAAGTGTCCTGAGAATATTTTCCGAATTATAACTTAAGTCATATTTTAAACAATACAATTTGTGATACTCCACAAATTGTTCTTTGGTCAATTCCGTAACCTTTAATTCAAAAAGATGAAAACAGAGATGTGTTAAATAATTGTAGAATAAACCAATTTCTTTACGGTCTTTAACGGCTTTGTTAAAATACTCATTTATTAAGTGTTCATAATAGAAGCCATGAACTGAGTAGTTTTGGTTTTGAGTATTGCCTCCTTCAATAGACTGTAATATTGATAGTAAATAAAAAGGGTATGATGGTATGTAACCCTTTCCAATAATAGTTTTAATATGACTTAGAGCAAAGTCTATTTTGCGTCTAATTTCATTTTGATCTTGAAATTTTTCTTCTATTCCTAGAGTGTACCACTTTTCTGTAAGTTCATATCTAAGCTTAGGACCAAATTCTAGGAGAGAGTATAAATCGAAATTTTTAAATGGATCATGACCATTTAAAGTTTCTAAAGGCATAAGAGAACTTCCCGTAACAATAAGGTTGGGGCAAATGCTTTCTAGATTAGTAGTTAAGGTCGCCCAATATTTGTTTTTTCCTTTAGTGGCTTTATGAAAATCATCAATGATGATTACAAAGTTGTTTTTGTTCTTATCCTCAATTTTTAACCCTACACTGTATTGTTCCTTGGATTTTGTCTCAACTAGTTTTTTTAGGGCGTCAACTCGAATATTGTTATTTATTTCTGATCCTTTGATTAGAATTGGAGTTAGTCCAAATTGAAAGTATTTAGTAAATAGATATTTTATGTTGGCAGTCTTACCTGATGTATCATTCCCAATTAAAACAAACTTAAAACCCTCACATCAATTGCATTTGATATTTCGTCTAAATTGGTGACACTGTATGATTTACCTTGTTTTTGACTAAGGTCTTTTAAATCTGGTGCTAGATAAAGATGTTCAAGGTTTATTGGCTCTATTTTACTGTGAGCAAAGACTGCTTCTATATCATTTAAAAAACTTGAGAATTCAGGTTTTAATTGTATTGCTTCATTGCTCACAGAATTAGTTACTTCTGGAGTATCATCCGATGCATTTTTATGAAGGTCAAGAACACAATTAGTTAATTGAGTTCTGAGAGTTTTTTCAAATTTTTCGCTGTTCTCGTAGCTCCAATACAATCCCCCCAAGTCTCCTATTTCATTTTTAAAATCCTTGACCTTACTAAACTGTTCAATGTCAAAATCTTGTGGTAATGGTTCATTGTTGAAATAGAACATGATATTCAAATTCTCACCGTTTTTAAAACGCTTATATGCTCTTTCAAATTCTTCTTTTGTGCCTGACTCAGATCTATTTGTTGGTGTTCCAAATCTTTTCCACATGATGCCTATAAATATGTCATAGTCATCTCCAATTTGTTCGTTTATAACATCCTGTCCATTCGTTCCAAAAGCTGGGTAAACGTTATTCTCCCATTTCAATAATTGAATATTAAAGTTATGTCTTGAACCGTTTGATTCATTAATGTCCTTTACTATTTCTTCTACGACTTTTCTTTCTTTAGTAGTATCCCCTGGAGAGGCGAGAAATATTTTATAGTTATCTATTTTCATTCTTTAGTTTTATTCCACACAACGACCCGCTAAACGTAGTTACGTTTTGGGTTTTTCATTTTTTTAGTATCTGCAAGATACGTTAAAAAATGGAAAAGACAAAAAGAACGTAGCAAATTACATTTAGCGATTGTGTGTGCCCAGCATGGGCATCTTTCCTTACCGAAAGGTAAGGATTAATTTAGAGGGTGCAAGTCCCTT
>Ga0256845_1003190_pt1 | contig 11278 bp, 11 predicted proteins | sample RiftiametaG_FD_189101 | JGI IMG/M metagenome (GOLD analysis project Ga0256845, IMG submission 189101) | Tube worm associated microbial communities from hydrothermal vent at the East Pacific Rise, Pacific Ocean - Riftia | ecosystem: Host-associated > Annelida > Integument > Unclassified ... | reverse complement strand
CCCTCTCAGAGCCCTTTTGGGCAAGTTATCTGAGGGGGTCTTTTTTATTTCCCTTACGTATCGCGAGTCGAAACCAGGGCAACTCCGTCAGTTTTCGTGAGGCTGCTCAAGGTTGGCCCTCAGAGTCGGCAATGAGGAAGTCCTCTGAGGTAGGTTTTCTGCCGATATACTCTGCCCAACCAGTCTCCATCCAGTTGCACAACACACTCTCCAACTCACGGTGAACTGGAATCCTCCGCTCTGAGTATTTGGTCTTTAAGCGACCTAGTACCAAAGGTCGGAACTTCGTGCCGGGTTTTGGTACCCATGAGACAAAAAGTAGTACCGAGGGCAAGTAGGGAGGCTATTGCGGGTTTCATCAGGCCCCCACTTCAGTTGGGTCTGGTGAAACCCGGCACGGACTTCCGGCACGAGGTACTAGCCTTGATGGCTGATCCTCGTAGGGAAGAGCAAACTGCTTGGGGATGTCGAAGTACGGGATGCCACCTTCTCGACAAACGTCTTTGAACTGAAGTCCATGCTCTCTCCGTTCTCAGTCCTGGAGAAAGCGGGCTCTCAGCCGAATACCTGCCAAGACGAGCAGAAAAGAATAGCGGGGGGAGCTACACTCGCTGTATCGGGGCTTACCCATCTTCCGAAGGCGGCTCTTCCTCCACTTCCTCATCCCGAACGACCCAGACCTTCTTCAAACATTCTGCGAGGGGAGCGAGCGCCTGCTTCTCTTTCGGTGGCGTATAAAAAGGGTTACGTGCGGCGGATTCACGCGCTAGTGCCCGGTGGGCATATGCAATAGCATCAAGGTAGCGGGTGTTTTCTCCGTCACGGTCATGGTGCAACTGCCAACCCTTCTGCCAGGCTATAGAAGCGATGAGCAGTCTTCCAATCCTCCCGTTGCCATCCATAAACGGGTGAATCTCAAAGATTCTTTGGAGAACTCCAGCCATGGCCAAGAAGGGGCCATCGGAATACTCCTTACTCAAGTGCTGATAGTGGTCGAAGAGGCGAAGCATCGCTTCGTTGACCTCTTCGGAAGGATACCCGCTCCGTCTGTGAATCCCGGCCCCACCGAACCTGACGTAGGAGCACCGAAACTTGCCGGCAATCGAGGGGATGGGCTCGAACACCTCTGCATGCGCAGCCTTTACCCAACGAACGAGATCTGCAGCGCCAGTTGGAGGCTGCGGAGGCTCTAAGTTTACTCGGAGCAGGTTGCTGCCGATCTGATTATTCAGAACGACCAGCTCTGAGATGCTCTTTCCTGGCACCAAATCGAGCAGATTTAGGTCAATTTGACCGCATAGTCGCTCGTTCTTCTGATATTTGGAACACGGACCTTTCCAGCCGAGTGGCTTTGACTCGTCCGGGTTGAGGTCGGGACAACCCTCGCACTTCCCCGGAAGACGCTGAGTTTTAACGCCCAAGGGCTGTAGCAAGCTCTCCAAGAGAACCGGATGAGACCTGAGGAAGACCATCTACAGCCAGGCTCCAGGAGCCTGCTAGGTTTCGAGGAGCAACGACGGGCGCGGCGTACTTCTGAGCAAAGTGCTGGAAGATCTGACTCTGGTCGATCTCCCAACTCTGCGTTGTACCAACCCATGGAGCCTCCAAATGAGACTCTTCCCTGAGCTGCCAAGCCGACAGACTCCCGTAAACCCGAACAGCATCACGAGTGAGGCCGTCAAGAGGCGCTGCATTCGGATCTACTGGAACCAAAGAGGAACCAAAGCCACGGAGAGCTTCGAATACTTCACAAGAAACCGGCCCATGCTTCCAAGCGAGGAAAGGGATCGAACCAAGAGGCATAGCCCCTTCCACCAATGCTGCTCCGTACGCATAGAACATCAGCTTCTGCAGCTTCAGTGGCGTGACTGGTCCCGAGGTGGCCAGCACTCGCTGGGCAAAAGACAAAGGCTTTTCCATAGGGCTGCCCATTCGGACGGCCGGTTGGAAGGCGTTTGAAGTCTTGACCTGATGGTAACTCATGGATCAATGTCCAGTATGCACATTGATGCATATTCAACCAAGACAAGAACAATCTTTTCCTCGCCCAAGGCATCTACAGCCGCATTTTCAATGACCCTATGACATTTCGCGTCTGATCTACTCAAGCCATCAAGTGTGAAATCACTCGCGGACTAGATCGATCTCACCCCCAATGGGAGATGCTGCTGTCGCCGTAACCGTCCGAACAATCCCCCTCGAACAAATTGTTCTCGCTAATGCGCCATCTCCTTGAGGTCTTACTGGGCCTTTTCCAGAGATCTGGAAGTAGTTCGTCGATTTTTCTCGCCGGATGGGTTGAAATTCTTCGCATTCTTCCGTCCGTATTGGTGATGGAATTGTAACCAGAAACTGAACCCCCACATGCACGCCCTCTTGGGTAAATGATGTACTTCAATGCTCGTTTCATCACCTAGAACGACCCCGCCTTCGGTTATTCGCTCAAATAAACGAGATGACCAGGGCCGTCAAATCCTTTGCGTAGTTCGACGAGATCTACCCATAAATACACGCAAGTTTTTGCGGGAAAGCTCAACACTTTCGCAAACCTTCTACTAGGTGAAGGACGTAGTTCACCTCCGCGCCTTGAACGAAACGTAGGGTGACCCCGCCTACAGAAATCTCAAGAATCTCACGCCCGCGCCACTGCCATTTTCCAAAATTCCCTACTTCGAATCTTTCGCTTGATGCCTCCTGACAATGGACTCAATATTTGCCTCTGTGAGGGGCTTCGCGTCGGACGGTTACGCCGTAACTGAGCGTTACTTGAGGGGTCTTCCATGAGCACGATGAAAAGGCGCACGAGTACGTTGTTCTATAATGATTACGGCGATTGCGACTGACCATATACCAATGGCTATGGCCATAGTGCCCAGCTTGAATCGCATCACTCGTCGCAACTCAGACCGTACAAATTAAAGGACTTGCACGCTCAGTGAGCCCTTCGTTTAGCGTTTCTCAAACTTGCTAACTATAGCCGCGTCGTTTAGTATTTCTACAGAACACTAAACGAGTGACTAACTATGAGATTCCCACAACCGCCACCATCCTTTCCGACCGAAATGAGTCAGGCTCTCTTAAGTAAGTTAGTGCAGGGCAAACCAGCCCTCGAGGACGGTCGCTACCTCCCTTGGAACGAGCTGAGGCGAAGGCCACCTCCCAAGAATTTCACAGCCGAAGAATGGTGGTGGGCTGTCCGCTTCATCAGAAAAAGTCAGTCCGTCAAAGTATCGGCCATGCAGGGCTGCTACCCCGTAGCCTTTAGCTTCGTCGAACTGTCTGGAGTGAAGCGAGCACTACATCGCCTCGACCGTACCAACGTCGAGCACGAGATATTCGAAGCGTTGGGGAACGAAAGTGCCAAATCCAAATATCGTATGAGGCAACTTCTTGAAGAAGCGATTTCCTCAAGTCAGGTAGAAGGGGCTCGCCCCACTACAAGAGAGGTGGCGCGACAGATGGTGAGGGAAGACCGCGCACCCGCATCCCCCGATGAGTACATGATCCTCAACAATTGGAAGGCGATGCAAAGAATGCTCGCCATCCACCAGGAAGGTCGAGCGCTGGGGAGGGATGACCTACTAGAACTCCATTCAATCATCGGTGAAAACTCTCTCGAAGTAGAAGGTGCCGCAGGAATGTTCCGTACCCAAGAACACGATGTCACCGTGTCAGACATCGAGGGCAACATCTGGCACACCCCGCCGGACGCCAATGGCCTAGAAAAGAGAATCGACGCCCTTCTGGAATTCGCCAATGCGAAAGAGGACCACACCCAAAAGGGAGGTGAGTTCATTCACCCCATCATACGGGCAATTCTGTCCCACTTTTGGCTTGCCTACGAACACCCTTTCCGAGACGGCAACGGACGTATGGCCCGAGCCCTTTTCTACTGGAGCATGCTCCGACAAGGTTACGAATCGGCCAGCTTTCTTTCTATCTCCGGTCCCATAGATAGAAAGCCGACAGACTACTACCTCGCGTTTGCCCACACGGAAGCCGATGAGGGGGATCTGACGTACTTCATTTTACATCAACTCGGTGTCATTCAAGAATCCCTGGACGAGCTTCACGAGCATCTCAGCGCGCGAGCAAACAGAATCAAGTTGCTCTCGAAGCGAATTGCAAAGTTCGACCAACTCAATCACAGGCAGCGCTCACTCCTTCTCCATGCAGTCAGGCACCCTCTCCAGGGACAGACCGTGGAAGGTCAGGCTGCGACGCACCAAGTGCACTACATGACGGCACGAAAGGACCTCGCCGACTTAGAAAAGTTAGGACTCTTGGAGGCCAGAAAAATTGGCCGGACAAAGCGCTTCTATCCGCTCGAAGGCCTCGGCGAAGGGATCGAGAAGGCATCTTCCTGAGGACCGAGAGCACACCTCAAACAGCCAAAAACACACGCCTTCAGCACAAACCCGTCATGGCGCCCAAGTTTTTGAAAACCAGCGAGGTGCAAGCCTCCAGGGGTTCGAATCCCTTCGCCTTCGCAAAAAACCCACTCTGAAAAGGCTGGATACTTTCTATTTGGGGCTGGGTTGACCAAGACGTTTGGTTTGCCCGTTACCCTACAAACGTTGACCTTTGCCCCACTCATTTCGCCAGCGTTCTACTCGCTGCCTTGACCCTGAATTAGGTTAGCTCATCGACTTCAACAACGGGGAAGCTTGGCAATGAAGCCCCTCGAACTGTTAAACAAGTAACTAACTATGAGATCCCCTCAACCGCCACCATCCCTTCCGATCGAAGCGAGACCGGCTCTCTTAGGCAAGTCTAGGACAAACTACCCCTCAAGGACGGTCGCCACTTTCCTTAGAATGTTCTGAAGCAAAGGCCCTCTCCGGAAATTCAGCCCCGAAGAACGCTGGTGGGCAGTTCGTTTCATCAGTAAAAGTCAGTCGAGCAAAGTATCTTTGATGCTGGGCTGCTAGCCCGTACCCTTTAGCTTCCTCGAACTATCTGGAGTGAAGCGAGCACGACATCGTCTCGACCGTACCAACGTCAAGCACGAGATATTCGAAGCGCTAGAAAAGAGAATCAACGCTCCTTATTTTAGCTCAACATTTTTTGTTCAGAGTCCGAGGGTCCGGAAGAAGACCACTAACTTGTTGCTCATTGGGCAACTAAGAGCGTGACCTTCAGTCGAACCGCTAGGGCTCGTCCCACTGAAAACAGAAAATGGCGAGCACATACGTCAATATTTCTCAAGTTGAGAAACATTCAAGTTTTCCTAAAGTCGGCCTTCAATCGGCCGCGAATTGTGCGTCTAGCTAGGTGTCGAGCATTTGACGCTCTACCGGGGTCTCCCGGGACACCCCAAGGAAGGGGAATATGGCTATTAATATCAACACAAACGTCTCTTCGATGGTTGCCAGAAGAAATCTTCTGGCAAACCAAAAGATGCTCTCCAGCAGCTACAACCGACTTTCAAGTGGTCTTCGAGTGAATACCGCAGCGGATGACGCGGCTGGGTTAGCGGTCAGCGAGAGCATGAAGGCTCAAATTCGCTCCTACAACGTCGCCGAGCGCAACGCTGCAGATGGGGTGTCCATGGCTCAGACCGCAGAGGGAGCGCTAGGCGAAGTTCACTCCGTCTTGGGCCGTATGCGAGAGCTGGCGATGCAGGCGTCCAACGGTACACTCTCCTCTACAGACCGTGGCCACGTGAACGTAGAGTTTCAGGCGCTACAATCTGAGATCACTCGTATTCAAGGCTCCGCAAAATTCAATGGAGTTGGTGTTGTCGCAACAAGCGCCACCCCCATTACTTTTCAGGTTGGCTTAGACAACGTAGCCGCTGATCAAATCACTGTCGCATTCGGCGGAGTTTTGATGACCACCGTACTCGCCGCAACCACCACAGTGGCCAGCTATACCTCGGCGCTCGCATCCCTGGGACGAATTGACGGAGCTATTTCTTCCGTTTCAGGATCTCGTGCCACGTTTGGTGCCGCCATGAATCGCCTCGATATAGCTGGAAATAATATTCAAACGATGCGACTCAATCTCTCAGCGGCCAACGCGCGCATCAGAGACGTCGACGTTGCGGAAGAAACAGCTCGACTTTCCCGCAACCAAGTGCTGACTCAAGCAGGAATTGCAGTTCTCGCCCAAGCAAATCAAATGCCTCAATTAGCAATGAACTTGCTCTAATCATTGCTCTGCCAATTATTGAAGATACAGAAATGAGCGGGTCATTCCAAAAGTAAGTCTTCGATTGCGAAAACTTCTACATGCGCGACGCAGATCATCGAACCGGCGAACCGGACACAAGCACACATCTACTCTCTCTCGGCTAATTCTCGCAAGAGTATTGGGTTCACGCAAGACGTCCTTCCCTAGCAGCGCTACAAGAACACGTGAACTCCATCGACTACCGCGCTGTCCGACGTTATTTCGAAAAAGCAGGAAGCAACTCCTCGGCCGCTGCAAGCTATATGGCTCAGGACGAAGATCTTCCTGAAGATGCTCTGCGCTATCGCTTCAAAACAGAAATCAACATCATCAGCCACTGGTTAGATGAAGCGCCCCCGTCAGCAAGCGTCCTTGATTTGGGTTGTGGAGGTGGAGCCTGGTCTGAATATTTCTCGACCCGCTACCGGTCTGTCGTTGGCATCGAGGGAAGTAGCTCGATGGCCCAGTCTGCAAGAACACGAACAAGTTCCTGCGGAAACGTGGATATTTTGGAAGCAGACGCCCGCGCAGAATTGCCCGAAGGGAAATTTCACTTGGTCTTTCTCGGCGGCCTGTCAATGTATCTAAACGATCCAGATCTTATCGATTTGCTGAAGCGTATCAAAGAACGCCTTTCTCCTGAAGGAATGGTGATCCTCAGAGAAAGCACCGTGCCTCAGACGGCTCGAGCTGCAACGGGAAGTTACGGAGCGCTTTACCGAACCCCAGAAGATTACCAAAAGCTCTTTTTACAAGCAGGATTCCCCCGTGCACAATCCCGACGTAACTTGGGATATACCGCAATGGAAACGGCCATCGAAATGGTGAACGCTCGGCGAAAACTTCTCCCCTTTCTGCCACGACGTTCCCCCTTACTCGGAGCAATGACCTGGTGGTCTTTACGACTGATTGCTCCTTTGAGTTTTAAAGCAGTACCCCTTGTGGTGGATCGTCTAAATATCACTTGGCCAACGCTACAAAACCACTTCTTCCGGCTGAAGTCGTAACGTCAGCCAAACAAAGCCACTGCTACAGCGAGCGGTAAAAGAACAGCGTCATCCCCAACACGTATGTCGCGATGAGATAGTACCAAAAGCCGACAAGTTTTGGTGAACGAAAGCGCCCAATGTTCAGGAGCGCAAGCAGAACAACAACGGCATAAAGCACACCTGGAAACAAACTCTCACCCAGCGGTTCGCGCATTGCGAAGAGGGCGGTCACAGCGATAATATTTGTGTCAATCGGCAAGCCGCTGTACTCGCCCGAGTTCATACCGATCACATTGAAGTGAGCGAGTCGCATGGCACCTGCAATCATCAGCGCGCACGCGCCGGGCAAAAACCACGGATTGAACTGCCCAACCGAGAGCAAAAGCATCGCCGGTCCCGCCCCGCTAGAGACGAGATCGACGAGGGAGTCTAACTGACCACCGAAAGCTCTATCGATATCCGTGCGACCCAAGGTGCGTCGAGCAACAGGGCCATCGAACCAATCACAGAATAAAGCCCAGAGTAGTGCAATGACGGCGACAGTTGTGGCTCCCCGTGCGCTTGAATAAATTGAAAAAAAACCGCAACAAAGACCCACGAGCGTGATGAGATTCGCCCTGTCATTGAAAAACGACAAGGCACTACGTCGAGCACTCACACTGATCATTCGCCGAGGATCGCTTTCAAGGCGATAACGAATTTTTCGTTCTCTTCTTCGGTGCGGCTCGCGATACGCAAATAGCGCTCGGCGTCGGGCATGGCCTTGCCTGCGCAATGTTTCACGTAAAGCCCTTCTTCAACAAAAAGACGCTTGGCTATCTCCGGACCAGTCGCGCTATTGTCTACGCGAATCATGACAAAGTTCGCTTCAGGTTTGTATGCGAATACCCCTGGAAGCATTTTTAAATCCTCGTAAAATTTATCGCACGTAACGCGAACCTGACCGCAGCTCTTTTTGAAGATACGGCGGTAGCGGGGTGCGAGTTTAAGGAATGACTCGGCAAAACCGTTGATATTCCAGATGTGCAGTTCGGACTTCACGGCTTGCCTCATTGTCTCATTTGCAGTGAGCAAATAGCCAAGACGAAGCCCACCAATACCAAAGGACTTGCTGAGACTCTTGAGAACTGCAAGGTTTTTCACCTTTTCGATATATGGCTCAACGCTGAGTCCGTCAAAATCGCTTGCAAAGTCTGCGAACGACTCATCAACCACCAACATACAGCCATGCTCTTCAAGCTTTGCGGCAAGGCGTAAGATGTCATCTCGGGGCACGGCAAGAGAGGTCGGGTTATTGGGCGTCACGACGACCGCTATCTTTGCCTTCGATGCGATGGCTTCCACCGCGAAAGCATCTACATCAAGTTCGAAAGAAGGTGAGGGCAAAGCGAAGGGTACGAACCCACCTTCTTTGGTCGCGTTCTCATACTCATTGAATGAAGGTACCGGGCAAATCAAGGGACCAGGTAGCCTGCCCGAGATGATGTTGATGAGTTCTGAAGCGCCGTTGCCCACGACGATATTAGTAGGATCTTGTTCAATGAGCGTCCCCACGAGACGCGCAACTACGTTTTGTCCGACCGGATAATTCAGCACCAAATCGCGTAGATGGCTTTGGAAGTGCGCAAATACTGTTTGAGGCGGATAATAGGGATTGTACAGATAGGCGTGGTCAACAAAGCCAAAGCGCCAATAGCCACCGTGTTGCTTGCCCACGTACTCATATTGCGTTTCAGGATCAGAGAATAGGTACTCCGCCGCCTGGCGATCGCTCTCGTCATCAATCTCGAACCATTTTAGATCGTCGCAAATAACAGCATCGAGATTATTTCGCCCTCGATGAGCCAGAGTAATCAATACCGATTCGTAGTACTCGTCGTAGTCTCCAGAGGCGATATAAGCCTCAAGCTGGGGCAAAAAATAGCGCTTCATGAAGTCACTACGAAGTACATAAAGGTTGGCTGTCTTGAAAACCTTCGAGTAGTCAAAGCCTGACGCTTGATTCTGATTGTCGAATAATGCCTCAATTCGGCCGTGTGCATCCACTGTCACGACCGTGCCCGACATCCAACTCTCGTGACGCGAGACTACAGCAGAGCTGCCCTCTCCGTTGGACAAGAGCCTCTCAAGCACCGCACGCTCAAAAAACACGTCAGCTTCAAGCAACAAGACATCTTCGCTCAAGTGCTCACGAGCCAACCACAATGAATAAATATTATTCGTCTTTGCGTAGTCCTTCGACTCGACGTAGATCATCACCATACCGAGATGCGTCGGGCCATAGCGGTCCATGATCACCTCACTCTTATGACCGACAACGACAACCACCTCTTCAGTTTTGAGCGCAGCCAGATGTTCGAGAGTGTTGTCCAGAATGGGGACGCCGGTCACTGGCACCAAGCATTTGGGGTGCGCGTTAGTGAAGGGTCGTAGACGGTCACCAAATCCTGCCGCGAGGATCACAGCCTTCCTAACGCTCTCTACAGTCGATTTCGAGTTTTCCATCTAAATACAATGATCCTTTGGTAGTCTTTATCTAAAAAAAATGACTGCCAGATTTCGCGGTACGAGTGTGCACCTATGTTTCTCTCCTGAGGTCGCAAATGACCGATCGTGCAAGGTCGCCACCGATCCTCCGACCCGTCGGGCACTTATGTCTGACGTGCGGGGGAGAGGCCCCGCTTCTAGCAGGTGTGGTCATCGATTCAAAGTGCGCAGACTGCGCTGGTTTATCAAAACTTCGGTCGCCATTACTCAGTCAAAAACGAGTCACTCATATCAATCCCTTGATCGCGCCGAAACTCAAGACACTGCAGGCTTCCACGCTCAAAATCGCGGCAGGTATCGCTGCGTAAGTCGTAGATTTGGCAGGCAGAGGAGAACTTTTAGAGCCATAGCGCACACAGGAGCCTTGCTCGTTCATCTTGAAAGCCATCTGGCTGAAATCGCCTGCGTCTAACTGAGCAATGAGATCCGTGCGCTCCGCACGTCGAAACCGAACGATGTCGTTCACGGTGACCAGAATTGTACCTGGGCGCTGAAAGCAGCACGCGCCGCAGGTGAGACAGTCAACATCGTCCATAAAACTCAGTACGCTTACGAACCGTAGGGGCAACCACTCAGGCAAATTGTTCTCGCAAATTACGAGACCGCATACGGTTCTTCGCGCTCATGAACTGACAACACTTGCCTCCTGCCTGCCGCCACTCCTACACGTTCGAAACAATTTTCGTACGTCTTCCCAACGTCAAATGCCAATTGAAGCTCCAATGAGTTCGAGGGGTAAGTAGGGTAAAAGATGAATAACTTGGTTAGAAAGGACTCAACAGACTCAGAACTAATTTGGCATCGACATGCCAAAGGAACGAACATCATCACCTAAACTCAAGGGATCAAATGATGATATCCCACCACGACTCTATCAAGCCCCTCTCTGCAACCATGGAAAGGATGAGCACCGCCGCCTTCTTGTCCACCCATGCCAGACGCCACGCTTCCTCCGGGTTCGGTTCCTTTGCTTCCTACACCTCCAAAGGAGGAAACTGGCGGGGGTGTATTGGGGACCTCGGGGCGTTCAAGCGCCGGGGCGTCACCGCGTAGCAGAGCAGAGAGGTCTCCCCCCAGATCGTCAAGGGAGGTACCGTTCGGGTGGTCATCCAGAACGCGCCCTCCCCAAGAGATGAGCGAAGGCGTAGGAAAAAAGAAGGCGCTAAAAGTATCGAAACCCATCAACAACTTACAAGTAGAAACAACGCAGCCACGCCAGGGTGCTAAAAAAACCACCCCCTCTGCCTTCGTCAAAAAGCAGGGCAAACTGCACTCTTTTGACGAATTTATACACAAACAGTGCAATTTAGCACGTATTTTTTTGGCACACCGGGGTTTTCGAAGTCCTGACGCCCTAGTTCGTGGCAAGTTCAAATGGGGCACTTGCCACGTTCCTATTGTCCTGACAGTGAGTAAAAAAGGGGTGCCTATAAAAACGTCAATAGATGTAATGCCGAGCCCAATAGAGGGTGCGCGCTTGGTCCATTAAGAAACTATTGAACACAAAGACAGAGGCCCCGTAATGGCCCAGCAGTCACCCCACATCTGAAGAACATGCAGCTTAGAAA
>Ga0256845_1003189_pt1 | contig 11280 bp, 13 predicted proteins | sample RiftiametaG_FD_189101 | JGI IMG/M metagenome (GOLD analysis project Ga0256845, IMG submission 189101) | Tube worm associated microbial communities from hydrothermal vent at the East Pacific Rise, Pacific Ocean - Riftia | ecosystem: Host-associated > Annelida > Integument > Unclassified ... | reverse complement strand
AATTTAAAATCCTTATATGGTGTAAAGATTTTACTATCATGTTTATTAAGCTATCACTTTTCCATTTATAAAACTAGGCAACCATAACGTGGTGAAACTGGACACTATAGTATATTTTACGAGTAGGCAATAAAAATATCATCTTTGAAGTAGTAACACCATCATTTACCTTATTATGCTATACTAATAAGTAAGATTAATATGTAAAAGGATTATGTATGATAGAAGCAACATTAGCAGACTTGCGACAGTCTGCTTCATTTTTCAAGACTACCCAAGTAGTGCATATAGTCAATGGTAGAAAAAAAGAGGACATCGGGTACTTTGTACCTAACATATTTAAAGACAAGTTTGAGAGCTTTTTAATGGAACTCGAAAAAGATAAAAAAAGAAAACTTCTACATAGAATAGCCAAGGTAAGTGCTTTAGATGTTGTAGGCGATGGGGCTATAGATGATGGTATTGAGTAGAGGGGATATTGTTCTTGTGAACTTTTCTCCTGCTAAAGGTGGAGAAATAGGAAAGCTACGACCTGCTATCATTTTGAGTGACAATGATGACAATGAAATTTTGGAAACCATCATCGTTATACCACTTTCAACCTATATAGAACTAGATGCATTACCCTATAGATACCTCATCAAAAAAAGAGACAAACTGCAAAAGAACTCCGATGCTTGTATCTACGAGATACGAGCCTTATCAAAAACGAGAGTTAAAGAAAAAGTGTCTGCTTTAACAGATGAAGAGTTAATCATCATCCAAGATGCCCTCTGTCAGATAGTCAAATAATATGAAACTCTACGAACTTAAAGCCATTGCCAAACGTCTTAACGACTTTACTTTTATTAGCCGTGTTAGACGTATTGAAGATAATACCCTTGAAATTATGTTTGACAAATCTGAGAGCTATTTTTTCAACATAACGAGAGGACATAGCTTCATCTATAAAGCACCTAGTCAAAGACCTCTACAGGGCTACAATGCACCTTTTGATACACTACTTCATTCTCTACTCTCTGGTTCTAAACTTTTAAGTGTAGATGTACCTAATGATGACCGTATATTACGTTTTACCATCGCACCCAAAAGTAGCTATAAAGATAAAATTATCTACTTGCAACTAGAATTTACAGGTAAAAATACCAATGCTATACTTGTAGATGATAATGAAGTCATCATTGAAGCTCTTAGACACATAGATGCAGACAGTTCTTTTAGGGTCATACGCCCAGGTATGGAGTTACTTGCCATTCCTCCTTTTGAACGTAGTGAAGAGCGTAAAAACATTGAAGATATAGATGTGTATTTGGAGCAAAAATTCACAGATATACAAGCTAAAAAACTCTTAGAAGTGAAAAAACAAAAGCTCTCTACTATAGCAAAGAAGATAAAAAAATTTGAACAGCTTTTAAGCAAACTTCCCAACAAAGAAAAGTTAGAAACCCAAGCTAAAGAGCATAATAATACAGGTAACCTCATCTTAGCAAACTTGTATCAAATAAAACCTTATGATACTAAGCTAAAAACCTATGATTTCGAAGGTAAAGAAGTTACGATTACTCTACCTAAAAATATAAAAATAAATCGTATCTCTGACTACTATTTTAACCTCTCTAAACGGGCTAAGTCTAAAGCTAAAAATGTCCATATAGAACAAGGGAACCTCAGCTCTAAAATGTCATTTTATGAGAACATCTACTACGCTTTAGAGCAAGCAAACACTCCCTATAAACTAGAGCTTCTTGTACCTAAACGTGCCAAGTCTTTACGTAAAAAAGAGAAATTAAGAGAGGGAGAACTCTTTTGGATTGAAGACTATAAAGTACTCGTAGGTCGCAACTCCAACGAAAACCAAAAACTCCTTGAAATTGCCAAAGCAAATGACCTTTGGATACACATAAGAGATGTACCTTCAAGCCATGTCATCATCCGTACAGATAAACAAAACCTACCAGACTCCGTGGTGCAAGCAGCAGCTAAACTTTGTGTAGATTTCTCAGTAAAAAATCCTGGAGATTATGAAGTTGACTACACCAAACGTAAATTTGTTAAAGTCCAAGAAGGCTCAAACGTACTTTATAACAAATATAACACCATCAAAGTAACCAAAGAAGGTGTCGAGATTAGAATTTAACGCAAAGCGTGGTATAATTACTACCTATTATAAAATGCAGGGAATAATTATGCTAAAAAACTTAAGCTCTTTACAGCAACGTGTTATTACAGGTGTTGGCTTACTCGCACTTGTAGGCTTCATAGGATGGATAGACAACTTCTTCATTATGTGGGCATTTTTAGGTGTCATCTATATGTTCGCTTTTTATGAAGCAATGAAACTCTTTAAACTCTCTTCAGCATCTGCATACTTTTGGGCTGCACTGCTATGGATTTTTGCCTATTTCTACCCAAATCCTGATGACCTTTTCTTTTTAGTCGCTATTATTTTTGGAGCAGCTATTGCCTACCTACATAACTTTGACAAAAGACTCCTCTTACCATTTCTATACCCTGTCTCAGGTATACTCTTCTTCCTCATACTTTATCAGGACTTTGGAGTACAGGCTATGCTATGGCTACTCATAACCGTTGCTCTTGCAGATACCGGTGCTTATTTTGTAGGTAAAGCCATAGGTAAAACAAAATTTTCAGACACTAGCCCAAATAAAACACTTGAAGGTGTCTTTGGTGGTATTTTCATTGCAACGATTTTAGGGACTTACATGGGTCTTAGCATCGCACCATTTTGGATAGCATTGGTTGTAACCTTTGTGACAGCTGTCTCTTCAGTATTTGGAGACTTATTTGAGTCTTACCTCAAACGAGAAGCAGGTGTCAAAGACTCTGGTGACATCCTACCTGGACATGGTGGCATACTCGATAGAACCGATGGGTATCTCTTTGCAGCACCTATGATGGTTATTGCTCTTAGAGCTTTTTTGTAATCTATGTCTTCTATCGTTCTTTTAGGCTCTACTGGCTCCATTGGAGTCAATACTCTCATCATCGCTAAACGTTACAACATCACTATTGAAGCGATGGTCGCAGGGTCTAACATTGATCTGCTCAACCAACAAATAGCAGAGCATAAACCTAAAACGGTTGTTATAGCAAATATTGCAGACAAACACAGAGTCAATCATAGTGATGTACGTTGTGGTAACGAGGCTATTTTAACGCTTATCGAAGAGTCGAAAAGTCAAACCATTGTCAATGCCTTAGTCGGGTATGCAGGACTTGCACCAACACTCAAAGCTACTAGCCTAGGTAAACGTGTTGCTCTTGCAAACAAAGAGTCTCTTGTGGTGGCTGGAGAGTTTATAGATATGTCACTCATCACTCCTATAGACTCTGAACATTTTGGACTTTGGTACCTCATGAACGAACGTCCTGTCTCTAAACTTTACATCACCGCAAGTGGTGGTGCATTTAGAGACTGGGAACTGGAAAAGATGAAAGATGCTACGTTCTCAGATGCACTTAAACACCCTAACTGGTCTATGGGCAATAAAATCACCATAGACTCTGCAACCATGACCAACAAACTCTTTGAACTCCTTGAAGCCAAATGGCTTTTTAATACCTCCAACATTGATGCAATGATAGAAAAAAAATCTATCATCCATGCCTTGGCAGAGTTCAAAGATGGTTCTACTACTGCCCATTTTGCTGGGGTAGATATGAAACTGCCTATAGCCTTTGCACTTCAAGGAGAAGTGACCGATGAGATACTCTCTCCCACTGATTTACTTGGTATCGGAGGATTGGAATTTTTACCTATAGAGGCTTCTCATTATCCTATTTGGAATATCAAAGAGCATATTTTACAACATCCTCATTTAGGTGTTGTAGTCAATGCTGCCAATGAAATAGCTATTGATAAATTTCAAAAAGAAGAGTGTAGCTTCTTTGGTATGAGTGACATTATTTTAGATGCGTATGAAAAGTTTAAAATGATAAAAGCAAAAAATATTGATGAAATCATTGCTATCGATACAGAAGTAAGAAGTTATGCAAAGAGAAGATAGAGTACTCATTTTACACGGGTGGGGAGGGTCAGATGCACCACACTGGCAAGCAGAACTTGCATGCGAAATAGCAAAGAACTATGGCACTGTCTCTTTCCCTCTACTTGATAATTGTCACTTTCCTTCTAAGAACAGATGGATAAAACAAGTCAGAGAACTACTAAAAACATTTAAACCTCATACTGTAGTCTGTCACTCATTAGCCAATAACCTTTGGATGTGGCTCTGTGAAGAAGACGATATGATAGAGATAGAGAGACTTTTTATGGTCTCTGTACCTAGTTTAACGACCAAGGAAAAAACCATTAAAACTTTTTTCCCTTGCCCTTTACCAAAGTGTATCTATGCAAAAGAGATACAAATGATAGTATCAGATGATGACCCATGGGTAGCACTAAATGAAGCAAAGGGTATAGCAAACCAATATAATGCATCTTTTACCGTACTTAAAAATGCTGGGCACATCAATGCAGACTCTGGGTATGGGAAATGGGCACTGATTGAAAAACTTGTAATGCAAAAAGCCAAGGATGAGACAGAATGATTTTAAGTATCGAGTCAAGTTGTGACGATAGTTCAATAGCCATCACCGAAATAGCCACAAAAAAAATACTCTACCATAAAAAAATCTCTCAAGAAGAGCAGCACTCTTGTTACGGTGGTGTAGTCCCTGAGCTTGCATCACGTCTTCATGCAGTGGCACTTCCTGAAATACTAAAAGAAACAAAATCTTACTTTGACAAACTCAAAGCAGTAGCCGTTACCAATCAACCCGGACTGGGTGTCACACTTTTAGAGGGTATAGCCATGGCAAAAACTTTAGCCGTACTTCAAGACATCCCTCTCATACCTGTACACCATTTAAAGGGTCATATTTACTCTTTATTCATCGAGAAAGAGTCTATCCTACCCCTACTAGTACTTCTCATCTCTGGAGGGCATACACAAGTCATACGTGTAGAAAGTTTTGAACGCATGGAGATATTGGCAACCTCTATGGATGATTCCGTAGGAGAAAGCTTTGATAAGTGTGCCAAAATGATAGGGCTGGGCTACCCTGGCGGACCACTCATAGAAGCACTTGCACTTAAGGGTGATGAAGATCGTTTTGATTTGCCTGTGCCTCTTCGTAACTCTCCTCTCATAGCCTTTTCTCTCTCAGGACTTAAAAATGCTGTAAGACTCAAAGTAGAAGCTTGTGGAGGGAAAGAAAATATGTCAGAACAAGACCGCGCTGATTTAAGTGCAAGTTTCCAAAAAGCAGTCAAATTACACCTACTTCAAAAAAGTAAAAAAATCTTCCAAAAAGAGCGCATAAAAGACTTTGCTATTGTAGGTGGTGCCTCTGCCAATAAATATATACGCAATGCTTATGAAAAACTCTGCGGAGAATTTGATAAAACACTCCATGTTGCCCCTTTGGAATATTGCTCCGACAATGCTGCAATGATAGGGCGTTATGCACTAGATGCTTATGATAAAAAACAATTTGTAGACCCAAATAAAATCGACATTGTAAGTACCAAAAAGCAACAATCTGGAATGCTACTGTAAGCATTCCCAAATACCCCCTATTTTAGCCCTCTTTCCTAAGCTATTTTTAGCTAAAATATATACCATACATAAACCACAAAATTGGAGTATCTCATGGCAGAATATGGTGCTAGTAATATTAAAGTCCTCAAAGGACTAGAAGCAGTAAGAAAAAGACCAGGAATGTACATTGGTGACACCTCAACAAAAGGTCTTCACCATCTTGTTTACGAAGTAGTAGATAACTCTATCGATGAAGCGATGGCTGGTTACTGTGACACCATCAAAGTGACACTGACTAAAGCTGGTTCAGCCATTATTGAAGATAATGGTCGTGGTATCCCTGTGGCACTACACCCAACTGAAAAAATATCCGCAGCTACTGTTGTACTTACAGTCCTCCATGCCGGTGGTAAATTTGATAAAGATACTTACAAAGTTTCTGGTGGACTTCATGGAGTGGGTGTCTCTGTTGTAAATGCTCTTTCTAAAGACCTGCATCTAACAGTAAACCGTGATGGACATACATACGAGCAAGACTTTAAAGAAGGTATTCCACAAGAAGCATTAATTGAGTCAGGTACCTCTCGTAAAAAAGGTACAAAAATAGAATTCTGGCCAGATGACTCTATCTTTACAGAATCTGTCACTTTCCAAAAAGAAATCTTGATGAAAAGATTCAAAGAACTTTGTTACTTGAATCCAAAAATTACTATTGACTTTAAAGACGAGCGTGATGGCACAAAAGAGATGTTCCACTTTGCTGGAGGTATCAAACAATTTGTAGAAGATATGAACAGTAAAGAGCCTCTTTCAAATGCACAGTTTTTCCAAGGAAAAGCAGATGACATAGAGATAGACATTGCCATTATGTATTGTGATGCAGACTCTGAAAAATCACTCTCTTTTGTAAACAACATTAAAACAGCAGATGGTGGTACCCATGAAGCAGGGTTTAGAGCAGGTCTTACACGTTCTATGTCTTCATACATCTCTAAAAATGCCAATGCGAAAGAGAAAAATACCAAAATCACTGGTGATGACTGTAAAGAAGGGCTTATTGCTATCGTATCAGTTCGTGTACCAGAACCACAGTTTGAGGGTCAAACTAAAGGAAAACTAGGTTCTTCTTATGTACGTCCATTGGTTCAAAAGTTCTTCTCTGAAAACTTCAACAAATACCTTGAAGAAAATCCACTAGAGGCCAAAGCCATTATGGGACAGGTACTCTTAGCTGCACGTGGTAGAGATGCTGCAAAACGTGCAAAAGACTTAGTTAAACGTAAAGACTCTATGAGTATTGGAACACTTCCTGGTAAACTTGCTGACTGTCAAAGTAAAGACCCTGAGCTTTCAGAAATCTATCTGGTGGAAGGGGATTCTGCTGGTGGTTCTGCAAAACAAGGTAGAGATAGAGTATTCCAAGCGATTTTACCACTTAAAGGTAAGATTTTAAATGTTGAAAAAGCACGTTTAGAGAAAATCCTAAAATCTGATGAAATCAAAAATATGATTACCGCACTTGGTTGTGGTATCGGTGAAGAGTTCAATGAAGATAAACTTCGTTACCACAAAGTCATCATCATGACCGATGCTGATGTTGATGGTTCTCACATACAGACACTACTTCTTACTTTCTTCTTTAGGTTCTTGAAACCTATTATAGAAAAAGGGTACTTGTACCTTGCACAACCACCACTTTACCGTTATAAAAAAGGTAAAAACGAGATTTACCTTAAAGATGAAAAGTCACTCAATGATTACCTCATTGAAAATGGTATTACAGCCATAGAAAGTACAACAATGGGACAAGCTGACTTAGTTGACCTCTTTAAACTTGTAGCGTACTACCGTATGACCCTCAAAGAAATTGAAAAACGTTTTGCACTTCCAGAGGTACTACGTTATATGATTGAAAATCCAGATGTAGTAGGAACAGACAATAAAGTACTAGCTAAAACAATTGAAGTATTTATTGAAGACCTGGGATATAACATCTTAAACAAAACCGTGACTGATGATGTCATTCACCTCTTTGTTCAAACCAATGATGGACTTGAAGAGCTTATCGTGGATGATATTCTTTTTACAAACCCTCACTACAATGAAGCGATACATATTAACCAAAAGATACAAGAGCATATTACGGATGAATTTAAAGATCAAGATCTACTTGAGCTCTTTGAACTTGTTGAATCCACTGCCAAAAAAGGTGCATATATCCAACGCTACAAAGGTCTAGGTGAGATGAACCCAGAGCAACTTTGGGAGACAACGATGACACCAGAAAACAGAAGACTTTTACAAGTAAAAATTGGTGATGATGAAGAAGCTGCTGATACATTTGTACTCTTTATGGGTGATGAAGTAGAACCTAGAAGAAACTATATTGAGAGCCATGCTAAAGATGTTAAACACCTGGATGTTTAAATGTTACTATCTGAAATAGAAGAGAGAGCACGTCACTTCAAGCTAGCACTTAGAGCAGGTATTCCCCTGCTCATTCTTATCGCTTTGGTACTATATGCTATATTTTTTCAAGGTGAAGATGTAGTACTTACACTTATGAACAAAGTACTATTGATTGCCATAGTTTTTATCACTATCTATTTTATCTATTTTCTTATTGAGATTAGTACTAAAGAGACGCTAATAGACCAGACCACACAGGGGTTTAACCAAAAAGCATTTATTGAAAAGTTAGAGGATCATCATCCAAATACGTTAGTACTACTGATTATAGATAACCTCTCAACACTTAACGAAAACTATAGTCTTGAGCAGATAGATATACTTCTTTATACGATAATTCACAAAATAAATCTTAAATTTAAACAGTATAACACCGATAAAGCATTTATAGGAAGACTGTATGGTGCAGAGTTTGTTGTAGCACTAGAAGATGACCATAAACAGATACAAGATATTATGAAAGAGTTTATAAAAGAGAATAGAACTATTAATGATATAGAGATAGATTATAAGTTTGGTATAGTCACAGAGACTACACACGACTTTGAAAAAGCCATACTTCAACTTAAAAACATAATACAAGCCCAAGAAAACGAGTGTTCTAAAGAGTTTAGTGAGTACATAATCAAAGATGCTCATGAGATTTCTCAAGTTGAAACCGATATTCTCCATGCACTTAAAGAGGAGCTGTTTGAACTCTCTTTCCGTCCTTTGCAAAATACAAAAAGTATGCATAATGATATCTATGAGGTATCTGTAAAGTTAAAATCTAGTACAACAAAAGATATATTGCCAAGAGTTTTTCTTCCTATTATAAATAGATTGGGTCTTGGAAGAGAGTATGATTTTATACTATTTAAGCGTATAGTCTCTCTCGTCCCTCTTTTGGATGACGATGTCTCTTTCACCTTTAACCTCTCTCCTTTTTCATTAAGAGATAAAGAGTTTCAGATAAATTTTTTTAGCCACCTTGAATACAGTGGTGTTAATCCTGCACGCTTAATTGTAGAACTCTATGAGAGAAAGACACACCATAACCTTAGTGGATACCTTAAAACCCTTAATAAATTTAGAGTAAAAGGTATACGTATAGCCATAGATAACTTTGGCTCATCTAATGCCTCTATGGAGTATATGAAACACTTTAAGTTTGACCTTGTTCAGTTCGACAGAGACTATGTAGTAAACCTAGAAGATACAAATACTCACGCTATGCTAAATTCATTAGTGCAAATGTCTAAAGAGTTAGATATTATTACTGTAGCAAAGTGGGTCGATAAAGAGTCTCAAAAAGAGAAGCTAAAAGCCATAGGTCTTGACTATCTTCAAGGTTTTGGCATCGCAAAACCTATATCTGAAAGAGAACTTATTGAAAACTACAACTAAGGAGAGAAGATGAAATATGGCGAAGAAGAGATAAAAGACTTTAACATAGACGCAGAAGAGAACTTCTGGCCAAATGAACATAAAAAAAACTACACCATTAACATAGAACTCCCAGAGTTTATGTGTCTTTGCCCACGTTCAGGTTACCCTGATTTTGCTACATTCAAACTCGCTTATGAACCAGATGAAAAGGTGATTGAACTCAAAGCACTCAAGCTGTATATTAATTCATTTATGTATAGACACGTTTCACATGAAAATTCAGCCAATGAAATTTATGATGCACTCTACTCTAAGCTAAAGCCTAAATCTATGAAACTCACTGCTGACTTTAACCCTAGAGGAAATGTACATACAATAATAGAGATAGATAGCTCTAAAAACTAAAAAAGTATGTCAATATGACATACTTTTAAGATAACTGCAAAAAATCTACTATCATACACTTATCTCAACACAAAAGGATAACTATGATAGATTTTTCTGAAGTCATGCAAAGAATTAAAACTATACTCTCCTCACAAATCAAAAAAGATAAAGTACTAGATAAAGATATTGCTCTAGCACTGCAACTAGACCCTCAATATTATGCTGTTATGAAAAAACGAAATAAGATACCTTATGAGTCCATTGCTTATTTTTCAAAAGCACAAAAACTCAATATGAACTGGATTCTCCTTGCTCAAAAACCACAATATTTGATCTAGAAGAAATTTTACTAAGCACTCTCTTGGCAAAAGAGTTTAAAAAAAAAGAGTTAGTTTACGCATAACCCTGCGAGGATTTATATCTTTATAAATAAGATATATTTCTTCTGCTCATCATTCTTACCAAATCCTACTATCTCCATATCTTGATACTGCTCATTGACATCCATTTTAAGCTCATATATCATAGCATCCATATCAAGTATCAAAAGAGGTGGTATAAGTGCCCCTATAGTCACTCTCTTATTACTACTCTCTATTTTAAAGCCAAGCTGTTTACTATCATCATCTAAAATAGCTAAATTTAAAGGAGCCTCTCCTGCATAGATAAGTTTTGAACTATCATTCTCATCAACTTTAAGTAATCCAGCAGTCACTACGTACTCTTCATGGTTCCCTATCTGTTCACGTACATCTTCTATGAGGTCTATGATATATTTCAATTTCTATCCTTTGATTCTTTGTCTTTAAATACTATTGTATGCTAATTAAAATAGAGTAGTCGTTACTGGATTTGTGGTCACTAAGGTGATTGTGGGAGCTTCATACTTTAAAACACTTCTTTACAAAAAAGTGTCTTAATCGCTCCAAATAAGTTTGGCTCACTGTAGCCCCTGACTTTATAGCATCATTTTCTACTGCTAGAGACATAGCATGATGAGATTGTGATGTAATCTAAAAACAGACAAAATCACCAAAGTCATTACTATCAGAGATAAGCAACACAGGTCTTTTTTTAGCCTTTTTTAAATCGCTAAAGGGGAAACGTATAAAAAGTATATCTCCTTTTTTATAATCCATCCCATGCCTTATCTGCGTCATTATCCCAAGTACTTTTCATAGAATGCTCTTGCATAGACATCATCTGTAAATCCATAAAGTCATTATTACTATCTTCTTTAGGGCTATCTACGTGTATCTTCTCTATCATCACATCTTTCACGCCCTTTAGTAGTGTTAAGACATTAGAAACATAAGAGTCTTTTACATCTATATGTATGGTTTGCATAGGTTCTCCTTTATGTATAGTTGTCCAGTTTCACCACGTTATGGTTGCCTAGTTTTATAAATGGAAAAGTGATAGCTTAATAAACATGATAGTAAAATCTTTACACCATATAAGGATTTTAAATTATGTCACAAGTCTACCACCC
>Ga0256845_1003188_pt1 | contig 11280 bp, 6 predicted proteins | sample RiftiametaG_FD_189101 | JGI IMG/M metagenome (GOLD analysis project Ga0256845, IMG submission 189101) | Tube worm associated microbial communities from hydrothermal vent at the East Pacific Rise, Pacific Ocean - Riftia | ecosystem: Host-associated > Annelida > Integument > Unclassified ... | reverse complement strand
TTAGCACGTGTTGGTGTCTTTGTTCTGGTAGCGTTAACTCCTTAATGGTGTTGAACTTCATGTTAGATTTATGTCTAACCACAAAATGCACTTGGTTGCTGTCCCAAACATTTAAGAGGGCAAAGTCGTTATAAAATCTATCCGCAACAATAACGCTCCCTTTAGATAAGGGAATGTCGTAAGCACCCTTATTATCTGCTGTTTTTCCATCAGTAATATTCACGTAAGTGGGTAAATGCCCATCATATACTCACTACACATATTAACCTTATAAATTTTTGATTTCATGTTTCAGTTGAATTTCTACGCTTAAAAAGGCTAACATTTTTTACCAATTTCGATTTCAGTTTCCGAGGAACTCTCTGGCGTAGGGAATACCCTCTGGTTAAGTCCTTTTTTTTATCTTAAAATTTAAAACTCAATTTAAAATGTAGCTTCAATACGTAGGTCTACGTATTTTATTATATCCTTCTATCAATCAAATCCACAGGTTTTCTGCTTAAAGGCGGAAAACGAAGTGTCTTAATTTCTTCGGAAGTCGCAAATTCAAGTTTTGGAGCAACCCGAAGTTTTGCTCGAAAATGGTCTTTGATTTCAAGTAACAATTCTTCGGATATTTCTTCGGAAGCAATTTTTATCAGTATTTCATCTGTCCCTAATTCATTGTGAAAAACTTCAATTACATAGCTTTCCACTTCTGAAAAGTCATTCAATATATTGTACATCACTGGCGGATAAAGCGTTGTACCCTTATATTTTATCATTTGTTTTTTTCTGCCTACAACTGAGCCTAAACGCATTGTATTTCTTTCACATTTGCAAGGTTCATTGTATGCTTGAACCATGTCTCCTGTTTTAAAACGTAGTAAAGGCATTGCTTCTACTCCCAAAGTTGTGATTGTAAGTTCACCAACTTCACCTTCGTTAACTGGCTTGTCATTTTCGTCAAGAATTTCAGCAATTATTAATTCTGGATGGTGATGACCGCCGTTGTGGATTTCACATTCGTTAAAAGCAGTGCTCATTTCGGTAGAAGCATAAGTTGAAAACAGTTCAATATCCCAATCCTTTTTTATTTTTTTTGCTAAAATGTTAAGCGAAAAATCCTGCTCTCGGATAGGTTCGCCTATACAAATTGCAGCTTTTACACCGCTATTTTTTATATCAATCCCTTGTTGTTTTGCATATTCAATAAGTTTTAAAAGAAAAGAAGGCACTGTAATTAAATAGGTGGGTTTAAACTTCAAAATAGAATCCCATTGCAGTTCTGGAATGCCTGAACCTACACGAATAATACCTGAACCCAATTTTCGCGCACCCAAAAAATAAGCCAAACCCGCCATAAAACGACGATCCATCGTGGTCATTAATTGTAAAGTATCTTCTTTGCCCACACCACAACAGGCGAATGAAATAGCTTCATTATAAGCCAAACGTTCCAAATCTTTATCTGTTAATGCAAAAGTTACAGGATCGCCTAATGTGCCAGAAGTTGTTATATAATCAATAATTTCAGATTTTGGTACACAGATGAAATCATCGTTAAATTGCTGAAGATGATCTTTTGTAGTGACGGGGATTTTTTGAAGATTTTCCAGCGTTTTCATTTCTGAAAGCTGAATCTTGTTTTCTTTGAAAAAGCGTTTATAAAACGGGGAATTGGCATTCAAATACTGAAGTGTTCCTTTCAATTTTTCTTCTTGAAAGGCTTTAATTTCTTGTCTGGATGCTTTTTCTATTTCTGGAATCATTTGTTATTTTTTTAGCCACGAATATTAATTTTTATTAAATGAAAATATTCATCCATTTAATAAAGACAACAGATCTCGACCAGACATATTTAATTCGTGAATTCGTGGCAAATCACTTTAATTTATGAAGATATTTCTCAATCTTCTCTTTATCTGGAATGGTTGTAATCTCTTTCGTTAATGCTTTTTCAAAAGCCTTTTTAGCCGCAGCACAGTAATTTTTTTCAAAGTAATACTTTCCTATTAAATAATATGCTTTCCAATACTCGGGATTTTTTTGTTGCAATGCTGAAAGTTTTTCTTCGGAAATAGTTTCTTTGTTTTCAATAGATACTTCCACTTCTCGCTCCAAAACTCGGTATTCTTCGTAATCTTTAAATTCTTTTGAATGAACAAACGGATCTTCAGCAATGTTTCCTTTATAGTTTGAAACTGAAGTTGTGGCTGGATTTCCTTCTCTATTTTTAAAAATTTCATCTAAATCATATTCTACAAATTCGCCCAACTGATAAGGGTTTGAAGAAACCCAAACTTTTCTACTTTCAGGTTTAAAAACGATGCCGTGATGCGCCAAAAGCTGGTTTAAAGCTTTTTCATTACCGAAGCCTATTTCATCATCATTTAATCCTTTTTTATTCCTAAGAATTGCTACTGCGTCTTCAATATTAAGCTTTTTATCTTCTGAAATCAATTCTTCCATCCTTTCAAAACGATACATTGAGTGGCTTTCTTCAATCCACTTTAAGTTGCGTTCATCATTTTTATAGGCTTCACTTTGAAAATGATTACTGCAAATTAATACATCTGTGTTTTCAACTTCATAAACATCAAAATTATCTGGTGCAACTTCAATTATTGCAGCTTTTTTATCTTTTGCACTTCCTATAAAAATAGCTTCGGAAACAAATACTTCTCGCTTTTTTGCAATTGCAATGGCTTCATCAATGGTTGAAGCATATTGTAAAATCTCTCTGGTTACTATAGAAATTGGCGTTTTTGCAACCAACGGAATTTCAGATTTCCCAGCGTTTATGGTTACTGTTAAACCTTGGTCGTTCATCCCAGAAACCACGCCCATCATTCCTCCCCAAGTGACCGACATAAACTTATGTCCTTCGGAAGGGTTTACGAAAGCAATTATTTTTTCCTTCGCAAAATTATCGCCTGCATAAAAGTCGAAATTTCTTCCTATAAGTAATTCACCATCCACGGTTTTATCGTCCCAAACTGCAAAAGAAGAACAGCCCACAAGCATTAAATCCTGCATGGCGTGTCCAATATCGTGAGCTCCATGTAAGTATAATAATCTTAAATAAGCCTCACCTATTTCACTGAAATTTGAAGATGAATATTTTGACATTCCATAAATTTCAGTTTTATACTCCTCGGGAATGTGCAAATACATTTTTCTATTATACCACGCCAAAAACTTACGAAGTAAATACTGTTGCGTTTTTGAAGGTGCCAAATCTTCCACTTTATTGAAAAAGATGGCTTCTTGCTTTTGCATTAAATCTTGGGTTAAACTTCCTGTTATTTCGCCAATTTGCAGTGGATTTCCTTCTACATATAATTCCCATTGGCCTTGTCTGTTTTTTAAAAGAAAATTGTCTCCGGCGACAAACGTAGAATCGTTTATTTTTACTTTTTCGGGGATTGTAGCATCATAACCACTAACATCTGGGCGATTATGAAGTGATTTTGAAACGCCACATGAATTCAGAAAAAATAATAGTAGCGCAAACGTGAATATTTTTTCTAAATATTTCATTTTACCTCTTTTTCAGCTTTGCAGCGCGCTTATTGGTATTAGTCAACGTTCGATTTTCTTTATAATCAATCCATTTTTGCCCAAAAAATTTACGCATTACATTTTCAAAATTTCGCATAAAAAATACGTTGTAAAGCATATTCCCTAAACTGCCAATATTTCTAGGAAATGCACGAAGCGTCATTGAAAAACCACCGTCCAAATATTTTATGTAATGCCAGTAACCGCTTGGCATATAAAGTGCATCACCGTGTTTCATTGTAGTGCGCAAGCCTTGTAAATATTGCAATGCTGGATATTTTTCAAAATCTGGATTGTCTAAATCTATCGTTTCCAAATTATGAATCGCGAAAGGTATTTTATATAAATACTTTGTTTGTTCGGGTGAAAAAAGCATCACCCTTTTAGTGCCTTGAAAGTGAAAATGTACTAAATCTGCCAAGTCCATATCATAATGAGGCAATACTTTGGAGCCTTCACCACCGAAGAAAAGCACTGGTAAACGCTTGAAAAATTTCAAACCAATATCTGGATATTCAAAATCTTTCAACAATTCTGGCAATTTTACCTTTAGATCGTAAAAGAAGATGCGTAAATCGGTTGGTTTGGTTTTTATCAATTCAATATAATCTGCCATTTTCATTTCGGTAGCTGGCTCTGCAGAATTTTGTTTTCCTTTTGTAGGTTCGTTATTGTAAAGCGGCACAATCTGGTCGCTGGCATGCTTTTGTATATACTCTAAATTCCATTTTTGGAATGCATCCCAATTTTTTGTCAACCCTTCAATTAAAACGGGTTTTTGGGGTTTGTAATATTTCTTAATGAATTCTTCTTTAGAAATATTTCGGACTTTTTCAATTTGTATTGTTTTGATTTCTGGCATTTTCAAAAGTCATTAATTGATTTCTTCAGTTTTTGTTGCCTTCAGAATTTTATTCAGTAAATATTCCCCGCCCAATATTTCTGAACAAGTAACCACGCCACTAATAGTAACGCCTAAAATACCGTGCATATTTAAACTTTGTCCTGTAAAATATAGGTTTTTTATTTTTGTGCGAGGCGAAATAAAAGATTTTAACGGGTTATTTGCATCCTTGACATAACCATACATTGAACCTTTATTACAACCAATATAATCACGATAAGACAATGGAGTTGAGGAATATACTGCCTCAATACAATCGCGAAGATTTGGGAATTTCTTTTCTAATTCTTTAATGATGACTTCAGATTTATGGGCTTTGAAATCTTCATAAGTCTCGCCTCGATCGTTTTTTTCGGCAGCCGTATTGAAAGTGTTTGCCCACGGTTTTACTTCATCAAAGTGCATATAGGTCATTACAGCTATGTTATCGCCGTATTCTCCCATATCCTTTTTAATACCCATAGAAACCATATACGCCTCTGGCCAACTTTCTTGGGTATAATTATGAACATCCCAAATAGCATCTGAATTTTTGAAATGATGATAATTGTAGTTTCTATATTTAAAAGTATTAGGTTTTAATACCAAATAGAGCGTGAAAGCGGCAACGGTGCTCTCAATATTCTGAATACGACTGGCATACGATTTTCTAAAATTATCAAGCCCAATCATATCCAGCGTCATTTTTGGGTCAACGTTCGAGATAAAAATATCGCCTTTTATAATTTTTCTATTTGCAGTATGTACGGCTGTAACTAATCCATTTTCAGTTTCAAACTTTGTAACCTCGTGGCGTTTAAATGCTTTTCCACCTTTTTCACGAAGCCGAGCAAGTAGAGCCTTGGTTATTTGGCTTCCGCCATTTAAACAACGATATGAGCTTTCTATGTATGAGTTTACTGAGAGGGCGTGCATGTAAAAAGGCGTGCGGTCGCCTTCGCCAGCGTATAGTAAATTACTACCGCCCAAAACGGCGCGTAGCTTTTTGTTTTCGGTAATGGAATCTATAAATTCCTTTGCATTTACTTCAAAAAGCGAAGTGTTTTCGTAATAAGGTTTTCCAAGTTTTAAGCCGTAAAGCGGAAAGAAACTGCACGTTTTCTTCATTTTTTCGCAGTAAGAATTTATAGCTTTTTCTTCATCAGGAAATTCTTCTAAAAGCGTTTTAGTGAAGTTTTCATAACCTTGAGCGTGGCGATATTCCTTTGGATCGTTATCAAACGTGATTCTATCAAAGCCATCTTCATCCATTTTTTTGAGGGTGATATCGTCCAAAATGTCAAGATATTTGAAATATCTGTATAAGTTTTGTCCTTCAGAAAGGCCGCCGATATAGTGAACGCCTGTATCAAAAATAGTTTTGTTACGCACAAAAGTTTGCAGATTCCCGCCAAATTGCTGGTTTTTTTCGAGTACGCAAACGCTGTAACCTTCTCTGGCAAGAATAATTGCCGAAACTAGACCGCCAAGGCCGCTTCCAATGATTACTACATCATATTTTTCAGTCATTCCGCTGTGTTTCCCGATTCTTTAAAGATACTAATATTAGCATCTCCATATACTTTTTGAAAGCCTAATGTAACAATATTTTCGGTTTCTGCAAGTGCTACCTCCTTCAATAAAACAATGGCTTTTACAGAGAGCTTCTGTAATTGAGATACTACTTCCAAAGCTATTTTTTCTGAAGAAATAATTACCATATCAATATCTGAATGTAAAGTTTCTGAAAGTGAATTTGTAAAATGAAGTCGTCCATGTTTTTGAGTTATGTAACTGTTTTGAAGCATTATTTGCGTTTCAACATCTTCAATGAAACTGAAAATTTTACGATCTGGACCATCTAATCCTAAAAGAAAATCTAGCTGACCGAAATCTTCCGATATATGTGCAATATTTCCACTCTTTTCAAGCTGACGAATTATTTCAAAATAAGGTTCCGTATTTTCTTTTAAATCTTTTTTTACGCTTCTATATAATGCATCACTCTTATATCGGTATTCTTCTAAAACAAGATTGTGAAAATATCTTGACCCTTCTATTTCTTCCCTAAGATTTAAAAATTCATCTCTAAAATAAGACCCAACTTTCTTTGCTTGCTGTGTATGGTTTTCACCATAAGCATTATCTTCAGCTTTTATACGTGGTAAAATTTTAACGGTAATACTGCCATCTTTTATAATGAAACTGCCTTTTGGGTTTACCTCACTATTTCCGTGAATAAGCACAGGAACAATGTCTAAATTAAATTTATTAGCAAGATAGAATGCCCCTTTATGAAACCGTTTTACTTTGTTGCTCAAACTGCGAGTTCCTTCAGGAAAAGCCATTAAGGAATAACCTTGTTTTATTTTCTTTTTAAGCGGCTTTAGGCTGTTTTCAATACCACTGGAAACGGGGTAGAAATCTGCCTTTTGCACAGCTTTTCCGAAAACTGGGGAATTATAAACCCAATCGTTCACCAAAAAACAAATCTTTGGATGAAGCATTGCGACCGCTAAAATATCTAGAAATGAAGTGTGATTTGCAATGATAATAGCTGGTTTTGAGAAATCTTCATTCGTTTCATTAATAATCTTTTTCTTCACAAACGGATTGGTATATAAAACCGATTTCATGAATTTTGAAATTATTTTATGAAACCAACCCATTTTAATCTTTTTACTGAAAGGAATAAGCGGCATCAATGTAACGCTGTATATTGAAAGACAAAATCCTCCCAATCCAAAGTAGCCAAAAGATAAAACTGAATGCACAAACATGCGCGGTGTTATTGGTCGTTTTTTAGAGCTACCAATGAAAAGTTTAAATAATAATGGCTGTACTGTAAAAGACGTAATCATTGCTGAAAAAATGCCTATAATGGAAACAATAGAAATTGAATACAACGCAGGATGCTTCGCAAAAACCAAAACGCCAACACCCAAAATAGTTGTTAAAACCGAAAGTATAATAGAGGTTTTGTGGGTTACCATAACTTTCTCGCCGGTGCGAAGTTCCTTCAATAAACCTTTAGTCATAAAAATGCTGTAATCGACACCCAACCCAAAGATGAAGGTGGAAATAATAATATTGAAAATATTGAATTGAATATGAAAAAGTCCCATTATTCCTAAGGTTAAAAAGCAAGTAAGAAATATAGGAGTGGCAGTAACTAGTGTAAGTGCAAAACTTCGGAAGAAGAGAAAAAGTATTATTAAAACTACTAGCAAACAATAACCAATCAAGAGATTGAAATCGTTTTTCAGGTTTCCTAAAAAAGTTTCATTCATTTCTTGGCGATCGATAATTAGCGTATTCGGAATATTTTTGAAAGCGCTTTTTATTTCCGAAGCATTCGTATCATCAAGTTTTATAAGCGTCGTAATTGTTGTGAAATCTGCTTTGGAGGTTATATAATCTTCTAATAATACCGACGGAATTTGTTGATAATCTTCGGGTTTTAGTGTTTTAAAATCAGTATTAAGGAAACTGTAAAATTCACTAAAAGTTGTTGGTTTAAAACCGCGTACTTCGCCGCTTTCAATTAAATTAATTTGTGTGCTATCTTTTCTAGATTCGCTCCAAAATTGATTCCATCTTACTATTTTTTGCCGCTGGTCTTTCTGTGAATGCACCAAAGCACCAATAGAACTAAAGCTGCTTATTTTTCCTTTTTCCTTTAATAATTCTAAAGTTTCGTGAATAGAATCGTTTAGCTGAAGTGTACTTTCCACAGATTTTCCGTAGGTTGCTAAATAAACAGATTTTGAAGAAATATCCGTCAATTCATCCAAATGTTGCATTGCGGCCTTAATTTCCGCAGGTTCATAATTTAACTTTGAAATGTCTTTATTAAATTCAACCCGATTATACGTGAAAAGACTTACAACCAAAACTGCTCCCAACCCAATGAGCAACCATTTGTTTTTATGAAAAGGATAATCCGCAATTTTATCTAAAATATTGATTTGTTGTTTTTGGGAAAGCGGATTTCTATAAACCAACGGAATAAAGAAAAGTGCAAAAACCGAAGCTCCTAAAACACTTATTGCAGCAAAAACACCCAAGTCTTGTAAAGCTTGTGAGTCTAGAAACAGTAAGCATAAAAACGCTAAAGCCGTAGTTAAACTACTCATTAAAATGGGTTCTGACACATCTTTATACAAACTCTCAACGGTTTCATTATTTCGAATATGAGTTAAGATATGTAGTGAATAATCTAGCGTAACACCCAATAAAACTGAGCCAATACCCAGAGAAATTGCTGAAATATTTTCTCGAATTAAATACAATATTGAAACCGCCAACAAACCTCCAAAAAGCGTAGGAATAAATAGAATTATTGGCACATATAGTTTCATATAAAAGAATATGAAAACCAAAATAAGTAGTGTAAACGCAACGCCTACGGTAAATTGTATATCACTTTTAATCTGTTCCGCATTAGCAACTGCAATTAGCGCAGCGCCAAAATATTCACTTTTTACTTTGCCAGAATATTTCTCATTCAAAGTATTTTGAAGTGCGTATAATTCTTGGGCAAACTTGCTGTTTTCTGAAGTTTCGCTGCTTGAAAATTTTGGAGTAATAAAAAGCAGAAGGTTTTTTTCGTCTTTACTTACCAAAAAACCATCCTTCAAAACAAAGTCGTCCGTAACGCCAAGTTGCCTTAATTTCTTTAAAGCTATAAAAGAAAGCCCCAAAGGATCTTTCAAAATAATATCTTTTGAAACGATTCCTGAAGGAGAAATTAGTATTTTATAGTTTGTTTCAGTTATTGCAGAAATACTATCTTTTTGAAGTTTATTAGTTATGGTATTGTAATCATTTTTATCTAAAAATAGCGGTAAATTATCATAAACAAAATCCATTGTACGTAACAAATCGTCGTCATTTACTTTTCCACGAATATTTTTTATGAATTGAGGGGAATTGGTTTCTAGACTATCGATAAATTCGGTTGCATATTGAGTAAGTTCATCAACTTCTGAAGCATCAATTAGTCGAATTGTAACAATAATTTTATCTGTAAAATTAACTGTATTTAGAACTTTTTGAAGATCTTGATTTTCACTATTTATAGGAATTAATTTTGAAATATCTTCTTCAAACCGAATTTTAGAAACCAGCAATGCCAAGCCAGAGAGCAAAACCAAAAAGGCAATTGCACTCCAAATTTTATTTTTTAGCAGAAATTGATATGCCTTAAAAAACCATTTACCCATTGTTGAAAATCTTTTTACGCTCAAACAATGTTAAGATTAAGTAGCCTGTAAGTCCACAAATAATTGCTGCGAAAACTGAAAGCACCAAACTGCCAACAATATAAGATTTTATATATTTCATTAGCTCTAAACTTGGGTCAATTTCGCTCATTGATAACACAAAATCTTCGCCCAAAATCCAACTACCCAGTTTTAAACTAAAATATAATATTAAAGGAATAAATGGTGGTAAACTAACATTAGAAAAAGCAAAAGCAATTACTTTGTTCAATTTTAAAAGTAGTGCCAAAAAAATAACGGAAATTGTATGAAAACCCCAAATTGGGGAAAGCCCAATAAATACGCCAATTGCGATTGAAAATGCTTTCTTCTCAGCAGAATCATCGCTACCAAGAAGATCTTCCATTAAAAATCTTTTAAAACCTTTTTTTTTAAATTTTCTATATAGATTTCGAGGTTTTATGTAGAAAAGTGTAGCGAGTACAAACCATGTATTTAAAATACTGATACGTGTAAAATCTTTAAACGGCCGAAAATGTGAAACCCGATCTTCCAGCTCGTAATGTATTTGTATTGGAATGTTTTTTACTTCAATTCCGCTCCACGCAGCCTTTACAATGGCTTCAATTTCAAATTCAAATTTTTTGGTGTAGAATTTCAGCTTTTTCATTGCAAAAAGCGGATAAACTCTAAAGCCAGATTGTGTGTCCTGCAAACGTGTTCCAGTTTCTACCCAAAACCAAAAGTTAGAGAATTTGTTGCCAAAGCTGCTTTTTTTCGGGACTCCATGTTGCGTCATATTTCGAGCTCCGATTAGCAAAATTTCTTTGTTTTCAGCATTTTCCAAAGCATCAATAAATGCTGGAATATCCTCTGCAAAATGTTGCCCGTCACTGTCTATTGTTATTGCGTAATCATAACCCAAGCTATCAGCATTTTTAAATCCTTGGCGAAGGGCATTGCCTTTTCCTTTATTTTTTGAATGCTGAATTTGCTGAATTTGTGGAAATTGTAGCAATATTTCCGAGGTAGAATCGGTTGAACCATCGTTAACCACAATTACATTTTCAGTATAAAGCAAAACACCTTCAATAAGCTGTTGTAACGTTTTATGATTATTGTAGGTTGGAATAATCACGCAACATTTCAGGTTTTTAAATTTTTCTGAAAGTAGTTTGTGGTTCATTAAAGAATTTTATCTCTGCCCCTTTGCGATAATTTTTTTCACCGCAGAGGACGCAAAGCAAATATAAGTTTTCGGAATTAGATTGGAAATGAAGAATCTGTTTAGTTTATTAAAAGTTACCTTTTAGAAGTTCCAATATTTTTCTCGGCCAACATTCTATTGTATATCTTCAAAATTGTAACAATTTCTGAAGCTTCTTCTCTTTCTAACACGCGGATTACCAACTTTTCTTTTTCCAATTTACCGTTATTTTTAATAAAATCTACGAATACATTTATTGACTTAGGCACTTTGTAAATAACAGTATATTCAGTACTTTAGGGTTAATTAAACAACTAATTATGGAACAAAGATTCAAAATCCTCTCTATTTTCGAATTTCAAGAGCGTTATAGCACATCTGAAGATTGCCTTAAAGACCTATCAAAACTTAAATGGGGTAAT
>Ga0256845_1003187_pt1 | contig 11284 bp, 10 predicted proteins | sample RiftiametaG_FD_189101 | JGI IMG/M metagenome (GOLD analysis project Ga0256845, IMG submission 189101) | Tube worm associated microbial communities from hydrothermal vent at the East Pacific Rise, Pacific Ocean - Riftia | ecosystem: Host-associated > Annelida > Integument > Unclassified ... | reverse complement strand
GGGGGAGGTGCTGAAAACGCGTGGACACCTAGTGACACTCTGGCTTGCAGGAAAGGATATAGAGAACGAGGCGTTAAATGAATGGGATGGCGAGGTTGTCACCGTTCAGTCACGTGGTTTTCAGGGTCGCAACATTTTCAGTGCTGTCAAAACGGTTTTCACACTCATGAAAGTGGCGCGGGAGTGTCGTCGAAAGATGGCGGCGAATCGTCCCGATATTCTGCTGGCCATGGGTTCCTATGCCTCGATAGGACCGGTGCTAGCCGCCGACAAGCTGGGAGCGCAGGTAGTGTTGCACGAGGCCAATGTCATTCCCGGTCGGGCGATAAACTGGCTTTTGAGCCATGCGGATCGTGTGGCACTCAGCTTTGAGGAGACGAGCTATTATCTCAAGCGCAAGGGCGTAGATGTTACGGGTATGCCTTTGCGTGCTGAACTGCGGACGGCGGCGGAATCTGTGAAAGACAGTGGATTGCCGGACAAACCTTTTACAATATTGATTATGGGTGGTAGCCGAGGCGCGCACAGGCTGAATGATATCTGCGTGAAAGCACTCTGCGCCCTTCGCGAGAAAGGGGTCGAGTTCGAGGTGATTCATCTCGCCGGTGTTGATGACGAACAGGAGGTTCGCTCCAAATACACTGCAGCGGGTGTGCGACATTCAGTCTATGCGTTTTGCCACGACATGGCGGTTGTCTATCGACAGACAGATATGACCATCTGCCGCTCCGGTGCCTCGACTTGCGCGGAGATAAACGCATTCGCGATACCATCCCTTCTGATACCGTATCCGCACGCCGTTAAGGGGCATCAGATGGCTAACGCCCGCGCTATGGAAGATCGCGGCTGCGCCAATCTTATAGCGGAGGAGAATCTTACTGACGACTGGTTGACGCAGTATTTGGACGAGAGCATTACCAATCCCGTCCGCTTAGAACGTATGCGTCAGGCGGCGGTGCGGCACTCCCTCCATTCCGGTAGTGAAAAGCTTGCGGATTTGATCGAGTCGCAGTGCTTCGTAGCGGGAAAAGACGTTTGTTAAAAGCACCTTTATAATGGTGTTCAGCCGGGATCTCCTTAAATCGGACTTTCCTGTGTATGGGGATATCACTCTTATTTGCGCAATACATGTATCCAGCACCTTTTCGATACTCAAGCGGATGTTTATAAAATTTTAAAGTTGCTTTTTCGCATACCCCCTGCCAAATTCAATTTTCAATTATTGGAGAATAACTGTTAGAAATCACAATGAGATATAACTTAACAAAAGATGATGCGATCAACCTGAAAATGGATGTTGCAATAGACACTTTAGATCGCAGCCGGGCTAACAAAAAAACCATTTGGCTTAAACTCGTTTCTGTAATTATAGCACTTGTATATGTCAATATCGAACCTGCTGGCGGAGAAGTGTCCGGGATACCAACATCCATTGTTAATATCTTTATGATATATGTAATCCAGTTTCCACTATGCGTGTTGATTGTTTATCAACTCTTTCGCTTGATAAAATATCTCGGAAGAGAGAGTATTCTTAAAATTGTCAAGAAATATGCAAGCGAAATAGATGACGATATTGAAACAGGAGAACGCTGTATTAAAAAAGAGAGAGACGAAATTATATTTTCAACCGCTACGTCTTCCCGCTCTTACAAATGCAACTATATAACTGAGATTACTGAACATAAACACTCGTATATCATTCGTCATGAAAAACATCCATTGATTATTATACCCAAGATGGTTTGCAATTTAGACGAATTGAAAAAACTAATTTTCGAACAAGGCGATCTACGTGAAAAGACGGATGAAATTGAATAGATAAGACCGGGGCTGAGACCGAATTATTATCAGCTTGCGTACAGAGTTGATGGAAACATTGTTATCAGTGTTCTCGCTTATTATCTTCTCACATTGGATGTCATATATGAATTTCTGCGCTTGTAATTAGAGTCTGTCCCATGTGAGGCGTTTTTAGAGAACAGGAAGAATGCCGACGAAATAAGCCATCAGCGCAAAAACATGAACCAGATTTTAATCCAAGTTTCTTGTTTGCGCTTCAGAAAGGGGAAGGCTTTCAATGTTTAAACGAAATGATGTCATTTATGGATGCACTATCGGTGAGCAACATTATGAGGCGGTCTATGCCGAGCGCAACACCGCCGGAGGGTGGCATGCCGTTTTTGAGAGCGGACAGGAAGTCGGTGTCCACTGGATAGATCTCGCTTCCGTGTGCACGGCGTTGTTCCAGGCAGTTGTCGAAGCGGCGGCGTTGTTCGCAAACGTCGGTTAGTTCGCTGTAGGCGTTGGCGAGTTCAAGACCGCCAATATACAGCTCCCAGCGCTCGGCGACGGGAACAGCGTCCGCCCGGCAACGGGCGAGAGCGGCAAGCTCAACGGGATAGTCTGTCAGCACGGCTGGTCTGTCACTCGGCAGATGTGGCTCTACTTTTTCCACAAGATCGACATCAAACCGCGCCGCATCGTAGTTTAAAACAGGATCCCAGCCCGCAAAACGCATAAAGGCATTAGAGACTGTATACTCCGCCCAGGGCGGACGCAGATTGATCTGATGTCCTTGATAAGAGATGGTTTCGTTCCCTGCCGCGGCGAGAATCAGTTTTTGAGTGTCGTCCAGTATGTCGCGATAATCGGCGTTAGCGCGATACCATTCCAGCATCGTGAATTCTGGCGAGTGATGTTGTCCGCATTCGTCTTTTCTGAAGCACGGACCAATCTGGAAGATGCGTTTATGCCCGGCACAGAGCAAACGTTTCATGTGGAGTTCGGGAGATGTGCGCAGAAAGAGTTTGCCGGACTCCTGCGCGTCGATATGTTCTTCCAGCGCGGGAGTACGCACACGAACGGGTGTTTGCACCTCGGTGAATCTGTGTTTATGGAAAAAGGAACGAAGCGATTGCGTTATGAGATCACGCTTTTCCAGAATCTCTATGTCGCTATCTTTCATTTGCCACCGCATTTTTGCACGGGGTTACTAGGCTTTATTGACTCTGCCGCTGTACTCGCCAGTGCGGGTATCAATCTTAACGACATCATTTTCGTTGATGAACAATGGAACCTGAACCTCATATCCGTTCGCGAGTTTTGCGGGCTTGAGCGTGTTTGTCGCGGTGTCGCCACGGACTCCCGGCTCGGTCTCCGCAACCGTCATCTCAATAAAGAACGGGAGTTCTATCTCGATTGGACGTCCATTGTGAAACAGTATTTTGACCGGCATATCCTCATCCAGAAAATATTTTTTTTCGCCGATGACATCCTCACCCAGCTCCGCCTGCTCATAGGTCTCGCCGTCCATGAAGACGAAGAGGTCGCCCTGCGGATAGGAGTATATCATGTCGCGCTGATGGAGATCCGGCTTGTCTATTTTGTCCACCGAACGGTAGGTTTTGTCGAATGTTGCGCCTGTCAGCAAGTTTTTAAGTTTACAGCGGTAAAGTGCCTGACCCTTGCCCGGTTTTGAAAATTGGAAATCGGCAACAGCGTACGGCTCGCCGTCTATCTCTATCTTTAACCCTTTCCTTAAATTTGACGCATTATACATATTCTCTACTCTCCCGCCTCTGTGTCATCTAAAACTCACTCTGCTTAAAAACCGAAAGAGTGATTATCATAATGACGTGAGATTGCAATGGTATAATCGGGAAAAATGGCGTGTTCTGTGTTGTGATGAGCAAAGTTTGAACAACTCTTTTTTCTGTTCCGGATCATCAAATAAATAAATGTAAAAAACAGGCTTGAATATTGGAGCGAGAAAAGAGAATATTTGCGGCTCTTTGAATCACACATTATTTAATGTGATGTGCTGATGTGCGTAGAAAATTTAAAAGAAGTCAAAAACTAATGAAAATAAAACCATTTAAAGCACTACGACCTTTGCCGGAGAATGCCAAGGCGGTTTCATCGCCGCCATACGACGTGCTTGATTCGGCTGAGGCCAGGGGAATGGCGTATGGCAATCCGATGAGCTTTCTGCATGTGATCAAACCGGAAATCGATCTTGCGGAGGGCGTTGATCTCTATTCGGACGCGGTGTATGCACAGGCGGTGAAGAATTTTAAACTGTTTCAGGAACGTGGATATCTCGTGCGCGAGAACGCGGAGTGCCTCTACCTTTACAGTCAGACGATGGGTAAACACACCCAGTACGGATTGGTGTGCTGTTGCCGTGCGGATGAGTATGGATCAATTATCAAAAAACACGAATATACACTGAAGTCCAAAGAGAACGATCGCACCCGGCATGTATCGGAACTCAATGCGAATGCCGGTCCGGTGTTTCTCACCTACCGCGACGATCAGGAACTCAATGCTCTGCTCTCCGGGATCAAGGAGACAACTCCACTGTTCGACATTGACGCTCCCGACGGAACCCGCCACAATGTGTGGAGAATTTCTGAATGCGCGGAGCTGGTCGCCGCGTTTGAGAGGGTTCCTTTCGCATATGTTGCCGACGGGCATCACCGCTCCGCGAGTGCGGTGCGCGTAGCGCGTGAACGTATGGATGCAAACCCTAACCACACAGGAGACGAGGAATATAACTGGTTCCTCTGCGTTCTGTTTCCCGCCTCTGAGCTGAAACTTATGTCTTATAACCGCTGTGTGAAAGATTTGAACGGCATGGATAAAGAGGCGTTTCTTAACCGCCTGAAAGAGAATTTCACTGTCACCGAAGGTGGCAGTCCTGAACCGTCCGCCGAAGGAGAAGCCGGGATGTACCTTGACGGAGAATGGTTTCGCATCAGCTGGTCAAAACCGGAGTCGGATGATCCCGTGGCGAGGCTGGGAGCGACTGTTTTGCAAGATGGTCTGTTGCATCCAATCCTTGGCATCGAAGATCCCCGGACGAGTGACCGCATGAAGTTTATCGGCGGTATTCGCGGAACATCTGCACTTGAATACGCAGTGGATTCGGGTGAATACGCGGTGGCTTTCTCAATGTTTCCTGTTGATATTCTTGACCTTATCGCGGTTGCGGATGCGGACAAGGTTATGCCTCCGAAAAGCACGTGGTTTGAGCCAAAATTAAGATCTGGGCTTCTTGTGCATAGCCTCGATTAGCTATATTGGAATATGGTGATATATGGGTTCGTTTAAGATAAAAAAAGGGTTAGACTTGCGATTGGCAGGGGCACCGGCGATGGATATTTCTGAAACGCTGTTTCCCGCCAAAGCGGCGGTTTATCCGTCTGAGTTCCCCGGCATAAAACCGCGCATGCAGGTGAAGATTGGTGATCTGGTCAAACGTGGCTCACTCCTGTTCACGTGTAAAAAGCGTGCTGAACTACGCTTTTGCGCTCCGGTTGCGGGAAAGATAGCGGAGATAAACCTCGGTGAGCGTCGCTCAATTCAAGAGATAGTGATTGAGACCGATCCGAAAAACCCGACGGTCAAGTTTGCCAAATACACCGCTGCCGCCATTCGCGACTTGTCGCGGGATCAGATTCTCGACCAGTTGCTGGAGAGTGGGTTTTTGTCTTTTATACGGCAAAGGCCCTTTTCTAAAATAGCCGAATCCGGTGCAAGACCCAAATCAATCTTTGTGAATGGGATGAATACGATCCCGTTTCAAATAGATATCGAGGTCGTCCTGCGCGGAAAGGAAGAGGCGTTTCAGGCTGGACTGAATATTCTCGCACATCTAACAGACGGCAAGGTTCATCTCGCTCTTCCCGAGACCGCGACTTCTCCCGCGCTGATTAAGGCGGAGAACGCGGAGGTACATACATTCACCGGTCCTCACCCCGCAGGCAACAGTAGTGTGCATATCGCGAAACTGGATCCGATCCGGCAGGGGGATGTAGTCTGGACGGTCGATGCACGCGAACTGATTCTCATCGGCGAACTTTTTCTCAGTGGCGAACTGCCGCCTCAGCAGACCATATCGTTTGCTGGACCCGGCGTGAAGCCGAAGATGCGCAAACATTACCGGATTATTCGCGGTGGCTGGTTGGAGAGCGCGTTTCCTGCAGGGCTTATCGATGGCGAAAAGCGACTGCTGAACGGCGATATTCTCATGGGCGACAAAATTCTGTTGCAAAGTGGGCTGCGTTTTTTCGGTTCCGGAATCACCGTCATAAGTGAGGAGCGTAAGCGCGAATTCCTTGGCTGGTTGAAGCCTGGATTGAATGTGTTCAGCTCTTCGCGACTCTTCCTTTCGCGTTGGTTGCGCCCGCATGCGGAGTGGGATTTAACCACCGCCGATCACGGCGGACAACGCGCCATGTTTGCCACTGGTGTTTACGACCGCGTTATGCCCTTGAATATTATGGTTGATTTCCTCATCCGCGCGGTTCTCGCGCACGACACCGAGGAGGCCGTCAAGCTTGGCATTCTCGAAACCGAGCCGGCAGACTTCGCGCTATGCTCATTTGTTTGCCCCTCGCGCACGGATGTCGTTGGAATAATCCGCCAGGGTCTTAAAGAGATTGAAGAGGAAGGCGTTTACGAATAGCGATGAAGATTTTGTTAAAACTATTGGACTCTGTTAAACCGCTTTTTGAGAAGGGTGGCAAGCTGGAGAGACTGAGCCCTGTCTATGAGGCCGGGGATGCGTTTCTTTTCACACCAGATAATGTCACCAGCAAAAAACCGCATATTCGCGACGCGGTCGATTCCAAGCGGTTTATGATTACCGTCGCGATCGCTCTTATGCCTTGCATCTTGTTCGGCATCTGGAACGCTGGACATCAACGCAATCTTGCATCGGCGGCGAATATCGGATTTCTTTCTGATGTTTTGCAGGGGTTGATAATTGTTCTACCGATGATTCTGGTTTCATACGCGGTTGGCGGATTCTGGGAGGTGTTGTTTGCCTCTGTACGCCACCACGAGATCAACGAAGGTTTTCTGGTGACGGGTCTACTTTTCCCGCTTGTTCTTCCTCCGACAATTCCGCTCTGGCAGATTGCGCTCGGAGTCTCCTTCGGCGTGGTGATAGGCAAGGAGATATTCGGTGGGGTCGGGTACAACATCCTTAACCCGGCACTGACCGGGCGTGCTTTTCTCTTCTTCGCCTATCCGGCGCAGATATCCGGCGATTCAGTCTGGGCAAAACTCGCCAACGGTAGTGTGCTGGTGGACGGGTTCTCCGGCGCAACCCCGCTGGCGGTGGTCAACGGACTTCCGGATGGCGGCAATTGCATTACCGCATTGAAGAATGCGGGCTTCAACTGGCTGGATATGGCCATTGGCTGGATACCGGGTTCTATCGCCGAGACATCGGTAATATGTATTCTAATCGGCATGGCGATTTTGTTGGTTACACGCGTGGCATCGTGGCGAGTGATACTCAGTGGTATTGTCGGTCTCTTCACCGCTACTCTGCTACTGAATCTCAGCGCAAAAGGTGACGACTACGCATCACTGCCGTTCTACTACCATTTCGTTATGGGTGGATTCGCCTTCGGCATAACCTTCATGGCCACCGACCCGGTCAGCGCAGCCTCCAGCAATACGGGTAAACTGCTGTACGGGTTCATGATCGGCTTTCTGGTGGTCATCGTCCGCGTTTACAATCCAGCCTTCCCCGAAGCAACTATGCTCGTTATTCTGTTCATGAATGTGATGGCACCGATGATAGATCATTATATTGTTCAGGCGCATATAAGAAGGAGGCTCCGCAATGCGTAAGAGTGACACATATACGCTCCTGTTTGCACTTGCCGTCTGCGCTGTCTGCAGTGTTATTTTAGCTGTCGCAGCCTCCAGCCTGCGTGAGCGTCAGGAGCTGAACGTTGAGCTGTATCGCAAAATAAATGTTCTGAAAGCGTTCGGGAAGGTGGTCGAAAAGCAGGAGGTGCAAACAGTGTTCGACAAGCATATAACTGAGATGGAGTGCGCGACGGCACTTGGAATTGATGGCAAGATGCCTCTATATCTATGGAAAAAGGATGGCACCACAACTATGTGCGCGTTGCCGGTCTCCGGTAAAGGGCTGTGGTCCACAATTCGAGGTTATCTGGCACTGAAATCGGATATGAACACCATCCAGGGCATAACCTTCTACGATCACGGAGAGACTCCCGGTTTGGGCGGAGAGATCGAGAAGGAGTGGTTTCAGGATCAGTTCCAGGGTAAAAAAATACTGGAAGCCGGCAAGTTGACAGGGCTGGAGATTGTGAAGGGTAAAGTAGCTGACCGCTATCCCGACGGAAACAGCCACGCAGTCGATGGAATCAGTGGCGCGACAAGGACCAGTAAAGGCGTCGAAAGATTTCTCAATAGCGACCTTAAGCGCTACAACGAATACTTCAAAACTCAAAGAGGGACTAAATAGCTATGGCGGCAAACCTCAAAAAAATCCTGATCGATCCGCTGGCGGATGAGAACCCGATAAGCAAACAGGTGCTGGGTGTCTGCTCGGCATTGGCGGTCACGGTCAAGGTTGAAACCGCATTGGTGATGAGTATTGCTCTGACCATTGTGGTCGCTTTCTCAAATCTCATTATATCGGCAATGCGCAAGGCCATTCCCGTGCGCATACGGATTATTGTGGAGATGGCGGTAATCGCCACACTTGTGATTGTTGCCGACCAGCTCCTGAAGGCGTACCTGTTTGATGTCAGCCGCCAGCTCAGCGTCTTTGTCGGACTGATTATCACCAACTGCATTGTTCTGGGACGCGCCGAGGCCTATGCGCTTCAAAATCCGCCCTGGCCGTCGTTCGTCGATGGAATCGGCAACGGTTTGGGTTACAGCATAGTGCTCATACTGGTGGCAACAGCCCGTGAAATTCTGGGGTTTGGAACATGGCTGGGATTCCGCCTGCTACCGGAGAGTTATCCCTGCAACGGTCTCGCCCTGCTTGCACCGGGGGCATTTATTTTGCTGGGACTGCTGATATGGGCGCAGCGTTCAATCTTTGGGAATCCGGAATTGGAAGAATAATATGACATAGGGAGTTGCGTTTCGACGCGGTTGTAAAAATGCATCTGATAGACATAGCAATAAAATCGATATTTGTTGAGAACATACTTCTAGCCTTTTTTCTGGGTATGTGCTCATTTCTCGCCTGCTCAAAAAAGGTTGAGACCGCGCAAGGTCTGGGCATGGCAGTCATCTTTGTACTCGCCATCACTGTGCCCGCCAACTGGGCGATTCAGTGCTTTCTGTTGGGCAATGGTGCGCTTGCCTGGACAGGCATTGACGCGCTTGCCGCTATGGATCTTTCGTTTCTCACGTATATATGCTTCATTGCCATGATCGCCGCAATGGTGCAGCTTGTCGAGATGGTACTGGACAAGTTCTTTCCCGCCCTCTACCATGCGCTCGGTATATTCTTGCCGTTGATCACCGTCAACTGCGCGATTCTTGGAGCCTCGCTTTTCATGGTGGAGCGTAGTTACAGTTTTGCCGATGCCCTTGTCTACGGTGTTGGCTCGGGCACAGGCTGGGCATTGGCGATCGTCGCGATTGCGTGTATCCGCAAAAAATTGCGCTACTCCAATATTCCCGCCGGACTGCAGGGGCTGGGAATAACAATGATAATTACAGGTTTGATGGCGATGGGCTTTATGTGTTTTTCGGGTATTTGATATGGATCTACTTTTTGTTTTTATAAGTTTCGCTGTTGTCGCAATCGTTGTCATGATTCTGGTCGCGTTGCTCGTGCTGGCATCGAAGACATTGACCCCCAGCGGCGTTGTCAAGATAGACATAAACGATGGCGGAAAAGTGCTGGATGTGAATCCCGGCAGTTCACTGCTTGCATCCCTCGCCGAAAACGAGGTCTACTTGCCCTCCGCTTGCGGCGGTGGCGGAACCTGTGGCATGTGTACGTGCATTGTGAAAGAGGGCGGTGGCGAAATGCTCCCTACCGAAAGCGGGCATATCTCCAAAAAAGAGGCCCGTGCCGGCTACCGCCTCACCTGCCAGCTGAAGGTTAAGAACGATCTCAAACTCGAAATTCCTCCCGAGATGCTCGAAGTTAAAAAGTTCGAAGGAACCGTGCGCTCCAACAACAATGTCGCCACCTTTATTAAGGAACTCATCATCGAGTTGCCGGACGGAATGGACATCGACTTCCGTGCCGGTGGTTATATTCAGATCGATATCCCCAACTACCAACTCTCTTTCAAAAGCTTTGATGTTGAAGAACAATACCGCGATGACTGGAAAAAATTTGGTCTCTGGGATCTCAACGCTCAAAACGATGAGCCATGTTTCCGCGCCTATTCGATGGCCAGCTATCCCGCCGAAAAAGATATTATCATGCTGAACGTCCGCATTGCCACTCCGCCGCGCGGGATGAATGTCCCGCCGGGAATTGCTTCCAGCTATATCTTTAACCTGAAACCGAAAGACAAGGTTGTGATGAGCGGTCCGTTCGGCGAGTTCTTCGCCCGTGAAACTGAACGTGAGATGATCTATATCGGCGGCGGTGCGGGTATGGCTCCAATGCGTAGCCACATCTTCGACCTCCTCAAGACTAAAAAATCAAACCGTAAAATAGGCTTCTGGTACGGAGCCCGATCACGCCGCGAAATGTTCTATGACGATGAATTCCAGGCTCTTGAAAAAGAATTCCACAATTTCAGCTACAACGTCGCCCTGAGCGAACCCATGCCCGAAGACAACTGGGACGGACCCACCGGATTCATCCATACTGCGCTATTCGAAAATTATCTCGACACTCACGAAGATCCCACCGAGATCGAATACTATCTCTGCGGACCGCCTATGATGATCGCTGCAGTCAACAAAATGCTCTACGACCTCGGAGTCGAAGAAGAGATGATCAGCTATGATGAGTTTTAGCCGGATATATTCATAAACCCCGCTACGCCGTTTTTACGTTCAGCGGTAAATATCTACCAATCACCCTCTGCATTCCGTCTGTTTGGAATGAGGAAACTGCGCAAATATATGCGCGAGTGGATCGAATACTGAGGGCGAATACTACAATTCCTCCGCTCGACTAATGGATACACCGCCATATCTGGATGTGCTATTGGAATATCGGGAAAAGACCCGGAAAATGGTATCGCGAATTGCGCAAACTTGGTTTTGATGACGGGCAAACCAAAAGAAAGGAACAATGGGTCAAAATATACTATTCCCATTAATCAGGGGACGGCATCGAACTGTCGGGAGTGAACGATGTAGCTCCGGTGGTGTGGGGTGGGGACACTAAACCCCGCCCCTTATCCGATTTCGTAATTTTTCTATTTAGTACCAAAATTTTTAAAAATATTATAAAAAACATGATTCCCCCGAATAATGCTCCAAAAGTATACCAACTCCAAAATATTGCAGCTGATTGTTG
>Ga0256845_1003185_pt1 | contig 11286 bp, 15 predicted proteins | sample RiftiametaG_FD_189101 | JGI IMG/M metagenome (GOLD analysis project Ga0256845, IMG submission 189101) | Tube worm associated microbial communities from hydrothermal vent at the East Pacific Rise, Pacific Ocean - Riftia | ecosystem: Host-associated > Annelida > Integument > Unclassified ... | reverse complement strand
GGTACGTATAAATTTGAAAACGAGGATTAGTTAAATAAAAATCAGCAATTAACTTGGTTTTATGAAAATAAAACATGAGGGAACACGTATATCTTCTTGACCGGAGTTTTCTAATGGGTGTCCCCAAGGAGCCTTTGAGGAATTACCAACCTGACACCAAGAAGTTATTTCTTCTCTTGATTGTGATAGAAGCGGCGACGGCAACACTTAGATTCTGACCCATTGATTCTGAATTAAGAAAGCTAGCCAAGGATCATCATCAAGCTCATCTTCATAGAACTCATTGAACTCACCTTTCTCAATCCGAAAAATCGAGGCATACCTCTGCCCCATAAGTACTTCGGAAATAAATTCGGAGAAATTACTTGCCAAGAATGTAAAAACTTCTTTGTTAGCTTTCCCTTCTCCTAATGCAATCTTTCCATTTTTATGTAATAATAGAGGATCTCCTCCCGCCTCATATCCAATGGGCATCCAACTTTTTTTAGGATAGCTCTGTCCATATTGCTCCGCGAAAGAATCAAAATTATTTGCCTCTAAAAATCTACATTGTGCAATATCTGCTCCATCTGTCATTTCAAGAAATTGAAGATAATCTTCAGTAACGAACGGGTATATTGCTTTCAACTTTAAAACAAAATCATTTGGAGCTCCTTCGCTCTTAATATAGAAGTCTTGCTCAATATCTTCATTGGTATCTATGCAAGAATTAACAATTCGAAATTTATCTTTCCAATCCATAACGTCTATCACCTATTTGTAAAGTTCACGGATCAATTTTGTTAAAACCACTGACAATATCACCATCTTTTAATCCTAGTCTAGTAGTTTCAAGGTCTATTTGCTTTCCGATACTGCTATTAATAGAGCCTTCTACCATTTTAAGATTTTTGAATGAGTTAGGGTCTGACAGATGTCCACTAACCTGAAGTTCAACGATATGATCGGCCTGCTTACTACTCATGACCGAGTCAACACGCGCCTTAGCTTCTGTTTTAGAAAACCCATTATTTTCCAGGTATCTCTGGTATCGTTTTTTTACCTGTCTACGATATTTAGCCTGCTGTGCAGGCTTGCGAATATCACTTGTTCCTTCTTTAAATATCAATCCACCATTATCATCAGCTGCATTTTGAAGACGGTTAACTTTACGATCAAACTCTTTTTTAGATCCTACATTGTGCTTGAGGTTAATTACATTGCCTGTATTGTCGCCAATACTAGGTTTCTGATTAGCCCCATCACCAATCCCACTTTTCTTTTCAGCCGTCTTGCTAGGATTGATTTTATCTTTAATTTTCTTTGCTGTAATTTTAACAGTATTAGAGGTTGTTTCAAATTCAGGGGACACATAACTTAATTATTAAGCGACCTCATTCCCTCCAATCAAAACCTCATAATTCATCAAAATATTCTTCTTGAAATTCTCTGGAATAGCATTCCAATCTAAAGACTGTACATTGATAGGTATATTGAAATTCAGGGGACACATAACTTAATTATTAAGCGACCTCATTCCCTCCAATCAAAACCTCATAATTCATCAAAATATTCTTCTTGAAATTCTCTGGAATAGCATTCCAATCTAAAGACTGTACATTGATAGGTATATTGGATTCTTGCAATTCCAATTTAAATTTTGCTAGTTGTTTCGGTAATAATGGATCATTCGATGGGGTTTTTATTACAAGATCTAAATCACTTGCCTCATGGCTACTGCCTTTTACTCGACTACCATATGCCCATACTTCGGTATTATTCCCTAGGCTTTGAATTGCAATTTGTATAATCGCATTTTTGTCTTTGTCTCTCAGTTCAAGCATGGGATTGTTGTTTTAAGGTTTTTTCTATTGATTGGGCGTCGATAACAAACTGAGTTAATAGTTTTAACGTTTTATCTGCAAAATGAACGCCATAATCGTGTGCCGTTGTATTTCGGTTATCTCTGTAAATAAACCATCGTTCGATTTCATCAATGGTGAGCAAACTATGTTGTCCCGCTTGCCGAAATAATTCTTTAAAGACAAGCGCATCGACTGCTTTATGACTATGAAAATAAGGATGAAGCGCTTTTTTAATTAATTTACCTGTTTGTTCTAATATAATCTCAAATTCTTTGACACAAGCTGAACGGAACATCTCGTATTCGATACTCTCTTTCTCCGATTCAAGTAACAATGAGTGAGCTTTTTCTAAAGTTAAAATACACCGATTATAAAATGTCGTATCTATTTTCACTTTTGTCTCCAATAACAATTGAGATCCTGTTGATAAAAGTACTATAACACTAAAAGCTAAACACCAGTATTTGAGTGCTAAATACATCGCACCGGCTTCCTTGCCTCTTTGCGAAATACCGTCCATCCATGGACATAAAAAAGCCCTGAAAACAGGGCTTAATTTTAATCTGGTACCAGTGGGCGGACTCGAACCGCCACACCCGAAGGCGGGGGATTTTGAATCCCCTATGTCTACCAATTCCATCACACTGGCTTTTTAATCTATTTAAACTCCAACCGTTTGGTAGAAGAGAACTGGTCTCTATCGATTGGAGCGCGCAATTATAACCAATGATAGATCGAATGCAATCTAATTAATTAAAACTGAGCGATAAAAACTTGCTACTCAAATTCTTCAGGGTTTCCCGCACCTCGTCTCATGATTTGAGGAAAACCTTCCATCAAATCAACCACTGTTGTTGGTGTATCATCCGCATAACCTGCGTGTATAACTAGATCCACTTGATCATCAAGCTTATTGAATATTTCATCTTCATCACACAAGGTATTGGTATCACCCGGCATAATGAGGCTGGTACTCATTATTGGTTCACCTAGCTCTTCAAGCAACGCTAAGGCTACTTGATTATCCGGCACTCTTATTCCTATAGTTTTTCTTTTTGGGTGTTGTAATCTTTTGGGTACTTCTGGGCTTGCTCTTAATATAAAAGTGTACGGTCCTGGGGTATGATTTTTAATGACTCGATAAGATGCGTTATCGACTCTAGCAAAATTGGCTAACTCTGATAAATCACGACAAACTAAAGTAAAGTTATGCGCTTTATCTAGTTTTCTGATTTGTCGGATTTTATCGAGCGCTTTTTTATCACCAATGTGACAACCTAAAGCGTAACCGGAGTCAGTTGGGTAAACGATTAAACCTCCGGCACGAATAATTGCTACAGCTTGAGAAATTAATCGCGCTTGTGGATTATCCGGATGTAAATCGAAGTATTGAGTCATAGATTTAATAATAGCTGATCTAATACGTGTGGGATATCCTTTTTAACCTCTCTAAAACGTCCAAGATCACTCCACTTTAAGTCAGGGTAATGAAAATCAGAGCCGGCCGAAGCTAATAAGTCATTTTTTGCTCGATGCATTTCTAGCCAACTGGCTTGATCTGGGTTGAGGCTGGGATAGCTAACTTCAATACCATCACCTCCTTCGATTTTAAACTCTTCAATTAAATAGCTTAATTTACGGTTAGATAGTGCGTACCTTGTTGGGTGTGCTAAAACGGCTAAACCGCCAGCCTCTTGAATCACTCGTATACAATTTTCCAGGCTTTCCCAATTATTTTGAGCCTTTGCTTTACCTTTTCTACCCAAAAACCGTTTAAAAACTTGTTTATTATCTTTAGCAAAACCTAGTTTGATTATTTTTTGTGCAAAATGCGAGCGCGTAATGACATCCACATGATCTTCTTTAATCAATTCTAGAATATTATCAATGCCTGATTTTTTTAGCTTTTTATTAATATTTTCTGCTCTTTCCCAACGTTTAATTTTTTGCTCTTTAACCAATTGATTTAATTGATTCGATCCTGTATCAATGCCTAAACCCACTATATGAATATCACAAAAATCACTATTCGCTGACAATTCAATCCCATTGATTAAATCCAAGGAGAGATCATTTTTAGCTTTACAGGTATGAGCCTGTTGTAAACCACTGATTGAGTCATGATCCGTGATAGCCAAAAGGTTCACACCTTTATCAATCGCTCGCATTACAAGCTCTTTTGGCGATAGAGCGCCATCTGAAAAATGAGTGTGACTATGAAAATCATAATTGACACTTGTTTGGCTAGCTAATTTTTTTATATTTGGCATAAGGTTATTTTAATTCATATCTCAATTAAGTTATAGCCTCTATTGATTCAGGTCTGATAAACTTAACATTATTGATTATTTAATAACATTAGGTAGCAATGAAGCTATTTTTAGATTTTTTCCCAATTGCCATTTTTGTTGGAGTTTATAGCTGGTCGTCTGATCCTCATCCAATGTACCCTGCAGTACAAGCGTTGATGATTGCTACCGTCATTCAAAATATTGCGACTCGTTTGATTACCGGTAAATTCGAAAAACTTCATTTATGGACATTAGTTATTACCCTTATTTTTGGAACTATGACGCTTGTTTTTCGAGATCCTGCTTTTATATTTTGGAAAGCGAGCATTCTGGTTTGGGCAACTTCATTAGTTTTCTTTTATCGGCAGTTTGTGCTCAAAAAAGTTTTATTAAAAGAGCTCTTTAGCAAAGCAATTGACGAAGAAATGCATGTACCTGAAGCGATTTGGGCAAAACTTAATATATTATGGTCGACTGCTTATTTTTTATTTGGTTTTTTAAACCTTTACGTTGCTTATGAATACTCTGAACCTTTTTGGGTTAAATTTAAACTCTTTGGTTTAATGGGGCTTAATTTTGTTTTACTTGGGTATATAATGGTTAAAATATTCCCTTATATGCCAATGGAAGAAGAAATAAAATCTGATACGTTAGACCGCACCACAAGTGCAGAAGAACTTACAGAGAAAAAAAATGATAAATGATACTGAACTTGGGGATCATCGAATTGAGCTAATGACGCAACGCTTAAAACAGTCGCTCTCCCCCACCGTTATTTTTATAACTGATGATAGTCACCTACATGCGGGACATGCTGGCGCGCAATCAGGTAAAGGTCATTTTAGTTTAGAAATTGTTAGTGAGCATTTTAAAGGTCTAACATCAATTAAAAGGCATCAATTAGTATATAAGGCGCTCGCTGACATGATACAAACAGATATTCATGCGTTATCTATAAAAGCGAATCCACCGGCTTAATTTATTCTGCTGAAAACAGGCCTTGCTGCAATAAATTAAGTGCTTTCACTTTATTTTCGGAAGGAACTAGTAAAGAAATATTGTGCGGGCTACCACCGTAAGAAATCATTCTCACCGGCACGCTTTTAAGCGAATGTGTCACTTGCGAGACCACGTCTCTATTTTCTATAAGATATTCACCAACAACTGAGATAATTGATAAACCGGAATCAACATCAACCTGACTAAAATCTGATAATTCATCAACAATTTCAGATAAATAAGTAACATCATCAATTGTCACAGAAACGGCCACTTCCGATGTTGTAACCATATCAATAGAGGTTTTATGGTGTTCAAATACTTCGAATATTTTTCTTAAAAAACCTTGAGCTTCAAGCATTTCACTTGATCGTATTTTTATAGCGGTAATTCCATCTTTCGCGGCAACAGCTTTAACCAATTTTCTCTCACTTTTTTTAGATATTAATGTACCCAATGCTTCAGGTTGCAAAGTGTTGAGTAACCTAACCGGTATATTACTCTTTCTTGCTGGTTTAATGCTACTCGGATGTAGTATTTTTGCGCCAAAATAAGAAAGTTCTGCCGCCTCATCGAAAGATATATTTCGTATAGTTTTAGTTCCTTTAACATATCGTGGGTCATTATTGTGCATTCCATCAATATCTGTCCATATCTGTAACTCTTCACTGCCAATAGCTTCTGCAAAAAGCGATGCGGAATAGTCACTCCCTCCTCTGTTTAAGTTAGAAATTTCACCTTGATGATTTCGACAAATAAACCCTTGCACAATCAAAATATTTGAAGAAGTTGCATCCAATTTCAGATTTAACTGTTCGTTTAAATGGGGCAAATTTGGTGTACCTGACTTATTTAAAGCTAAAAACTCCAAAGCGTTTAATTGTGCATTTGATCGCTGCATATCAGTTAAAAGTAAATGAAATAACTGAGTAGAAATCAATTCACCAATAGACAAAACTTCTGCTCGAGTTGATGGATTAAACTGATTTAAACTTGATTCAATTGCATTCAATAAATGATCAATAAAAACATGCGCTAAATCGATGTTTGAAGCTTGGTCAAATAGCTCAGAGATAAATTTTGGGTAAAAGGATTTAAGTCCTTGAATTTGTTCGGATGCGAGCTTAACTTGTGAATTTTCGATATGGTTTGCGATACTCACAAGCTTGTCGGTTGTACCGGCTACTGCAGATAATACCACTAAAATTTGTTCGTCCTTGGAGCTTAACAATTGATTTTCTACAATCGCTAATACGCTTTTCATTCTTGCAGCACTAGCTAACGATGTGCCACCAAATTTTAATACTTTCATTTTATTTTGATCTTAAAATTAATTTTTAAGTAATTCAGCAATCTGAATGGCGTTGAGCGCCGCACCTTTCCATAATTGATCGGCAACCACCCAAAGGGATAGACCTTTATCACAAGAAATATCTTCTCTTATTCTGCCAACGTAGGTTTCCATTTGTTCGCTCGCGTCAATTGGCGTAGGGTATCCTGCATTAACCCGCTCATCAACTACTTTAATACTATCGACCTTGGCCAGCAATTCCCTCGCTTTTGATTCGCTAATTTTACTTTCAGTTTCTATGTTAATCGCCTCGGAATGAGCCCTTATCACGGGTACTCGGACGCAGTTTGCGGATATTCTAATATTGGGATCATCAAAAATTTTCCAGGTTTCGTTAACCATTTTCATTTCTTCTTTGGTGTAACCGTTATCCTGAAAAACATCAATATGAGGGATCACATTTAAAGCTATTTGCTTGGTAAAAGTACTCACCGTTAATTCGTTACCTTGAACATAATCGTTTAACTGCTGATTTAGCTCTTGAAGAGCTTCTTGTCCTGCGCCTGAAACAGCTTGATAAGTAGATACAATAATTCGTTTAATTTTTGAGAATTGATATAAAGGGTAAAGGGCTACGACCATTTGAATGGTAGAACAGTTTGGATTAGCAATGATTCCTTTATGTGACTTAATAGCTTGTGGGTTAACTTCAGGAACAACTAAGGGAACATTAGGATCGAGTCTAAAAGCACTAGAATTATCAATGACAACAGCCCCAGCCTCGACCGCTTTTGATGCATATTTTAAAGCGTGCTCGCCACTCGTCGCGAAAAATACAATATCCTGACCTTCAAAATGCTTTATATCAAAAGCTTTAATTATTACCTTACCTAGCGATGTATCAATAGATTTACCTGCAGAGCGTTCTGACGCCAGTAAAGTGAGTGATGTTATCGGGAATTCTCTAAGCTTTAATAGCTTGATTAACTCGATCCCTACTGCGCCAGTAGCGCCAACGATAGTAACATTCATTTTTTATTCAATTTAAAGAGTTATTTTAATGATCTAAATATTAACGTTTAACACCCTAATATTCCTACTAATTAATGGTTATACCTTATTTCTTTAATAGACCATAACAAAAAAATATAAGATTTAAGAGAAATATAACTTGACCAAAATAAATTTAAAATGATATAAATACACCAACAGCGAATAAAACGTCTTTGTACGTCCCTATTCCGTAGCGTAAACTCCATAACATAAACTAAATAAATGACAGGAAATAGAACAAAAAACATTATGAACCCTTTTACCAAGACAACTAACGCAACTACTCAGTTTATAACTAATCAGTTTATAAGCTATGCGATGGGCTATTTTATGCTCACGTTTATGCGTACTTGGTATATTTCAATGTTTAAACAAGTCCACATTTCAATTAAACATTGTAATCGGGCGGTCTCCTGAAGAATCTTTAAATTAAATAGAATTCTCAAAAACCTCCCAGCCAAAAGCTCGGAGGTTTTTTTTTGCAAGATAAGTTACTAAATTAACTACTAAACGAATTATTAAACTTTAAACATTAATGATAAAACAGAGGGTAGAAACATGAAATTACAGCAACTAAGATTCATATTAGCAATAGCAAACAATGATTTAAATATCACTCAAGCGTCTGAGAGCTTATATACATCTCAACCAGGTGTAAGCAAACAGTTGCGATTATTAGAAGAAGAGCTTGATATTAAGATATTTGAGCGTAACGGCAAGAATTTATCGGGTATAACTACGGCTGGTCAAGTTGTGTTGGATAAAGCGAATGCCATCATGCAGCAAATTGAAGATATAAAACAATACTCAAATGAGCAAAACCCTAATAGGCGACCGTTGCCGCTTACAGCCAGAGCGGCTGTTTCAAATGTGACGACTTTTGGATTAGTTGCAGCCTAAATAATTGAGTTGTTAATGTTTAGTCATTATGTTAGTTGCCATTGATTAAGATGTTTTGAGGCGTACTTCATATTCATCTCTGGATAAATATTGAAGTTCGCCTTTCGTTTCAGGTTTACCGACTAAAAAATATTGAGTAATTTTCTTGTTTCGCCTGTAGCGATAAGCCAGTAACTCAATTTTTTTAGTTTTAGGGCACTGGTGGATCAATACCCATGGTGCGTCTGGTAAGTTAAATCGTCCAGTAGCTTTTGGTTTTGCACCTATCGTTTGAGCAATTTTTTGCCAAATAATTCCATGCCCCGTTTCTTTGTATAACTCAAAAGCTATTGCATGCGCAAATTCATGCAATAAAGTATCTTTAACCATTTCAATACTGTTTTGACGAATATGATATCGACTTAAAGAAATTTTTCTACCTTCAAGCTGGCACATACCGGCTCTTTTCTTTGCGTGATCAAAACTAATTGTCCACCCTTTTAAAAAGTCATATTCAATTATGAGCTTTTCATACACAGGTATTAAAACTAGATCATTAAAATCTTCAATATTCATTTTTTGCTTAAATTAAACTCACTTATTTGGTTGCTTTCAGATTTAATCAACAATATTTTGTTATCACGAGAGAGCTTTTTTATTGAATATTCTCTTTTACTGGCACTTGACCGATCTTCAAAAGACTCTATAAAAAGTAATTCTTTAGGTTTTCTACCTCTAAAAAACTTAGCGCCATTTTTTAAATCACCTGAATGTTGTTGCCAGCGCCGATTAACATCCGTTGTGATACCCGTATAAAGTAGATTGTCGGTACTAAGAATAATGTAAAGAAACCAACTTTTTGTTTCTGTGTTTATAACATTTCTTCCAACCTCTAGAACAACAGCAGAAATTAACCTAGAATAGCGAACAAATCAAATTAAATTAATAAAGGAACAATATGAACCAGCAACAACAACAACTACCGGATATCAAAATTGATACTCGTTCGCTTGTAAAAGAATATGTTTACTCCGATCAAAAAGTCGGCAGTGTTAGAGTGTTAACGCCAGTTTTGGCAAGTGGTGAAGCCGATAGTAGTCGAGAAGTCACTTATTTTGGTCAAACTCAGGTGATGACTCCAGGTGGAGCTATACCTCTAAATTTTGAGCTGAAATCTACGTCTCTTGCAGATGCTTTTGAATCTTTTGGTGATGCTGCAAAAGATTCAATGGAACAAACGATGAAAGAAATTCAAGAGTATCAAAGAGAACAAGCCTCTAAGATTGTAGTGCCAGGCCAGGGTAGTGGTTCTCAAATCCAAATGCCATAAACTCAAACAAAGCATGATCAAAACCTGTAGGAGCGATTTTAGTCACTAATTTTTTAAACCCATTAGGTATTTGGAGAAATTAATGCGATTTATTCTTGACTGAAGCACTCCTACAAAATAAAGTTATTCAACCCTCTAATCTAAACGCATCCATTCATCATTAGTAGCAATCCAGTCCTTATACTTTTCTTCACCACCACGGCTTTTCCAATCAGAGTCAATAGTTAGATGAGAGCTTATGCCACCTCGAGGGTTACAATTCATAACAATCCTTAAACGAGCAGGGTCAAAAACTTCTATTAATTGGTCATAAATAATATTAATCAACCTTTCATAAGAAACGACGATATCCCTAAGCTGATAAACATATTGTTTTAAAGCTTTTAACTCAATAATTTTTTCACCTGGGTAAAAGGTTAAAAATATTTGAGCAAAATCCGGCTGATTTCCAACGCCTAAAAAAGTAAATTCTGGGATCTTAATCTTTATCTCATAATCGGCAGATGAAGGGTTTGGCAAAGCAATAAGTAGATTAGACTTAATTGCTTCGTAAGTTTTAATTTTAGTGCTCATAAATGACTCTGTTATTGTCCTTTTTAAGATAATAGTCGTAAATCGACTATTATTTATATCTAGTAACGAATTATTTAAAGGTTTAAACTGCTATTCCTTGCCTTTTACCCCACAATTATGGTTTTATTCTGGGTTATTCGTCACACTAATAATTGTATCTTTGGTTAAGACGGAATACTGGGCTTTCACAGCCATTAATAACAATACTTACTAGCTATAAGGGAAACCATATGAAAAAGAAACTCATTGCTGGTGCGATTTGTTTAGCTTTTGTAGGCGCTTGCAGTCAACAAGATGGCGATAATAAATCAAACTCAAAAATAGAAAAAAAAGAAGCTCAAACGACTGAAATGGCAGTCGCTAAATCAGGAATAGAAATAGAGAATATGGACAGTAAAACACGTCCGCAAGACGATTTTTATCGTTTTGTAAATGGTGCGTGGCTTGATAAAACTGAAATACCTGCTGACAAATCAACTTATGGCTCTTTTACAGCTTTAAGTGATAAATCACGTAGAGATGTTAAAGCGATTATCGAAGAAACTTCAAAATTAGAAAATGTTGAAAAAGGTTCTGATGCTCAAAAAGTGGGCGATTTATATAGAAGTTATATGAATACAGACAAATTGAATGAATTAGGTGCTTCTCCATTATTACCTGAGATTGAAAAAATTGATGCTATGGAAAATCATGATGATGTATCGGTTTATTTTGCTGAAACACAACTCATTGGAACCGATGCCCCATTTGGTTTTTGGGTTAATAATGACTCAAAAAATCCAACTGAATATATCACATTCTTCTCTCAATCAGGTCTTGGTTTACCGGATAAAGATTATTATTTTAAGCAAGATGAGAAATCAGAGAAATTACGGAACGATTATGTGGAACACGTAGGTAAAATGTTTGCATTAACCGGAATTAAAGATGCAGAATCTAATGCAAAGAAAGTTATGGCATTAGAAACAGCTATTGCAGATATTCACTGGACTAGAGTTGAAAGGCGCGATCGTGATAAAACCTATA
>Ga0256845_1003184_pt1 | contig 11288 bp, 10 predicted proteins | sample RiftiametaG_FD_189101 | JGI IMG/M metagenome (GOLD analysis project Ga0256845, IMG submission 189101) | Tube worm associated microbial communities from hydrothermal vent at the East Pacific Rise, Pacific Ocean - Riftia | ecosystem: Host-associated > Annelida > Integument > Unclassified ... | reverse complement strand
AGGGCAGTTTGAATTATGTATCAGGGTGAAACAACTCTCTATATTGCCCTTATACATCACCCTGTGATGAACAAAAGAGCTGAGGTTATCGGGTCAGCTGTAACGAATCTGGACATACATGATATAGCCCGGAGCGCAAGAACGTATGGTGTTGGAAAATATTTCATCACAACGCCATACACTGATCAACAGGAACTTGTACAGGAATTGATCGATCACTGGCAAACCGGACACGGGGCATCATATAATCCGGCACGAAAAGAAGCCCTCAGTATTGTTCAGCTTGCAGGATCCATAAATGAAGTCATTGACACATTAACTCAACAACATGGAAAACGACCAATTATAGTTACAACCAGCGCACAAACTCAGCAGAACACTGTTGAGTATGCGGAAATGCGCGGAAAAATAGCTGATAATCAGCCTGTTCTACTCTTATTTGGAACAGCGCACGGACTTGCGGCTGAGGTCTTGCAATTATCAGATGCAACACTTCCCCCCATACAGGGTGGAACAGGATATAATCACCTCTCTGTCCGTTCTGCAGCGTCGATCACGCTTGACAGACTACTCGGTTCCTGAGAGGATACAGAATATTGACTTAGGCAAATCACCAATACTTCAACCACTGAAATGTTATGAGCAAAATAATTGAAAGAATAAACCAAGAGCAAATGCGGCAGGATATCCCTGCATTCCGACCGGGCGACAGTGTTAAGGTCCATATCCGCATTATTGAGGGTAACAAAGAGCGTGTCCAGATTTTTCAGGGTGTAGTGCTCAAACGCAAAAAAGGCACCATGAACGCAAGCTACACAGTGCGAAAGATCTCCCACGGTGTAGGCGTTGAGAAAACATTCTCTCTGCATAATCCCCGTGTTGAAAAAATTGAACTGGTTACAAAAGGTCGGGTTCGACGCTCCCGTCTCTACTACTTACGTAACCTGACAGGAAAAGCTGCCCGTATTCGCGAACGTGGCCTGATCCGCTAGTCATCCAAAAGATATACCCAACCTTCTACAAAGCTTTACGGTAGATCGTTTGTATACTCTCACCACAACTAATCAATGAAAATCAATTGGTTGTGGTGAATTTTCAGCAGCAGATTACTTTTATTATTTCGATGATAAAAGCCTTTCTCCCACAAAATCAAGAGTACGGAGACAACTTCAGAAATGAACGTTATCTCTACTCCAGAGGTTTTTTGTGTGTTGCCGGTTGTGATGAAGCTGGCCGGGGTCCTCTTGCAGGTCCGGTAGTTGCAGCTTGTGTCCATCTGCCCCAAGACTGTAACCATTCTGTTTTTCTCGATTCCAAGATTCTCTCCGAAAACAAAAGACGTCTGCTCTATACAAATCTCCTGGCAATTAACGCCGATATTGGTATCGGCATCGTCTCTGAAAGGGACATTGAACGTATTAATATACTTCAGGCATCGCTTCTTGCCATGAAACGTGCCATTGCAGATATAACCTACAAAGAGGTTGATTTTGTTCTGATTGATGGCAAATTTACCGTTCCTGTAGATATCCCCCAGGCAGCGCTCATCAAAGGCGAATCGAAAAGCTGTTCAATAGCTGCTGCCAGTATTGTTGCTAAAGTTGAGCGGGATAAAATCATGACTGAGCTTCATGAAAAATATCCCGTATATAATTTTGCACAACACAAAGGATATCCTACCCGCCAGCATCGCCTGGCAATTGCCGAGAACGGCCCTTGTGAGAGTCATCGCCGAACGTTTAAAGGAGTGAGAGAATTTGTTAAATAAACCTCAACGATTAGGGCAAAAGGGAGAAGAACTGGCCACCCTGTTTCTTCAACAAAAAAACTACCGAATCATTGTTCGTAACTACAGATGCAAAATTGGAGAAATTGATATAATAGCCAGCGACAAAAAAACGCTGGTCTTTATTGAGGTAAAAACCAGATCCAGCCACTTTTTTGGTTCTCCTGCCATGGCAGTAACAACAAAAAAACAGCGCCAAATCAGTAGAGCAGCCGAAAACTATCTGGCCCAAAACCACCTTTTTGATGCCCCCGCCAGATTTGATGTCATTGGTATAACTCTGCCTGCTGATGGTACAACAGAAATTGACCATATTGAAAATGCATTTGAGCTTTACACCTGAGACCACCCTGCATAATGTGCATTTTGCAGGATAAGACTACTTCCGTTCTTTTCATATCTCCATTTTCACGGTACAGTATACTCCATGACTACTATAGGAATCACCATGGGCTGCCCCGCCGGGATTGGCCCTGAAATCATTCTGCGATATTTTATAAGCCGCCGGTGGCCTTCAGATATCCAGCCCATAGTTTTAGGCGATATTGGCGTCCTGAAAAGATGTGCTGCCGAGTTAAACCTGCAGGACTCCTGCATTTCATGGCAACCGGGTAGCGAACCGATCCAAGGCACAACTCCAGTGCTGCCTCTTTCAGACCTGGATGCACAGGCAATACAATGGGGCCAACCGAACAAGGCTACTGCACACGCTATGGTGCACTACATCGAAACAGCTGTACGCCTCACTCAGGATGGATTTTTGCAGGGTATAACCACCTGTCCCATCTCCAAAGACGCTCTCAACAACGCTGGCTACAATTTCCCCGGCCATACGGAGATGCTGGCCAACCTCACATCATCTTCCAATTACGCTATGATGATGGCAGGACAAAACCTGAGAGTGACGCTGGTCACTATCCATTGTCCACTTGCCAAAGTTCCTGAACTACTCACACCTGATGCAGTTTTTACTTTAATCATGACCACTGCAAATGCCTTGCGTAATGATTTTGGTATTGCAGCACCAAGAATCGCAGTTGCCGGTCTTAATCCCCATGCAGGGGAAAACAATCTCTTTGGCACTGAAGAAGGATCGGCAATAGTTCCGGCAATCGAGAAAGCCCGTAAAAAAGATGTTGATGTCAACGGCCCATATCCACCCGATACAGTTTTCTTCAAGGCAACAAAAGGGCATTTTGATGCGGTGGTCTGTATGTACCACGACCAGGGACTCATCCCTTTCAAATTGCTTCATTTTCATGACGGTGTCAATGTCACTCTCGGCCTGCCCATCGTCCGAACCTCTGTTGACCATGGCACCGGATATGATATTGCCGGTAAAGGAGTTGCATCCGCTGAAAGTCTCAGTGAGGCAGTACGACTCGCAGCAGATATCAGCAGCAACAGATCCGCTGTTCAAACCACAGGATATTCATAATGACTGTTCAAAAGAGAAGAGGCATCCTCATTGTTTTTGAAGGTACAGATGGTACCGGAAAATCAACTCAACACCAGTTACTTGGAGAATACCTTCAAAAACACCACTACCCAGTCATCAGCACCCGCGAGCCTACAAATGGCACTTATGGCACAAAGATTCGCCAACTGTATACCAATCGTACTATGTGCAGCCCAGAAGAAGAACTCAAACTCTTTCTCGATGACCGGAAACAGCATGTCGAGGAGCTCATAGCACCTGCTCTCAGAAAAGGTGAAATAGTTCTCTGCGACAGGTATTTTCTTTCAACGGCTGCGTATCAGGGTGCTGCAGGTTTTGACCCCGAAACAATACTTAAGCAAAACAATTTTGCACCCGACCCCGATCTTGCACTTCTCTTTCAAGTACCTCTGCAGACAGGATCCGAGCGAATCATTCACGGCAGAGGTGAAACTCTGAACGATTTCGAACAACTTGATACTTTAAAAAAAGTAGCCGCGATTTTTTCTTCCCTTAACCGACCCTATATTCAAACCATAGATGCCACAGGTTCCATACAAACTGTACATAAGCTTGTTTTGCAGCATGTTCTCCCACTCCTTGAAACCTTGCCTCCCTCCCCTCGGATTGAATAATGAAGTACAGGAATATCCTTCTTGTCATTTGCTGCATTTTCCTTACATCCTGTGCTGGTTCCAGAACTGTAATTGATACCCAGGGTGAAGACGCAGACCTGGCCTGCTCCTATTTTTATTTTTTATGGGGAACCCACGCGGAATTTCAGCTCCAATACGCTGAAGCTCTGGAAGCTTATGAAAAAGCATTGATTTGCGATCAACATGCTGAATATATAAAAGAAAAACTTCCCTTATTACTCCTTAAGATGGGAAAAGATGAAAAAGCCATAACTTTGCTGAAAAATGCCATCGAAAATAATCCCAATAACGATAACTATAGATTTTTTCTGGCCAATATTTACGTTCAACAAAACAAAACCGATAAAGCGATCACGCTGTATAACGAACTTCTTGAACATTCGCCTGAAAATGAAGGTGTTCAACTACGGCTTGGTTTGCTGTACACTCACCAAAAACAATTCGAGACCGCCGAAAAAATTTTCAGAAAACTGCTTTCTCAAAACAGCAGTTCCTATTTTTCTCATCTCTATTTGGCCCGCCTACTCTCTCGCACCAGCAAAGACAAGAAGGCAGAAAAAGAATACGAACAAGCCCTGGCATTAAACTGGTCTAAAGAACTGGCCTATGAAATTGGCCAATTTTACACAACCCGGAAAAATTTTAATAATGCCTTACGCATCTATACAACTATCACCGAAAATGATTCCCTTGACGAAAAAGCAGCACTGAGTCGCATTCAGGCTCTTCTCGATCTATCACAAAATGAAAAAGCACTCAAAGAACTGGAATCAATCAAAGCGATCAGTAGCAATCCTGATAAAATCGACATCATCATAAGCAAAATATTGCTCCGCAAAAACGATACCAACCGGGCAAAATCTATCCTGCAAAAGCTCAGCAAAAAACAACAGGACTCAGAACCTGATTACCTTCTGGCTTTGCTTGCATTCCAGGAAAATGATTTAACCAAAGCCCATGAGTATTTAAAAACTATTACAAGTGACGAGGAACAGTTCGAAGACGCCGTCTACCTTCAATCAAGAATATTTCGCAAAGAAGGCAAAATCGATTCAGCCATAAAGGTATTGAAAAGACATATCTCCGAAGCCCCGTCAAGAAGCCCACTGTTTTACGCGCTTCTTTCCGTGCTCTATCAGGATAAAGGAGAGAATGAAAACGCAATTGCACTTATGAAATCAGCTATCACACTCTACCCTGACAACCCTCAACTTTTCTTTGAATATGGCCTTTTGCTTGAGAAAACCGGCAAGACAAGGCAAGCCATGACAACAATGCAAGAAGTGCTTAAACTGCAATCAAATCATCCGGAAGCACTCAATTTCATAGGATATACATGGGCAGACAATAATATCCACCTGGAACGGGCACTCCAGTACATCCAACAGGCAATCGCACTCAAACCTGACAATGGTTATATTATGGACAGCCTTGGCTGGGTCTACTATCGCCTGGGAAAACTTGATAAAGCAGCCATGCACCTTGAACGCTCAATCGAACTTGAGCCCGGTGATCCACATATCTATGACCATCTGGGTGATGTCTACCGGGCGCAGGAAAAATACTCGGATGCACTTGATACTTATTCCAAGGCATATCAGATGTTTAAAAACAAGAAAATGAAATCTGCGATAAAGAAAAAAATAAATGAACTTAAAAAAAAATAATCAGTTAAAGGGCATCGACACTCCCTGGAAATTCCTTAAAAGAAAATCAGAAAGAATTCTCATATTGCCCGTATTTTATCTCTTTCTACTGTTGCTCTTCCTCCTGCTTTCCGGCTGTGCAATAAAGCCCTGGGAGGCGCCTATGGAAGGAGAGACCTTCGATGCTTCCTTGAAATATGTCATCGCATTAGCCAAAGAGCAGGAAACATGTGATCAGAGTTTTGACGGCGATCTTTCTCTTTTTTATACAAGCCCATTTAGTAAAGAGGCAATAAGCGGGTACCTGCAATTTTCACTGCCTTCATCGTACAAGTTTATTGTAACAAATCCTTTTGGTCAGCCCATGTTCATGATTGCAGGAAATAACAGTTCCTTTCAGGCCATAAACACGAATGATAAAAAATACCTTGCCGGAAGCCTTCGATCCTTCTTTATTCGCAACCATATCCCTCTAGCCTTTCTCAGTGGAAACTGGGGAGAATGGCTCACTGGTAGAAATACAATGACTGGTGCTGAGATAACCGCTATCAGACAAGACAAAGAATCAAGGGGATTGTGGGTAACTATCAAATATACGGAAGACAAAAAGACAACTACAAACCATTTGCTGCTGGATACGGAAAACAAAATATACCTGGAACGTCTGCTCGAAGACAACAGAGGAGATGTTGTTGCCAGGATCACTTACGGTAACAAAAGAGCAGAAACACAATGCCAACAGCCCCTTGCGATTACTCTTTCAGGGCTTGACTATGGGGTAACAATCGACCTCAAGCTCTCTGATATTCATTTCACCAATGAACAGAAAAAATACAGCCTGCCCATACCAAAAGGCTACATTAGACAGTTCATGCCATAGAAAATACAAATTACCTCCTCTCGAATATGCACCTAATTTTGTAAACTACCCTCTAAAGCGTCCTTCTGTATGGACAATTCATTGACGATAAGTACAAAAAGATTATCATTTTTAAAAAACACTTGTTGCAAATCGTAGTCTCTGTCCGGCGAGAGATCAAGAATCACCTTAACCCCACCAGCCTCATCATCTCGCTGTGTACGAATACGCTCAACATATTTTCCGTTTGCAGAAATATCACTTTGGACATCCTGACCCAGTTTCATATTTGAAAATTCACACAATACTCTTGGAGTGTCTTTCTCGATAGCGGAAACCGTAGGAGGATAAAAGTCATTGAGACGTAAAAGCACCATCTCTCCACGGTTTGACGAATCATCGAAGGTAACATCGAGTATTGTGGGAACAGTTGTCGCTGGTTGGGGAGTTACCGTAACGGGTGGAATATCAGCCGTCTCTGTTGGAGGAGCTACCGTAACGGGTGGAATATCGGCCGTCTCTGTTGGAGGAGCTACCGTAACAGGTGGAATATCGGCCGTCTCTGTTGGAGGAGCTATCGTAACGGGTGGAAGAACAGCCTTTACTGGCCGGGTAACAACAGGAGGAGTTTCTTTTTCATCTTTTTCTTTTACAGAAAAAACGGGAGGTACCGGTTTTTGATCAAAAGGTCGTTTTTCAAGTTCTTCTCTCGCCGGCAATTTTTCAACATTTTCCTCTTGATTTTTTACTATTTCAACCGGCAGCAAAGTAATGACAAGTGTTTTTTTATCCTCTGAATAGACCTGATTATAACGAACTTCAATTTCTTTGGAGAGATCAACAACAACTCGTATTTTCTGACTGGGTTTCTGATGAATACCGATCCTGATAGCCTTTGCCAATTGCCCGCCAACCACCGGGACACTGTTTTTTCCAAAAAATCCGGCATCGGGAAAATCAATAACCAGGCGGGGTTTCTCACCCGCTAAAGTAAATATTTTTGCTGTACCAGGTGCACTCAGCGCAAAAGTAATACTCTCTTTTGCCTCAGATTCCACCTTGTGTAAAATTGATTCAATCTTTATCGTTTTGACTGCCTCACTGACCTCCGAATATACCATTGAAGGAAACCAGAGTATAAAGCTGGAAAAAACAATCAGACGAAACAATAACGACTTCATGGGACACATCCTTTTTTGATATTATAACAAATATTTATAATAAAAGTTCAGCATAACTCCTTTGATTACATCATCTCGACTTGAAAAGTCAACAGATTTTCAGTAAATGAAGGAGCTGGCGAATGAAAATCCACTGTATTATAACACTCACATTCCACAGGCAAGCTACGAACTCCGAGAGGAGGTAGTTGTACTATGTACTGTAATTAATCTTAACAATCCCTAATGGAACACTGCATGACTGATAGAAATTTTCTCCCCGCTGTCACCAAACCAGGTCGCTATCTCGGCCATGAATATAACTCTGTACAAAAAACATGGGCATCGGTCAATATTCATTTTGCACTGATTTTTCCCGATATTTATGAAGTAGGCATGTCACATCAGGGGCTTCAGATCCTCTATCATATTCTCAATAATCAGGAGAATATTCTCGCAGAAAGATGCTATTGTCCAGATATTGATGCAGAAAAAATATTAATAGAGAGTGACCAAACCATCACAACTCTGGAGTCGGCAAAACCCCTGACTGATTTTGACGTCATATGCATAACTTTGCCCTATGAACTCTGTTACACAAATATTCTCACGCTTCTCAATGTGGCTCAGATACCATTTTTCGCCTGCGACAGAGATACATCATATCCTCTTATCATAGGTGGTGGTGCCGGCTCTTTTAACCCGGAACCCGTTGCAGATTTCTTTGATGCCATACTTCTCGGTGATGGCGAAGAGGCCGTTGTCGATATCGCAGAAACCATTATGCGGAACAAAGAGCTCTCCAATGAGGAAATTCTTGCGGAGCTTGCACAAATTGAAGGCATCTATATCCCCTCTCATTTTCAGCCGGAATATGATCAACATGGCCATATGCAGGCAATACACCGAAAGGGAGGCGAAAAAGACACCATTCCCCGCAGGATACTAGCGGATATTAACCAGATAGATCATCTCCTCCATCCCATTGTACCAAACGCAAAGATTGTGCACGATCGAATGGGTATTGAAGTGGCAAGAGGCTGTACGCGCGGTTGCAGATTTTGTCAGGCAGGTATCACTTACAGGCCCGTAAGAGAACGAAGCCCGGAAAAAATACTGACACTTGCCAAAACAGGTATTAAGGATTCTGGTTTTAACGAACTTGCCCTGCTCTCACTCTCAACCGGCGACTATTCATGCCTGGAACAGACGCTACCAACCCTCATGGATACCTTTGCCGATAATTTTGTTTCAGTGGCCATGCCTTCGATGCGGGTAGGCACCCTCACCCCGAGCATCATGGATCAGATCAAAAGGGTTAGAAAAACAGGCTTTACCCTTGCACCCGAGGCAGGCAGTGAACGACTACGGCGAGTGATAAACAAAGGCATCACCGAAGAAGATCTCATTGCAACCTGTCGAGACGCTTTTTCTCTTGGCTGGAAGGTACTTAAACTCTACTTTATGATTGGACTGCCAACAGAAACCAAAGAGGATATAGATTCGATTACAGAACTTGTTAAAAAAACAATCGTAGAGCTGAATAAAGGACAGGCACGGGGGAAAAAACAGGTAAATATCAGTGTTGGAACCTTTGTTCCCAAGCCACACACCCCATTTCAATGGGAAAAGCAACTCACGGTAGAAGAAAGTACCGAATATATATACCAACTGAGAAACAGCTTGCCACGTAAAGGTGCCAATCTACGCTATCACAGCCCAAAACTCAGTTACCTGGAAGGCGTTTTTTCCAGAGGCGACAGGCGACTGGCAAGACTCATTGAAACAGCCTGGCGTTCCGGAGCACGACTCGACGGGTGGGATGAACATTTCAGCCTCAGGCGCTGGCAGGAGGCGGCAAAAACATGCGAACTCAATCTCGATGACTACCTTCGAAAACGTAACATCGACGAGCTACTCCCCTGGCAACATCTCCAAACAGGCGTTGACCTGCAGTTTCTAAAAGATGAACTGGCAAAAGCAAAAGAGGAAGTGTATACCCCCGATTGCAGGTATCATGCCTGCCAAAATTGTGGTCTTTGCGATTTCAAATCAATCCAACCAATAGTATGTAATCGCTCGGAAAAGATAGAGAGAAATGATACTGATGAGACCAGAGCAGAACAATCAAGCCAGAATCATCGCCAGTCCACAGACGAGAGGAGCCACTTTAAATATATGGTTCGTTACTCCAGAACCGGTAATATCTGCTATCTCGGTCACCTTGAAATACTTCAGGTTGTCTTCCGTTCACTCCGACGGGCAGAAATTGTCACCCATTTCAGCCAGGGCTTTAACCCCTCACCAAAAGTATCCTTTGGGCCGGCCTTACCAGTAGGTACCGAGAGTCTTGACGAATTCTTTATAATGGATCTTCCCAAACCTCTTAAAAACACTGAAAACACAGCTCAAAAACTCAACGACAAACTTCCCCCCGGCCTGAAAATTTTTACAATCGAACTCCACTCCGGGAGAATCGCCCAAAACATGCTGGTTTCTTATACCCTCACCCTCGACCGTCCCCTGACAGAACAAGAAAAAAAGATCTCTAAAGAGTTTATCAACTCAACTCATTATCTCATTGCCAAAACGAGAAAAGGAAAAACGAAAGAAATAGACATTCGGCCACTTATCAAAACATTTGAGATAATCGAAACACACTCGATTACGCTGACAATGGTCAATGCTGCCACCCAGCCAGGTATAAAACCTGCGGAGGCCATAAAAGCAATACTCAACCTGGACAATGATACCATTATGAACACAAAAATCCTCAAAACCAACTGGATCAACATGGATGCGGCTTAACCCGTTATCAAAAAAATGAACGTCACAACCTCGTTTGCCAAAAAACTCTTTCACTCCATCGTATCCATAGGCTGCGTTTTCCTGCTTCCTGGATTTCTTTGTGCGGAAGCACCTGATATATCCCGACTGGTCAGTAATGGTGGCTACGCTTTTACGACCAAAACGGGTGTGGTTCAATTCAGGGGAGACGAACTCTTTGTACCGGCTTCGACACTTAAAATTCTCACCTGTCTTGCAGCACTCGAGACTTTGGGAAGCAACTATCGTTTTGAAACACGTTTTTTTCTGGATCAGGATAACAACCTCTATATTCAGGGATTTGGTGACCCTTTTCTCACATCAGAAACAGTTCTGGATATTGCCACAGAACTCCGTAAAAGAGGTGTGAAAAATCTGCAGTCAATCTATCTTGATGACAGCAATTTTCATCTGCTCACCCCCACCCCGGGATCGAAAAATTCCCAAAATCCCTACGACGCTCCAAATGGTGCTCTAGCTGTTAATTTTAATGCCCTTCCTTTTACTCTTTCAGAGAAAAATCATATTTCATCGGGAGAAGATCAGACACCGGTCATTCCACTCATGCGTGAGATTGCAAACAGCTTTTCTCCAGGTTCGTATCGTGTAAACATCAATGCATTCGATGACCACGATACATCCCTACCGTTGCGTTATGCTGGTGAACTCTTTACTGCACAGTTCAGACGCACAAATATAAGCACCAATGGCATTTTTTTACGAAAAAAAACACCTGCTGAACTCCACCCGCTTTATATCCATTACAGCAGCAAAACCCTTGAGGAGATTGTCAGAGCCTGTCTGAAATACTCCAATAATTTTATCGCCAACCAGCTCTTTCTTGCCTGTGGAGCAGCCACTTTTCAATTTCCCGCAACATGGAAAAAATCACGTAGATTTATGGGAAACTATTTAAC
>Ga0256845_1003183_pt1 | contig 11294 bp, 9 predicted proteins | sample RiftiametaG_FD_189101 | JGI IMG/M metagenome (GOLD analysis project Ga0256845, IMG submission 189101) | Tube worm associated microbial communities from hydrothermal vent at the East Pacific Rise, Pacific Ocean - Riftia | ecosystem: Host-associated > Annelida > Integument > Unclassified ... | reverse complement strand
CAACGGCTTTCATGGCGTTCTCGAATTTGCTTTTAATCGAGATGAATTTGATCATAGTTCGTCATGGAAGTCGATCAATTTATGTGATTTCAATAACTTACCTTAAGTATTCGTGGGGATAACTCAGCTTTAACTACTGACAATCTATTCGCCAAAAATGGCTAACCGGCTCAATATCACTTTTAGAAAATCGCATTAAATTTATGCTAGACTGCGGATTAAAATCAGCCCGATAAATATTGGAGAAGCCTAATGAAAACAAACAAAAAAGTATTGCCCTTGGGGATATTAACAGGTTCTATCTTTCTCAATACGATTTTAATTTGTTCTAACGCTACGGAGCGAGCTGTAAATAATGGCCAATTAATTTTACAGGGCATTCCTGAAATCCCGCAAAATATTGTTGATGATCTTAATCAGTATCAGAATATACGCTCTGCGCCATTTAGAGAATGGAGTAAAGATGGTAAAAGTATTTATATAACTACTCGGTTTGGTGATGTTAGCCAAATTCATCAAGTAGATAAGCCGCTTGGTACTCGTAAACAAATAACTTTTTCAAAAGAGCCTATCGGAGGTGTGAAAAGAAGACCTTGGAGTGAAGAGTTGTCATTTACTATGGATGCTGGTGGTAGCGAATTTGCGCAAATATTTTTATTAGATCCGAAAACGGGAAAACAAAAAATGCTGACGGATGGAAAATCTAGAAATGGCAGTTTAGAGTGGAGCCCAAATGGGAAGTTTTTAGCCTATAAAAGTACCAAGAGAAATGGCAAGTCTAATGATCTTTGGTTAATGCAACCAGAAAATCCACTTGAAACCAAAATTATTTTGGAGTCTCAAGATGGTGCATGGTGGGGACCATCATCTTGGAGTAGTGACAGTCAAAAGGTTTTGGCTTTAGAATACGTGAGCGCCAGTGATTCTAGAATATATTTAATTGACGCAAAAACGGGCGTTAAAAAGCTGTTAGCGGGTAGTAAAGATAAACCAAGCGTTAATTACCCGCAGGCCTTTAACAATCAAAATGATGGGTTCTTTTTTGTTACTAATCAGTATAGTGAATTTGAACAACTCGCTTTCCAAAAATTTAATCAATCTAAGCCAACAATAATAACCAAAAATATAGAATGGAATATTGATAGTGGTTCGCTAAATACCAATAAAACGCGCGCCGTTTTTGTAGCAAATGAAAATGGTTTAGATGTTGTTTATCTGATGGATCCTAAAACTTTTAAATATCAAAAAGTAAAAGGCCTTCCTATAGGTTTGGTTGGTGGCCTTAAATTTAGCCCTGATAGTTCTCAGTTAGCAATTACATTAAATACTTCTCAGTCTCCTAGTGATACTTTTGTTCTTAATCTTAAAAAGAACAAATTAACTCATGGAAAATTAACTCGCTGGACCCACAGTGAAGTGGGTGGGTTAGATACTTCAAAATTTGCTAAACCAGAATTAATACACTTTAAAACTTTCGACAAACGTAAAATCCCTGCCTTTGTGTATAAGCCAGAGACAAAAGGTAAGCATCCTGTAATAATTTCTATTCATGGTGGCCCAGAAGGTCAATACCGCCCATCTTTTCGAAGTACTTTTCAGTTCTGGAATGATAAATTAGATGCAGTTGTGATAGCTCCCAATGTAAGAGGATCTTCCGGCTATGGAAAAGACTTTATTTCACTTGATAATGGTTATAAACGAGAGGACTCGGTAAAAGATATTGGGGCTCTTTTAGATTGGATAGAAACACAGCCAGATTTAGATAAAAACAGAGTAGCTGTTTATGGTGGAAGTTATGGTGGGTATATGGTACTTGCTAGTTCAGTGTTCTATAGTGATCGATTAAAAGCAGCAGTTGACATTGTTGGTATCTCAAATTTTGTTACATTTTTAGAAAACACAAAATCTTATCGCAGAGATCTTCGCCGAGCTGAATATGGAGATGAACGAGATCCTGATATGAGAAAATTCCTGAATAAAATTAGCCCCAATAATCATGTTGACAAAATAACTATTCCCGTATTTGTGGTACAAGGGCAAAATGATCCAAGAGTTCCAGTAACGGAAGCAGTGCAAGTGGTAAAATCTTTAAAAGAAAATGGCAATACAGTTTGGTATATGAATGCATTAAATGAAGGTCATGGTTATCGTAAAAAAGATAATAGAGATGTTTATCAACAGGCGGTAGTCTTATTCTTTAATGAGTATTTATAGACCTCATATTTTTTTAAAACTATTTATGATTACTCTATCCACATTAAATGCTAAATACATCCATGCGAGCCTCGGATTACGCTATTTATATGCCAACTTAGAAGAGCTACAATCACAAGCAAAAATATCTGAATATACCATTAACTCTCGCCCTATCGATATTGTCGAAAAACTGCTTGCAGAATCGCCAAAAATAATTGGGTTTGGTGTGTATATCTGGAATTGTGAAGAAACCTTGTCCGTAATTGCTCAAATCAAGCGTATTGATCCTCAGGTTGTCATTATTTTGGGCGGTCCGGAAATAAGTTATGAAACTGAACAGCAGTCACTATTTGAATTTGCCGACTATGTGATTACAGGAGCAGCAGATAAAAGTTTTTATCAATTGTGTAAAGATATTTTAGATGGCAAGCCACCTACTCAAAAAATTCTCAATTCTAAACCGATTGAATTAAAAGATCTTTCTTTACCTTATGATTTATATAATGAAGAAGATCTAAAGCAAAGAGTGATGTATATTGAAGCTTCGAGAGGGTGTCCTTTTAAATGTGAATTTTGTTTATCTGCTTTAGACAAAACTTCCTACCCTTTTGAGCTAGAAAGATTCTTAATCGAAATGGATAAACTACATACTCGGGGAGCCAGACATTTCAAGTTTGTTGATCGAACATTTAATCTTAAAATTAAAACGACTTTGCAGATTTTAGATTTTTTCTTAGAGAGAATGAGTGATAATTTATTTTTACATTTTGAGGTTATTCCTGATCACTTACCAGAAAGATTAAAAGATAAGTTAAGATTATTTCCAGAAGGCAGTTTACAATTTGAAGTTGGCATTCAAACTTTTAATGAAGAAGTACAAACAAATATTAGTAGAAAGCAAAATAATCAAAAATCAAAAATCAATTTAATTTGGCTAAAAGAAAACACTAATGCACATATTCATGCAGATTTAATTTTTGGTTTGCCTGGAGAATCTTTAGAAACATTCTCGGACAGTTTTGATCAACTTTATGCCTGCCGCCCCCATGAAATTCAAATGGGAATATTAAAACGATTACGAGGCAGTCCTGTTATTCGACATACTAAAATTTTTGATTTGCGTTTTAGCCCGATTCCGCCCTACTCCATACTAAGCACTAGTACAGTTGATTTTATTACTATGCAAAGAATTAATCGTTTTGCAAGATATTGGGATATGATTGGAAATTCTGGTCGTTTTTCTTGCTCACTTCCTTATATTTTAAATGACAAACCATTTGATAACTTTTTACGACTGACTGATTGGATATTTAAAAAAACTGAACAAACCCACAAAATAAATCTAAAAAGACTGTATGAGTTAGTCGCTCAAGCTTGTGAAGAATTATTTCCAAGCACTTACAGTGATCTTGTCACTAATATGGAAACCGATTATCTTCGATCAAAACTTAAAGGAGCATTCAAGCGATTAGAATTATCTAAAATAATAATAAAAGAAATAGAAATTAAAAATAAACATTCAACACGACAACAACGACACTTATAAAGAGCTTTATTTCAGATGGAACTTTGGATCTACTTCACAATTTTAGCGGCTTTTATGCAAGCGGTTAGAACAGCCGGACAAAAACAACTTTCACATGATCTAAACGCCATTGCAACAACAGCGGTTCGATTTTTATTTGCATTACCTCTAGTTTGGATTTATTTGTGGAGTGTTAAATATTATCAGCAAATTGAATATCCTGATTTAAATAACGGATTCATCAAATCAGCCTCACTCGCGGCTCTAGCCCAAGTTGTTGGAACGGCTTTTACCATTAAAGCATTTAGCTATCAAAATTTTGCAGTAGCAACTAGCTTAGTTAAGACGGAAGCAATGTTGACGGCATTGTTGAGTGTTCTAATGTTTGATGCGGTGCTATCAGGATTTGGTTGGCTTTCTGTGTTTGTAGGTGTTGTGGCAGTACTTCTATTAAGTAAAACAGATAAAAATTTAGGTGCTATTTTTAAAAGCCCAGCGTCAGCATTTGGTGTAGGAGCGGGACTTTGTTTTGCTTTGGCTACTTTGTGGATTCGGCAGGCTAGTTTGTTACTCGAGACCGATTTAATATTGAGTGCCGCTTTTACCTTAGCATTTATGGTGACTCTCCAAAGTATTTTTGTTTTAGTTTACTTAATTTATAAAGATCGAAGTCAATTGGCTGGAATAAGAAAACACTGGAAGCTGTGCTATTTTATTGGTGGTACCAGTATGTTGGGCTCGGTCGGTTGGTTTACCGCATCAAGCTTACAAAATGCAGCTTATGTAAAAGCATTGGGTCAAATAGACTTCTTTTTTACACTGCTAATTACCTTAAAAATATTCAAAGAAAGCATCAACATAAGAGAGTATTTAGGAATGTTTTTGATTGTTTTGAGCGTCTTTATTTTATTATTACTCGCTTAATTACAAATTAACCGATTGAATCCTTGCACAATTGGCGAATCTCCTTACAATTTAGCGTAACTACATAAGTATAGATACAATACCTTTAAAAAAGACATATAAGAACTGTATAATGGAGCAATTCAATGAAAAAAATTCTTTTCGTATTAATTCTGCTTTTGGCAGCATTTAAAGCACAAGCGGTTACAGAACTAGATGATATCAAATCATTTACCTTAAGAAATGGCATGAAAATAATGGTGTTAGAGGATGATTCAATCCCCAATGCTAATATGTATATTTTTTGGAAAGTCGGATCGCGTAATGAATATCCTGGAATTACAGGGCTTTCACATTTTTTCGAACATATGATGTTTAACGGAGCGAAGAAATACGGTCCAAAACAGTTTGATAGAGTGATGGAAGCTGCGGGTGGTGCAAATAACGCCTATACCAGTGAAAATATTACAGCTTATACTAATTGGTTTCCTGCAAGCTCTATGGAAATTATTTTTGAGTTAGAAGCAGATCGTATTGAACATTTATCGATTGATAAAAAAATGGTTGAAACTGAAAGAGGTGTTGTGACTTCTGAAAGAACAACAGGTTTGGAGAACTCTAATTTTAGAATGCTCTTGGAGCAGGTTAAAGGCTCTGCTTTTCGTGCTCACCCATATAGTTGGGGTGTAATTGGCCATCAGTCTGATATTGATAATTGGTCCATGGATGATTTACGGAATTATCACAAAACTTATTACGCACCAAATAATGCGGTGGTTGTGATTGCTGGTGATGTAACAGTAAAAGAAGTCAAACGCTTAGCTAAGAAGTATTTTGAACCGATAAGTGCACAACCAGCTCCAAGAAAAGTTCATACGGTAGAGCCTCCTCAAACGGGTGAGCGCAGAGTTTATGTTCAAAAAGAATCTGTGACTTCCGTCAATATTCTTATGGGGTTTCATGTACCTGAAACTCAACACAAAGATTACTACCCATTAGCTATGTTAGCTTCAATTTTAGGCGATGGCGATAGTTCACGTTTGTATCGTTCGTTAGTTGATGAAAAACAACTAGCAACTAGTGTTTTTACCTATATGCCCGATTCTTTTGATCCTAATTTATTTTATATTTATGCAACGGCTGCAAATGACGTTAATGCAAAGAATTTAGAGAAAGCGATGATAGATGAACTTAACTTGTTAATGAATGAAGGTGTTAATCAAAAAGAGTTAACCAAGGTAAAAAATCTCGCTCAAGTTGATTTTTATAGAACGCTTTCTACTATTAATGGTAAAGCGAATACTTTAGGTTCTTACGAGTTGTTTTTTGGAAGTTACAAAAAAATGTTCAGCGCGATTGATGATATGAATAAGATTGATAAGAAAGATATTAAACGAGTGGCTAATGAGTATTTGATACGTTCAAATAGAACGGTTGGTATATTAGACTCTGAAAAAGATAGTAAAGAAGGAGACAAATAAAATGAATCAACTAAAAATTATTATTTCAACATTATTTATTTTGGTTAGCCAATTTGCAACTGCAGATTTTAAAATACCTGAATATAAAAAACTGACTTTAAAGAATGGATTAACCGTTTATCTTATGGAACAACACGAAGTACCATTAGTTGATATTCGCGTTGTTACAAAAGCAGGTGCTATTAATGATGGTACTCAATATGGTTTAGCGAATCTTACTGGTGACGCGCTAAGTTTAGGAAGTGGTAAATTAAGTAAAAAGGCAATTGAAGACCTTTTTGCTTTTCATGGTGCACAATTAGGTGGCGGTGTTGGATTAGAATCGGCAAGTACTAGTCTTTCTATTGCCAGCAAAGATATTAATAAACTATTGCCTATTTTTAGAGATATCGTAACTAAACCCCTATTTAATGAAACGGAATTTAACAAACAAAAGAAACGTTATATTGATCAATTAAAGCAAAACCGAGAAAGGCCTAAAAATGTTATCGGTAGCGCATTTAATAAAATGTATTATGGTGATCATCCATATGGGAATCCGGTTGAAGGTGATGCTTCAACCGTTGAGGCGATCACTTTAAAACAAGTTAAATCTTTCTATAAGAATTTTTATTCCGCTAATAATAGTGCGTTAATTATAGTGGGTGATTTTAAAAGCAGAGAAATAATTAAAAAAATTAAGCGACTTTTTAAAGGTTGGAAATCGAATACGATTAATTCTGTTGAGTTAGATCAATTTTTACCACCGAAAGAATCTAATGTTTGGTTGATTAATAAGGATGATGCTATTGAAACGACGTTTATAATCGGTGGAACTGGGATCGCATCAAATCATCCCGATAAGGTTGCGCTACAAGTAATTAATACAATTTTAGGTGCTCGTTTTACCTCCTGGTTAAATGATGAGTTGCGTGTTAATTCCGGATTAACTTATGGTGCGAGAAGTCGTTTTAATAGCCAGTCAAAACTTGGCAACTTTGTAATTTCCACATTCACCAAAAAAGAAACAACATTCGAAGCGATTGAATTGGCGATAAAAACTTATCATAGACTTTGGAATAAAGGGATCGATAAAGAAACATTAGATTCTGCAAAAACTTACGTGAAAGGACAGTTTCCGCCTCGTTATGAGACCAGTGGGCAATTAGCTCGCCTTCTTTCTACCATGTGGTCTTTGGATCTAAACAATTCATTTATCAATGATTTCCAAAAAAATGTTGATTCACTTGATGTAGATAAAGCGAATAAAATTGCTCAATCTGTTTTTCCTAAAAATAATTTGCAATATGTATTGATTGGAAAAGCCCGTGATATTAAAGAAGAAGCAAAAGTTTACGGAAAAATAAAAGAAATAGAAATTAAGACATTTAAATTTTAAGATAAGTATGTGATCAGAGTTAGAGTGGCTTCACTTGCAATGAAAGTGAAACTTATTTTTGTTTAAATGGAATAAAAATGTCAAATAAATTTGAAAGTTTGCTATTAGAAAAAGCGTTATTAGAAAACCTTTCTAGTTTAGACTATAAAGAAATGACGCCTATTCAGGCTAAAAGTTTACCTTTAATTTTATCGGGTAAAGATGTAATTGCTCAAGGAAAAACAGGTTCAGGGAAAACGGCTGCGTTTGCACTAGGTATCTTACATAACCTTGAAGTAAAACAGTTTAGAATACAATCTTTAGTTTTGTGCCCAACGAGAGAGCTAGCTGATCAAGTTGCCAAAGAAATTAGACGATTAGCTCGTTCCATACATAATATTAAAGTGTTGACACTTTGTGGTGGTTCTCCACTAGGTCCACAAATTGGTTCATTAGAACATGGTGCACATATCATTGTTGGAACGCCAGGTCGAATTGAAGATCATTTAAATCGTAGTCGATTAAATCTCGAAAATGTTAATATGCTAGTACTAGATGAAGCAGATCGAATGTTGGAAATGGGCTTTCAATCCGCATTAGATTTGATTTTTTCATTATGTCCAACTAAACGTCAAACGCTTTTATTTAGTGCAACCTTTCCCGATGAAATTAAGCCAATTGCTAAAGCGATAATGATTGATCCATCGACGGTTAAAGTTGATTCTACTCATGACACCAATACAATCGACCAACATTTTTACCAAGTCACTGAACATTCTGAAAGATTGACAGCTATCCGTTTAATTTTGCTAAAAAATCAACCAGAGTCTAGTGTCATTTTTTGTACAACAAAAATAGAAACGCAACAAGTCGCTGATGAATTGGCGATGTTTGGGTTTAGTTGTATTGCCATTCACGGTGATTTAGATCAGAAAGAGCGTGATCAAGCATTGGTTAGATTTTCTAATAAAAGTGTTTCGATATTAGTCGCCACAGATGTTGCTGCACGTGGATTGGATATTGATAATCTGGATGCGGTTATCAACTATCAAATCTCAAGAGATCCAGAAGTTCATGTGCATCGAATTGGTAGAACGGGTCGAGCAGGTAGCAAAGGAACCGCCTACTCAGTTATTACAGAAAAAGAAGTTCATAGAATTATTAAATTAGAAGATATGATGAAACAAAGTATAAAAATGGAAGAGCTTCCAAATAGAAATATTTTAGAAAAAAAACCAATAAAACCAGAAATGACAACGCTACAAATTGATGGCGGAAAAAAACAAAAAGTAAGAGCCGGTGATATTCTCGGAGCATTAACGGCTAAAAAAAGAACAGATGATATTCAGGGCAATCAAATTGGAAAAATTCAATTATTTGATAACAGAGCATTTGTAGCGGTGCATAGAAGCATCGCTAATGATGCCCTTAACAAAATTCAAAATGGTAAATTGAAAGGTCGTTCTTTTAAAGCTCGCTGCCTTTGGGGGTAGAATTTGTTTAACAATAGATTGAGTATGATGGATGTAAGCCCTCGTTTTGAATAGCTAAAGCTCGCATCCTTGACTTCAATCAATACTCCTAAGTTAACTGTGAACTATTATTACAGCACGAACCAAAATAAGAAAATCTGGGGAATGTTATGACAACTATACGACATGGTTTAAGCATAGGAATTGAAAGAGTTGGTGAATATTTTTTCCTTTCACTCAAGGTGCAAGGTAAGTTAACGCATGCTGATTATAATAGAATTAATCCGGTGGTAGATGCTGCTTTAGAAGGCGTGTCTGAACCAATGGTTAACGTTTTTATTGATGCGTCCAAAATGGAGGGTTGGGAGCTTAGGGCTGCGTGGGATGATTTTAAATTTGGACTTAAACACAATAATGAATTTAATAAAATTGCTATCTTTGGTAATAAAAAATGGCAAAAGTATGTATCTAAGATTGGTAATTGGTTTATTTCTGGAGAAGTGCAGTTCTTTGATACTAAAGACTCTGCTTTTGTTTGGTTGACCGCTAATTAATTAGTGGGTTCTATTGGTTGATGTTGGTTGTTTAGTCCCGGTGTCAAATAAATTAGCTGAGTTGTTTTTATTGCATTAACTCTTTTAGCTCGGAATTTTTTGGCTCATGTTTGAGTAAAATCTTTAGCTCAGTAGTTGCTTTATTTAATTTACCAAAATGTACAAACAATCTAATTTGTTCAATGGATTTAGTATCAGTCCTGCCTAAAAAAATGTTCTAAGCAATCTTTCGAAGATAATACGTTTGCGATTAAGCGAATAATTAACAAAGCCCACTAAAATGAGACAAAGTATAAATATAATTGTGTACATTAAATTTGACGGAAACAAGTACAAGTATGAGATGACTCCGGCAAGAATGGATAAACCAATAAGAAATAGAACTGCCTTTTTGTCTTTTTTTACAAATGTTGACACTACGGCGAAACTCCTTTTATTAGCTAATTCTTGAGACTATTGGGTAAGTATTGTTATGGGGAATAAATCACTGTTACCCCACTCACTCCAACTGCCATCATAAACGGCAATATTCTCATATCCACATTCATCAGCTCCCAGAGCTAAAATGCTAGCAGTCACCCCAGAACCACAGCTAAAAATCAATTCTTTAATGTTGCTCTTTATTTTAGGCTTAAAAATACTTATTAATTCTTTTTTTGTCTTAAAAATACTTTCTGACATTGTCTCCGTAAATGGAATGCATTTTGAGCTTGGGATATGTCCAGCTTTTAATCCTGCTCTTGGTTCTGGTTCAATACCATTAAAACGGTGGATGGAACGTGCATCTAGGATCTGAATTTTATTGTTGTTGATTGCCGACAATACTTCTTTACTGGATTTAATCATTGAGGGGTTAAATTTAGACTCGAAGTTTCCTATCTCGATAGGTGTATTTGAATACTCTTTTGTCGTTGGTAAATCTGCCTCAATCCACTTTGGTAAACCGCCATTAAGAACATAAACTTCTTTATGACCCATTATTTTAAACATCCACCAAGCTCTTGGGGATGAAAATATTCCCATTGCATCGTAAATTACAATGATTGATTTAGTTGAAATACCGAGCTCTCTAACCGATTGTTGAAACTTCGATGGTGTAGGTAACATATGAGGTAAATCTGTATTTTGATCACAAATCTCAGTATCAAAATTAAAGCGTTTTGCTCCCAATATTTTAAGAGCGGGCGTCGGAATTGACTCACCATTTGGCTTTTTCTTCATGGTGGCATCAAGGACTACTAGATTGGAGTTCGTTAAGTTGTCACTCAACCAGTCTATGGAAACAATATTAGAGTCTGTATCTTGTGACATTTTGATCCCTTTTTTGTTCCACTTCTGAGATTAAAGTATTATATTGAATGATTCTAAATTGATTTAGTCATTATTTCTGCAACCTTCTGGCAGGCACTATTATTTTGGGATTTTAGACCTGCGATTAGACTCTCTTTATTTTTTTGATCTTTATTTTGGCTCATTTTAGATTTGCCGGAAATTTTCGCAATATCAATTCTAAAACCAACAATTGCATGAAGCATTGCATTTGTTTTCTTTTCAGGTAATTTGTCCATTGTCCAAGGCTGTTCAAATTGCTCTTCGTGTATAGCGGAAAGTCGAGTAATAATGTTTAACGTTTCTTCTTCATTTAAAGTCGTAGCCTTGCCTTCTACCTCCACAGCTTGATAATTCCAAGTGGGAACTTGATCGCTCGATAGATACCAGTTAGGAGAGATATAAGTGTGGTCACCTAAAAAGTTAATAGTAACCTTAGTCGCTTCATTCATACCTTCTAAGAGCTCATTTTTTTTT
>Ga0256845_1003182_pt1 | contig 11296 bp, 9 predicted proteins | sample RiftiametaG_FD_189101 | JGI IMG/M metagenome (GOLD analysis project Ga0256845, IMG submission 189101) | Tube worm associated microbial communities from hydrothermal vent at the East Pacific Rise, Pacific Ocean - Riftia | ecosystem: Host-associated > Annelida > Integument > Unclassified ... | reverse complement strand
TGAAGAAGAAGATTTTGAATTACACGTCTCTTCGGCAGGTTTAGATAAAGGTTTGCGTGTTTTTGCTCAATACCAAAAAAATGTTGGTAGAGAAGTAAAAGTAAAATTGCACGAAGGTGGAAAAGTAGAAGGTAAAATGATTGAGGCAACACCTGATAAGATTACCATTCAAACGACACGTAAAGAACGCATTGAAGGAAGAAAGAAAAAAGAAACAATAGTGGAAGATCTAGTGTTTGAGATGGAGAAAGTAAAAGAAACAAAAATTGTTATTTCATTTAAATAAATAGTCGAAATATGGATAGTTTAGATTTGATAGAATCGTTTTCGGAATTTAAAGAACTGAAAAGTATTGATAAGACAACAATGCAATCAGTTTTGGAAGATGTATTCCGAGCGATGCTAAAGAAAAAATTTGATACTGATGAACACATTGATGTCGTAGTTAATATCGATAAAGGTGATGTTCAAATTTTCTTGAATAAAGAAATCGTTGACGACGGAGAGGTTGAAGATGAAAATATGGAGATTGCTTATTCTGATGCAATTAAAGTTGAACCGGATTTTGAAATTGGAGAAGAAGTAACGGAAGAATTTAAATTTTCTGATTTTGGACGTAGAAATGTATTATCACTTCGTCAAAATCTTGTTGCAAGAATCATGGAACTTGAAAAAGACCACTTGTACAAAGTTTACAAAGAGAAAATTGGAGATATCGTTACTGGAGAGGTTTACCAGGTTTGGAAAAAAGAAATTTTAATCATCGATGATGAAGGAAATGAATTACTTCTTCCAAAATCAGAACAAATTCCTTCAGATTACTTTAAAAAAGGAGAATCAATTCGTGCAGTTGTTGCAAAAGTTGATATGAGAAACAGTAGTCCAGTGATTATTCTTTCGAGAACAGCTCCAGAATTTTTAGAGCGTTTGTTTGAACTAGAAGTTCCAGAAGTTTTTGATGGATTAATTACCATTAAAAATATTGTACGTGAACCAGGTGAAAGAGCAAAAGTTGCTGTTGAATCTTATGACGATAGAGTTGATCCAGTTGGAGCTTGTGTTGGAATGAAAGGTTCAAGAATTCATGGAATTGTACGTGAATTGAGAAATGAAAATATTGATGTAATTAATTATACAACAAATCCTCAATTGTACATTCAACGTTCTTTATCGCCTGCTAAAATTGTTAGTATTGATATTGACGAAGAAGAGAAAAGAGCAAAAGTTTATTTAAAACCAGATCAAGTTTCATTGGCAATTGGTAGAGGTGGGCACAACATTAAGTTGGGTGGAAAGCTTACAGGATACGAATTGGATGTTTACAGAGATGGTGAAGTAGACGTTGAAGATGTTGATTTAGAAGAATTTGCAGATGAAATCGATGGATGGATTCTGGATGAATTAAAAGCAGTTGGTTGTGATACAGCTAAGTCTGTTTTAGATATTGGAGTGAAAGATTTAGTTAAAAGAACTGACTTAGAAGAAGAAACAATTGAAGAAGTGTTTAAAATTCTACAGGCAGAATTTGAGTAAATTCGCGACAAAAAGAGTATATTAGGCACCAAGAATTGAAATTAATTTCAATTCTTAAGTTAAATTTAAAGGACGTATAATTTTATGGCCAAACCAAGAAGATTAGGCAAAACCGCATCCGCATTCAATGTTAGTAGTTCTACTATTGTTGAATTCTTGAAAGAAAAAGGGATGGAGGTTGTTGAAACACCGAACACTAAATTGACACCAGAGCAATATGATTTGCTGTGTGTACAATTTGCTGATGATCAAAGTCAAAAAGAGTTATCACAGCAATCGGTTGCTCCAAAAGAAAAAAAAGAAACAATTTCTTTACGTGATAAAGATAAACCTGAAGAAGTTGTTGAAGAAAAAGTAGAAGAGGTAATTGAAGAAATTCCAACTCCTGTGACTCCACCAACTCCAGCTCCTGTAGTTGAAGAAGTTGTTGTTGAGGAAGTGAAAGAGGTTGCCCCTGAACCTGTGAAAGAAGAAAAGCCGGCAATTGTTGAGGCTAAAGCTCCTGTAATTGAAAAAATTAAGGAAACAAACACAGATGAGAACTCTAAGGGACCTCATATTTTAGGGAAAATTGATTTGGATAAAATCAATACTAAAACTCGTCCGGATAAGAAAAAATCTCCAAAAGGAAAGAAAGAATCTAGACCGGAAGTGAAAAAACATGTGAAACCAGTAAAAGAGGTTAAACCTGTTGTTAAAGAAGAAAAACCAAAACCTGTTGTTGCGCCACAGAAAATTGAAAAACAAGCTCCAAAAGAGCCTGAAACAATTCGTGTGTCTGCTAAAAAATTAACAGGACCAAATGTTGTTGGTAAAATTGTGTTACCGGTTGAAAAACCAAGAACTTCGAACGCAGAAAAACGTAAACGTAAACGTGTTCGTAAAGTTGATGTAACTAAAAAACAAAACCAAGGAGGACCAAGGAAACCAAATACTCCAAATAGAGCTACGAACAATACTAGCAAAGGTAAATTCAAAAAAGGTGGTCCTAGAGTACCTAAACCAGAAATTACTGAGAAAGATATTCAAAAAGAAATCAAGGACACACTTGCTCGTTTATCAAACAAGGGAGGAAAGTCTAGAGGTTCTAAAAATCGTAGAAATAAACGAGAGAATGTTGCGCAGAAACGAATGGAAGAGGAAGCATTTGCTGAATTGGACGAAAAAACACTGAAATTAACAGAGTTTGTTAGTGTTTCTGAATTAGCAACAATGATGAATACAGGATCAACAGATGTAATTTCTGCTTGTATGTCATTGGGAATATTTGTTTCTATTAATCAACGTTTGGATGCAGAAACAATCCAAATGATTGCGGAAGATTTTGGATACGATATCGAATTTGTTAGTGCTGAAGTACAGGAATCAATCCCTGTTATTGTTGATAAAGAAGAAGATAAAGTAGCTCGACCACCAATTATTACGGTAATGGGTCACGTCGATCACGGTAAGACTTCTTTGTTGGATAGAATTAGAGATGCAAATGTAACGGAAGGTGAAGCAGGTGGAATTACACAGCACATTGGTGCGTACAGTGTAGAGTTGAAAGATGGTCAGAGAATGACTTTCTTAGATACTCCTGGTCACGAAGCCTTTACAGCGATGCGTGCTCGTGGTGCTCAAGTAACAGATGTTGTTGTTATTATTGTAGCTGCGGATGATGATGTAATGCCTCAAACAAAAGAAGCTATTGCTCACGCTCAAGCAGCAGAAGTACCAATGGTATTTGCGATTAATAAAATCGATAAGCCAGGTGCTAATGCAGATAAAATTAAAGAACAGCTTTCTACAATGAATATTTTAGTAGAAGACTGGGGTGGTAAATATCAATGTCAAGAAATTTCTGCAAAACAGAATTTGAATATTGATGATTTACTGGTTAAAATTGCCCTTGAAGCAGAAATGCTTGATTTAAAAGCGAACCCAAACAGAATGGCTGCGGGAACGGTAATTGAATCTTCTTTAGATAAAGGAAAAGGATATGTGACGAACATGTTGATTGAAACGGGTACACTTCGTGTTGGAGATGTTGTTTTAGTTGGAAGAAATTCTGGTAAAATTAAAGCAATGCACGATGAACATGGTGTTTCTGTTAAAGAAGCTGGACCAGCTAAACCTGTTTCAGTTCTTGGTATCAATGGCGCACCATCCGCTGGAGATAAGTTCCACGTGATGGAAGATGAAAAAGAAGCAAGAGCTATTGCTTCTAAACGTGAACAATTATACAGAGAACAAGGTCTTCGTACTACGAAACATATTACGTTGGATGAAATCGGACGTCGTTTAGCAATTGGTGACTTTAAAGAGTTGAACTTAATTGTGAAAGGTGATGTGGATGGTTCGATTGAAGCTTTATCAGATTCTTTATTACGTCTTTCAACGGAAGAAATTCAATTGAATATTGTACATAAAGGAGTTGGAGCAATTTCTGAAGCAGATGTGAATTTAGCATCAGCTTCTGAAGCAATTATTATTGGTTTCCAAGTTAGACCATCTGTAGCTGCACGTAGAATGGCAGAAGAAGAACAAATAGATATTCGTTTGTATTCTGTAATCTACAAAGCAATTGATGAAATCAAAGCTGCAATGGAAGGTTTACTTTCTCCAGATATTGAAGAGAAAATCATCGGTACAGCAGAAATACGTGAGACATTTGATATTACAAAAGTGGGTACAATTGCCGGTTGTTTTGTAACAAATGGAACAATTAAACGTAATTCTAATGTTCGTATTATTAGAGATGGAATTGTTGTTCATACCGGATTACTTGGTTCATTGAAACGTTTCAAAGATGATGTGAAAGAAGTGAAAAACAACTACGAATGTGGATTGAATTTAGAGAAATATAACGACATTAAAGTGGGCGATATTATCGAAGCATTCGAAGAAGTGGAAGTAGCAAGAAAATTAAAATAAGTTCATTAATACAACAAAGTTAAGTAAGAGATTTACTTAACTTTGTTGAATAAATAGATGTAAAATGGAAAATATTACACAAGCAGGAATGTTAGGAGCTCCTCAAATCATCTTAATTTTGGTGATCGTTCTTCTTTTATTTGGAGGAAAGAAAATTCCAGAATTAATGAAAGGTTTAGGTAAAGGTGTAAAAGAATTCAAAGATGCTTCTGCTAAACCAGAAGAGAAAGAGGATTCTGAAGACAAAAAATAAAACAATAGAATGTTGCGAACGTTTGCTGAAGTAAAAAATGCAATTTCTTCAGGGAGTACTGTTATGAGTATTCTCGAAAGTTATCTTGACGCCATAGAAAAAGGAAAAAATCTAAATATATTTTTAGAAGTTTTTGAAAATTCTGCGAAAGAACAGGCAAGAATTGTTGATGAAAAATTGAACAAGGGAACCGCAGGTAAATTAGCAGGAATGGTTATCGCTATAAAAGATAACCTTTGCTATACAAACCATAAAGTTTCTGCTTCTTCAAAAATTTTAGATGGATTCGAATCCATTTATACAGCAACAGCTGTTCAACGTCTTATCGACGAAGATGCAGTAATCATTGGTCGGTTAAATTGCGATGAGTTTGCCATGGGTAGCTCTAATGAGAATTCTTCAAATGGAGCTGTTTTAAATCCAATAAATCCAGAATATGTTCCCGGTGGTTCTTCAGGTGGTTCTGCTTCAGCAGTTGCTGCAGGAATGTGTACAGCTTCTTTAGGAAGTGATACAGGAGGTTCAATTAGACAACCAGCCAGTTTTACAGGAACGTATGGTTTCAAACCAACTTATGGGAGAATTAGTCGCTACGGCTTAATTGCGTATGCTTCTTCCTTTGATCAAATCGGACCGTTTACAAATTCTATCGATGATGCAGCACTTCTTTTAGAAGTTATGGCTGGACAGGATGAATTTGACGGAACAGTCTCAACAAAAGAGGTTGACAAATACTCTGAAAAGGAAGATTTGTCTCAACTTAAAATTGCGGTTATTCAAGAAAGTTTTGAAACTGAAGGCTTAGACGATGAAATCAAAAATAAGCTACAAAAAACAATGAATGAATTGACCAATCAAGGTCATACCGTTGATTTAGTTTCTTTTCCATATTTAGATTACATGGTGCCGACGTACTATGTACTTACAACAGCGGAAGCTTCTTCTAACCTTTCTCGTTTTGATGGAGTACATTATGGATATAGAAGTCCGAATGCAGTTGGTGTTGAAGAAACGTATAAAAAATCACGAAGCGAAGGTTTTGGTGAAGAAGTGAAACGTAGAATTATGGCTGGAACTTTTGTTCTTTCTCATGGTTATTACGATGCTTATTATACAAAAGGACAAAAAGTTAGACGAGTTTTGCAAGATAAAACGAATGAAATATTTAAAAAATACGATATCATTCTTTTGCCGACAACTCCAACTACAGCATTTAAATTGAACGATGTAAAAGATCCTATTGCAATGTATTTGCAAGATATTTATACAGTACATGCTAATTTAACGGGAAATCCAGCGATTTCAATTCCAATTGGGGAACACAGCAATGGACTTCCGTTTGGTTTACAAGTTATTGCAGATCATTTTGATGAAAAGAAAATGTTTAATTTTTCCCGCACGTTAGAAAATTTGAAAGTATAGAATGAAATTATTCAGTATTATAGTATTTTTATTGACCTCTTTGAGTGTGTTTTCTCAAGAGAATATGTCACATCAAGACAGTCTAGAAAACGCACGCGTTATTAGTACTATTGAGCAAAGTTTGGACTATTTTTATGCCGATTATTCTCCTGAAGGGAATTATGATTCAATTATTGATGCACTGAATTACGAACAAGATTCTGTACCATTATTTTCTGATTCAGTATACTGCGCTCGATTGTCTGAAATGAATGAAATGAGTCCATTTCATCTGGATTGTAACGAACAAACACTGAAAACAATTAAATTCTTTGCACGTAAAAGAAGAGGGTTTACAAGAGTTGTTTTAGGACGCTCTAAATTGTATTTTGATTTGTTTGAAGCTAAATTGTCCGAATATAACATGCCTTTAGAGTTAAAATATTTAGCAGTTATTGAAAGTGGATTAAGACCTCAAGTTAAATCGAGAGCAGGTGCACTTGGTTTATGGCAGTTTATGTATGCAACGGGTAGAATGTATGGATTAACACAAAATTCTTACATAGACGAAAGAATGGATCCTGAAATGGCAACTGATGCAGCTTGTCGCTACTTGAAAAAATTACACGGAATTTATGGGGATTGGAACCTCGCTTTAGCAGCTTATAATGCAGGGCCTGGAAATGTGAATAAAGCAATCAGAAGATCAGGAAATAAATTAACCTATTGGGAAGTAAGACCTTTTTTACCGCGTGAAACACAAGGATACGTTCCTAATTTCATTGCTGCGGCTTACCTTTTAACTTACCATGCGGAACATAACATTATTCCAATGGAAGCACCAATTCGTTACATACAATTGGACACGATGTGTTTCAATAAAGGGGTGCACTTTTCATCAATGGCTCAAGTTATTGATATGGAATTGGAAGAAATTGAACGTTTAAATCCAATCTATAAAAAACAATATTTACCAAAAACTCCAGGCGGACAATGTATCACTTTACCAATGCCAAAAATTGGAATGTTGATTGAAAAACAAGACAGCTTATTTGTCATTGAATCTAAAGACTACATTGAGAACAGATCGACACAAACTTCACATGTGAAACCTGCAACAAATGGCACTTCTTCATATCAATACCACAAGGTTCGTACAGGAGAAACGTTAGGTACAATTGCACAAAAATACAAAACAACCGTTTCTACAATTCAACGAATGAATGGCTTACATTCTACCAAAATATATGTTGGACAACGTTTAAAAGTAAAAAAAGGAACTAAAACAACAACGACTCGTTCAACTCCAGCACCTACAGGTGGAAAAAAATACTATTCTGTACGTAAAGGTGATACCTTTGGTAAAATAGCTCAACGCTATAGGTTAACTCAATCTCAATTGAAAAGGTTGAACCCAAGAATCAATATTAGCCGATTAAGTATTGGTCAAAAAATTAGAGTGAAATAGATTTGCTTGATTTTTGATTGATCGGAATTCAAAAAAACGATACGTAATGAAAACAATCAATATTTTATTATTTTCTGTTGTGTTTGCATTTCTTTTTACACAATGTGAAACAGGTAGAACTACAACAGAAGGAATGTCTGTAACGGGTAAAGTTGGTGAAATTCTTGTTGTATGTGATCAAGCTATTTGGGATTCTCCAATTCAAGAAACACTCGATTCTCAGTTGGTGAAATTCATACTTCCTTATCTACCTGATGTTCCCACGTTTCATTTAACGCATAGAACACCAAAACACTTTACGGAAGGTGTGAAGCGATTCAGAAATACCCTTTTCTTAAAAATTGATCCAGAATACAAAGGAGAATTTGGTAAAATCGAAAAAAGAACAGATGTTTGGGCAAAAGGCCAGCTAGTAATTGATGTTACCGGGAAAGATTACAATCAATTGATTGAAGCTTGTCAAAAAGGATTAGGAAAAGTTCACGATGAATTTGATGATATTTCTTGGGGAAGATTATTAAATAATTTTAAAAGACATAAGTCAACATCAACGAATAAAGCGATTCAAAAAAACTTCGGAATTGATATTGTTTTGCCTTCAGGTTCTAGGTTAGTAACAAAACGACCAAATTTTTATAGAATTGAATTCCCGAATGCGTCTCGTCCAATTGAATTTGTTGGTGTGAGTGAAGATATTGGCGCTATATTCTCAGGGGTAATGATTTATCAATACGATTATAAAGATTCCTCTCAGTTTACTCTTGAAACATTGTTAAAAGACAGAGATACAATGCTTCGATACAATGCGCCATCTGAGATTGAAGGAATGTATATGGGAACGCAATACAATGAATTTGTCTACCCAGAAGGAAATGTTGTGTCAAGTATATATCATGTCGATGGATATGAAATGAGAGGGATGTTTGTTTTTACTGGAAGACAGAAGTTTGGTACAGGTGGTGCATTTTGGGCATTTCATTTCAAACACCCAGAACGAAATAAATTAATGTGTATTAGTGGTTATGTTGACGCACCAGCTACAACAACTTGGACACATTCTATTCGCGAAGTTGAGGCAGTTTTAAGAAGTGTTCAGTTCAAAAAATGAAAGTTTCATCCACCATCATAACGTTAAATGAAGAAAGAAACATTGAACGATGTATTCTTTCTTTGCAAAAAGTTTCTGACGAAATCATTGTTTTGGATTCTTTTTCAACCGACAGAACAGAAGAGATCTGCCAGAAATTAAATGTTCGCTTTGTGCAACGAAAATGGTCAGGTTATGCTGCAAGTAAAAACCATTTGAATAGTCTCGCTAGTTACGATTATATTTTATCCATTGATGCAGACGAAGTGTTGGATGATGCATTAGAAAATGCTATTTTAGAAATAAAAAAGAAGGATAAGCCTCAATTGTATTCCGTTAATCGATTGACAAACTATTGCGGTAAATGGATCAAACATTCTGGATGGTATCCAGATGTTAAATTGCGTTTGTTTCCGAAAGAAAGTTGTCAATGGGAGGGTGAATTTGTACACGAAGAATTATCATTCCCAACGGATTTAGAAATCATTCAGTTAGACGGACACTTACATCATTATTCATATTATGATTATATTGATCATCGTCAGCGTGCAGATAAATATTCTACACTAACAGCACAGAAAATGAATAAAGCAGGAAAGAAGGCATCTGTTTTAAAACCATTTTTAAGTGGATTCGCTCGTTTTGTTGGGATGTTTATTATCAAATTAGGATTTTTAGACGGCTGGCAAGGTTTTAAAATTGCGCAAATTAGTGCTCAATCAAATGTATTTAAATACAAAGAATTGAGAAGATTAAACAAAGAAAAGTAATGAATCTAGATCATAAAACAGTTATCATAAGTCGAACAGACAGTATTGGTGATGTTCTTTTAACGCTTCCTATTTGTGCGTGGCTAAAACAAAGATATCCAACGGTTAAAATTGTGTTTTTAGGTAAAGGTTATACTAAGCCTGTAGTTGAAATGTACGAATTAGTTGATGAATATGTAGATTGGAATGATTACATCAATGTGCCGAAAGAAGTTAAAATTGAAAACTTTAGAGCAATCAATGCCGATGCAATCATTCATGTTTTCCCCAACAAGGAAATCGCTTCTTTAGCGAAGAAAGCAAAATTAACGCTCCGTGTCGGAACATCTCACCGTTCTTATCATTTGTTAACGTGTAATTCTCGTCCAAATTTTACACGGAAAAAATCGAACCTTCACGAAGCTCAATTGAACCATGAATTATTGCGCCCATTTGGATTAAAAACTATTCCAACTTTAGAGGAGATTTGTGATACAACACAATTTTTTAAAGTACCAAAGGTGATGTTGCCAGAGAATTTGCAGACTTTAAAGGAGGGAACAATTCTTCACCCTAAATCTCAAGGAAGTGCCAAAGAATGGCCATTGGATAAATACATGGAACTTGCATTAAAACTTGCTGAAAAAGGTGAATTGGTGTTGTTTACTGGAACAGAAAAAGAAGGTGAAATGTTTAGAGCTACTATTCCGAAGCATAAAAATATCATAGATACAACGGGTCAACTTTCTTTGGAACAGTTGATGGTATTAATTCACCAATCTAAAAACCTTGTTGCTTGTTCCACAGGACCGTTGCATATTGCAGGATATTATGGTGTGAATACGGTTGGACTATATTCTCCAAAACGACCCATTCACCCAGGTAGATGGAAAGCATTAGGAAAGCATGTACATATTGTAGTCAATGATGAATCTTGTGAGGCTTGTGCCAAAGGAAATGAATGCAATTGTATTCTAGACATTGCAATTGATGTTGTTGAGAAACAATTGAAGTAAATATTTACGCTAGAAACTAAATATTAAAGATGAAGACATTATTAAAATACATCATCTATACTAATTTAGTCGTTGCATTATCAGCGGGAATATTATCAGCGGGATTTTGTTTTATGCAAGAAATAGAATCTTGGGAATTGTATGGTTTGTTTTCATTATTCTCCACATTAGCAGTATACAATGGGCAGCGTTTATTTAAAACGAACGATAATAAAGAAACAGATTGGCTCATTTGGGTGAAAAATCATAAAAAAATATTGATTGCTATTGTGTTTTTTAGTTCGTTGATTTCGGCAGTATTATTCTTTTTTATCGACAATCATACAACTGTTATTTACTTTCTTTTTGTTATTGTATGTTGTATTTCGATTCTCTATGTTGTTCGAATTAATGGACGAAATATGCGAGAATTACCCTACATTAAAATTCATTTAATAGCTTTAACGTGGGTCATGGTCTTATTTCTTTTCCCAATGGTTAATGAAGAAATCAATGACTCAAAAATTGGATACAGTAGTGCATTCTATTTGTACGTTCTAGCGGTAACGATTCCTTTTGACATTCGAGATTTAAAATACGATCAAGTAAGTCAAAGAACTATTCCGCAACTTTTAGGTGTTTTTCGATCCAAAATCTTAGCAGTGATTTTACTGTTAATATCTACGGTGATTTTTATAATGTTAGCACCAACTTTAAGAGTCAATCCATTGTTTATTCTAAGTATGATCACGCAACTAGTTCTTATTCTAAAGATGCATAAAAACCGAGACGACTTTTATTGTGCAGGTTTAATTGATGGGGCAATTGCAGTGTTAGGCTTGAGTTTTTTTTTCTAAGTAAACAAAGATTTCACAACCTCCGTAATTTTTCCAC
>Ga0256845_1003181_pt1 | contig 11297 bp, 12 predicted proteins | sample RiftiametaG_FD_189101 | JGI IMG/M metagenome (GOLD analysis project Ga0256845, IMG submission 189101) | Tube worm associated microbial communities from hydrothermal vent at the East Pacific Rise, Pacific Ocean - Riftia | ecosystem: Host-associated > Annelida > Integument > Unclassified ... | reverse complement strand
TTTAGAAATCAAGTAATTCTTTTTTTAGATAATCAAATCTGGAAAGAAAAAGAATTTGAGAAAATACTCTTAGATAATTTTCAAATTATTAAACCCGATTTTTCGGGTTCCTATCTGCAGTGAGTATATAAATGCATTTATTATTTTTTAAGCTGTACCAGAACAGGTCCTCCACTTGACAGCCAACTACCGCCAACTTCTTTAATATTTACATCCAATACATCCGAGGTTTCAATCTTTTTAAGATTAACTTTTACTTCATCATAAGTATCAACCCCTTTTAAATTTACATTTAGTTCGTCGGAAGTATTAATATCTACTAATCGCACATCAATAACTTGGTTTACAATTTTGGTTTCATTTTTGTCTGAAGCGTAGGTAGAAGGGATTATATCAAAATCCTTCACCACATTAATGGTAAGGCAAATAGCAATAATTGTTAGGATTATTTTTGTGTAATTGTCTGTTTTCATAATTGAAAGAGTTTAGAAGTTTATTAGTTTAAAGTTGATGAGTTTAGATATAATTCAAAAATTCAACGACTCACTCGAAGATACAATTTTTACATTTCTTCCTTAAATTTATATTGTAATTAGCCAAAGATTACAATTGAGTATTCATATTTTACAACTCAGCTTATTTTTTTCTTAAAAAGCACATTGAAGTTTAATCTTTGACCTGAAAATAAAAATCAACTAACCCATGAAAATTTCAGTCATTACTTTTTTACTCGCCATTTTTCCTTCTTTGCTTTTGGCGCAAAATACTGTTTCGGGAACAGTAAACGATTCTAATGGCACCCCAGTTATTGGTGCCAACGTGTATTTGGAAGGTGCTTACGACGGAAGCACTTCAGACGCCAACGGAAGTTTTTCTTTTGAAACTACTGAAACTGGTACACAGAATTTGATTATTTCATACGTTTCTTTTGAAACGTATGAAATAACAGACGATGTTTCAAAAATGAAGAGTCTAAAAATTGTACTTCGAGACGATGTGAATTCTTTGGAAACCGTAACAATTTCTGCAGGTTCGTTTTCTGCGTGCGACAACAGTAAAATTTCGGTTTTAAAACCTTTAGACATTGTAACAACCGCAGGCGCATTGGGCGATTTTGTGGGAGCATTACAAACCTTGCCAGGAACGACAACTGTTGCAGAAGATGGACGTCTTTTTGTTCGTGGAGGTGATGCTGGCGAAGCCCAAATATTTATAGACGGCATTCGGGTTTTTACACCTTATAGTCCAACAGCTAACAATATTCCAACTCGCGGACGCTATAGCCCGTTTCTTTTTGATGGCATCACGTTTTCTACAGGAGGTTATTCTGCTGAATATGGGCAAGCACTATCCTCAGTTTTACTTTTAAATACCATAGACGAACCCGATCAAGAAAAAACCGATATCGCCATTATGACTGTTGGTGGAGGCTTAGGGCATACTGAAAAGTGGAAAAATTCTTCTTTAAGTTTGAATGCTTCATACATAAATCTTGCACCATACACCGCATTATTTCCTGATAGAAACGATTGGCAAAAACCTTTTGAAACAGCTTCAGGCGAAGCAGTTTTTCGTCAGAAAATAGGGGGTGGGTTGCTGAAAATTTACGGTGCGTTTGATACTTCAAACTTTGAACTTACACAGGAAGACATCAACCAGGCTGAAGGTGTGCATTTTAAATTGAACAATAAAAATTTCTACACAAACGCCAGTTATAGCGAATTGCTGAATGATGATTGGATCCTTTTCGCTGGCGGAAGTTATACCTATGAAAACACCAAAGTTGGTATTGACGAAGCTGATATAAAAGATGTTGAAAATTCAGCACACTTTAAAGTGAAGTTGAAAAAACGCTTCAGCAATCGTTTTAAATTGAATTTTGGAGCAGAACAGTTTGTTACAGATTTCAATGAAAATTATGACGAACCCAATTTTGGGGTAAAACTTGGTTACAACAATAATATTTCGGCAGCTTTTACCGAAGCGGATATAATTTTTTCACGAAAACTAGCTTTAAAACTGGGCGTTCGTGGTGAGTATAGCGAGTTGTTTAAAGAATTTACGGTTTCGCCAAGGGTTTCATTCGCCTATAAAACTGGGAAAAGTAGTCAGCTATCATTGGCCTACGGCGATTTCTTTCAACAGCCAGAAAGTGAAATTTTAAAATTCACAAATAATGTAGAAGCCCAACACACACAACACTATATAATGAACTATCAATATTCAGCAAACAACCGAATATTTCGCGCAGAAGTGTATAGAAAACAATACAGCAACCTAGTAACCTATAATGATGAATTGCCAGATGTAAACAGCACATTTACTAACAATGGCAATGGTTACGCTCAAGGTTTAGATATATTTTGGCGTGACAATGAAAGCTTAAAGAACATTGATTACTGGGTAAGCTATTCCTATTTAGATACCGAACGAAAGTATAAAAATTACCCAATTGAAGCCACGCCAGACTTTGCAAGCACGCATAATATTTCAGTAGTAGGAAAATATTGGATAGACGATTGGAAGAGCCAAATAGGTTTCAACTACCAATATGGAAGTGGCCGTAGCTATACAGATTTAAACAAACCTGGCTTTCTTCAAAGTAAAACAAAAGATTATAACAGTATAAGTTTAAATTGGGCATATTTACTATCGCCACAAAAGATTTTATATGTTTCAGTAAACAATGCTTTGGCTTTCAATAATGTGAATGGTTTTCAATATGCAAACGCACCCGATGTTAACGGAAATTTTGCCCGAAGAGAACTTCGCCCAGCGGCAGATCAGTTCTTTTTTGTAGGTTTCTTTTGGACCATTAGTACCGATGGGAAGGATAATCAGTTGGATAATTTATAGTTTGATGACGGAAGCTCATAAACTATATGAAAGATTGGACGAAGTCACAATTCAGTAGTAAAAATCAACAGTTGGGTTTCTAAATTTTTTCAGAAGAAATATTTTAAAGGAAATTTGAACAACAATAAAAAATAGTAATAATCTATAAATTAAAAACCATGCAAAACGCACTCACTTATCTTACTTTCCTCTTTACTGCTTTGGTAATGCAAGCCCAGACTGACACCGCCACTACAACCACAGATGCCGCACCCACAAAGTACCAACAAGGAATGCAAAAGGCATTTAAGCTTTGGCAAGAAGACAAATCTTGGGAAGCCGCCAATGTTTTTGAACGCATTGCAACGGCAGAAACAGATAATTGGTTGCCGCCTTACTACGTTGCGCAAATTAACGTAATCAACAGTTTTTCTGAAAAGGACGGAGCCAAGTTGAAAGCTCAGCTGGACAAAGCACAGAATTTCATTAATGATGCAACAGCAATTTCAAACGGCAATCCCGATTTGTTGGTTTTACAGGCAAATCTATACACAGCCTGGATAGTTTTTGACGGTCAGCAATACGGAATGACTTATTCTGCGAAAGCAACTGAGCTTTTAAACAAAGCATTGGCATTGGCACCAAACAACCCACGAATAATTTTAGCAAAAGCAGAGTGGGATATTGGCGGTGCTAAATACTTCGGCCAATCAATAGAGCCTTATTGCAAAGATATTCAACGAGCCATAGATCTTTTTGCTACTTTTAAACCAGCAGGCGAGTTTTATCCAACATATGGTGAAGAAAGAGCTAAGCAAATTCAAGTAGAAAGCTGTAAATAATTAATCAAAGCCATGAATTCACTAATAAAAATTTATTCGTGAATTCGTGGCAAAAAATAATCTGATGCGCATTTTAAAAGATTTCGGAAAAGCATTTTTTGTTGGTGTATTGGTGTTCATCGTTTTGGTAGTAATACAATACTTAATCAGTTACACTTTTTCTAGTATAAATGAAGCGCTTACTGCTTTTCTCTATAACCAGTTGTATTCAATAGTTCTTTATATGGTGAATGCCTATTATTTTGGGTATTTGCTTAAATGGTTTCCAAACCAAGCTTTTAAGCCGAAAAATTTATTAAAAGGTGTGGCTGGAGGAGTTGCTATTACTATAGCCAGCTTATTCTTAATCCGAATATTTATTGAAACGGTGGTCGGAAAAAAATCAGTTTTAGAATTTATTGAAGCAGAACAGATGGGTTATTATTACATCTCGTTCTTAATTTCAGTAGTGGTTACAGCAATTTTTTACGCAGCTTATTATTACAGAAATAAGCAAGAAAATAAAGTAACCGAGCAAAAAATAATAGCAGGAACGGCTTCGGCAAAGTTTGATGCACTTAAAAATCAGTTAGACCCACATTTTCTTTTTAATAGTTTAAATGTACTTACAAGTTTAATTGAAGAAAACCCAGAAGCGGCAACCCGTTTTACAACGGCACTTTCCAAAGTATATCGTTACGTTTTGGAACAGAAAAACAAGGATCTAGTAACGCTAGAAGAAGAATTGAAATTCGCAGAACTTTATATGTCACTTTTGGCCGTAAGGTTTGAAGATAGTATTGTTTTTACAAAACCTTCAAAATTGGAAAACTCACAGGCAAAAGTAGTTCCGTTGTCACTTCAGCTTTTGCTGGAGAATGCCGTGAAGCACAATCAGGTTATGCCTTCAAAGAAACTTTACATAACCATTTCCGAAGAAAATGGGACTTTAATTGTAACCAACAACATTCAGCCAAAACAGGTTTTAAAAGAAAGTACGGGTGTTGGGCTTCGAAATATTCGAGATAGATATGCACTTTTAACAGATCGCCCCGTAAACATTCAAGAAAACCGAAAGGAGTTTAGCGTTGCGATACCTATTCTAACAGAAAACATTAAAATTATGAACACAGCAGATACCTTTATTTCAGAAAAAAAATACAAACTTGCCCAAAAACGTGTGGAAAAGCTGAAGGGTTTTTACATTCATTTTACTATTTATTTAATGATGGTTCCCATATTTATTTATTTAAATTACATATCAGATTCAGGCTTTCCGTGGGCACTTTTTCCTATAGTGGGTTGGGGCATTGGGGTTACGAGCCATGCTTCCGAAGTTTTTGATTACAATCCATTCTTCGGAAAAGATTGGGAAGCGCGTAAAATTAGGGAGTTGATGGACGAAGATGAATAAATTACGGTTCATCCTATAAATTGTACAGTTCAGGAATTTCAATTTTATATTGCCTATAAGCTACCTTACTTTTATACTATAATTTAAAAACAACCATTATGGAAACTGAAAAGAAAGATAACAAGTATTTTAAAGCGAATGAACGCGTAGCCCAAATAAAGAAATTTTATAGCAGCTTAATGTTCTACGTAATTTTTATCGTTATGCTAGCAGGAATAAACTATTACACAAACCAATTGCGCAATCCATGGTTTTTGTGGGCTGCATTTGGTTGCGGAATCGGTATTTTCTTTAAAGCTTTAAAAACATTTCAATGGACGCCTTTTATGGGTAAAGATTGGGAAGATAGAAAGATGAAAGAGTTTATGGAAAAAGAAGAAAAGAACAATCAAAATAACTGGAACTAAGATGAATAATTCTGGAAGTATAAAATTGAGAAAAGCCCGAAAAAGGGTAGAAATGCTAAAAGGTTTTTACAAACATTTGTTAATATATATTTTTGTGAACATAGCAATATTTATTTTAAGAGGAGACGTATTGGCGTTTTTTCAAAATAAATCACCTGATAAAAATTTTATTGAATGGATAGATTGGAATATTTTAATAGTTCCTATTTTCTGGGGAATTGGGTTGCTTTTTCATGCAGCAAAAACATTTCAATATAAATTGAAATTTATAAGAAATTGGGAAGAAAGACAATTGGAGAAATACATTAAAGAAGAATAAAAATGGAAACTAAGAAAAGCCTTATTTATTTAAGAGCAAAGAAAAAAGTAGAAACACTAAAAGGTTTTTACAGTCACTTGACGGTCTTTATAATAGTAAACATTGCAATCATACTAGTTTCAGCAAACGTTTTTAACAATCAAAAAATAGATTTTGCAGATTGGAGAATTTATACAACCGCCTTTTTCTGGGGTTTCGGTTTGGTAAGCCACGTACTTTATGTTTTCTTTGTTATGAATGTAAATAACAATTTTTTAAAACGGTGGGAAGAAAAAAAGATGAAGGAGTTTTTGGAGGAAGATCATTAATGAAAATGCCAAATTATCCTCTATAAAATTGTACCGAAGCCAAATGAACGCACTAATAATAGAAGACGAAAAACCCTCTGCACGTTACCTTAACCGAATGCTAGAAAAGCAAGGTGTGAATGTAAACCAAATGCTTCACAGTGTAGAAGAGGCTATTGAATGGTTTCAAAATAACGAACATCCAGATTTAATTTTTCTAGATATTCAGCTTAGTGATGGACTTTCTTTTGAAATTTTTGATGTAGTTCAAGTTAAAAGTGCCATCATTTTTACCACTGCTTTTGATGAATATGCTTTGCAGGCTTTTAAACTAAACAGCATAGATTATTTATTAAAACCAATTGATGAAGTTGATCTGCAAGCCGCCGTTATAAAATATAAAGCTTTTAAACCAGCTTCCCAAAACGTTCAGTTCAATTTTGAAGATATTAAAAAGCTGCTTATAAACCCTGTTGAAAGAGAATACAAAAAACGCTTCACCACAAAGATTGGTCAGCATATAAAAATGATTTCTGTAGACGAAATTGAATGTTTCTATTCTGAAAACAAAGGAACATACACTCACACCGTTGAAGGAAGAGATTACCTTTTAGAAATAACTTTGGAACAACTGGAACAAGAACTTTCTCCTGAAATATTTTTCCGCATTAGTCGTAAATTCTATATTAATATAAATTCAATAAAAGATATTATCTCCTATACAAACTCACGACTTCAGCTAAAACTGAATAGTTATAAAGACCAAGAAGTAATCGTTGCACGCGAACGGGTTAAGGATTTTAAGCTTTGGCTGGAGTAGATTTTAAAATTCAAAATTTATGGTTGCTGAGTGTTTTGAAAGCCTTAAATTTATTCAATCTTCAGACGATTTTTTTTGCTTTCAAAATGTACCAAAGCTAAATTACAACTTCGGTTTCAGTTTAGATGTCATTTAATTCTATTATCCTGAAAAGAAGAAGGCAAAAGTTTCGGAATAAACTTCACCAATAAAGGTAAAAGTACACTACCGCCCGGAACTAGAAAAATAGTAAGCGACGGAATGGATTTGCATATATCAAGTAATTGCTCCTTAACTTTCGTTTTTTCTTCGGCAGAAAGATCTCGTAAAGTAGATTGACCAAGTAGCACGACCAACTCACCACTTTCTTCAAGCTCGCGCGCCAAACGGTCTTTGTTGCGAATAATAAGAAGTTTTACGGTAGCAGAAGATTGTTTATAAAACTGCTTCATTGGGCTTGAATATTCAAAAAGCAAGATTTTTTCTGTGTGTATATTTGAAAAATTTTCTAAAGCATCCAAACTTATTTTTAAATCCGCTATAGAAAAGTTTAGCGTTACCAATAGCTGTTGCAAAAATTGATGTTCGGCATCGTCCATCTTTAAATCTTCCCAAACGGTTAGGCAACATAAATCTAAAACATAGTTTCGTTCAAGCGAATCTTCTTCACAATTTAAATAATTCAAACCCTCCAAAAATGTGGATGTACCACCTTCACTTTCATCAACCATATAATCGGCAGAGGTTTCAAAAAGGTCAAGCAATAATTTGTCGTATTTGCTCTTTTTCTTTTTAGATTTTAAGGTATAAAAACAGGCTGTAAGTACTGCGGTTTCTAATTGGCGATATTGTTTTTTTACTGAAGTAGGGTCTTTTTGCCAATGTTTATAGGTAAGCACATCTAAATAAAGTAGGGCATAGGTTAATAGAGAAATAGTGTTTTTCTTTAAAAGGGAATTAGTAGACTGCAAACGCGCAGAAAGAATATGTTCTAATGTATTTGAAGGGCTTTGCAAAAGTGAAAATTTATGAAAAAATCCAGTCTTTCCTATCTCCAATTGTTTATAAAAAACCAATATATCATTAACGGCTTCTTCATTAGTACCCTTTTCATTCTTTTGAAAATATTGATATAATAAGGAGTGAAAAAGATTAACCTTAGTGAGTTCTTCTTTAGTAAGCTTTAAAGTACCAAGTGATTTTTTTGGAATTGCAGCAACAGAAACTCCATATATAAAACCAGTCTTTTTTAAAGAATCGTAAAAGGTAGCATCACTTTTAAATGCACTTATAAGCTCTTTCTTATCAAAAAGATTAAAAAATTTTAAAATCCAATCGGGTGCAGATGGGTTCATCCTATTAATTATGATTATTTTTGGGTGCTTAGGCCGCTTGTTTTCTTAGTTAACAAAAAATTAACGTTTTTATGAAAACCATGACTTTGTTTTTCAACGTAAGTATAGCGAACAAGTAAAAATAATTAATTAAAATCAACAAAAAAGATGAAAAAATCAAAACTTTTTGCAGTAATCGGTGGACTGGGCATAGCCGCACTCTCGGTATTCTTAATATCGGCAGATCATATTGATGCGCCTTTGACAAATGGGTCAACCGCAGACATTACAGACTTTTATGCTTTTCAGAGCACAAATACTAATAATTTTGTTTTTGTAGCAAACGTACAAGGCTTAATAACTCCTGGTTTACCTACAGAACAAGCGGCTTTTGCTGAGGATGTATTATTAGAATTTAATATAGACAACAACAACGATCTTAAAGAAGATTTAGTAATCCAAGCTATTAAGCGAGGCGATTCTATGTATTTCTTTGGTCCTTCTGCGCCAGCAATGACGGGTTTACAAAGTACAATTTCTACTTCAGATCCTATAAGTGTTAAGATATCTACTAAAGATGATCTTCAAATTACCGAGAAAAATGGAATGAAATTTTTTGCTGGACCTCGCGAAGATCCTTTCTTTTTCGATTTTAACAAGTATAATGAAGTTGTTGCAGGAACAGCAACCAGTTTTGACAATCCTGGCACTGATACTTTTGCAGGCTCTAATGTGTTAAGTGTAGTAATAGAGTTTCCAAAGTCTATGCTTCCTAACGGAATGACTGGTGTAAACCCGTTTGCTCCTAATACTCCTATATATAATGTATGGGTAGAAGCCAAAAGAAAACAATAGAAATTGCTAACCTTAAAAAATTTAAAAAGATGAAAACATTCAAATATATAACCCTTTTTGCCCTAGTTGCTACATCATTATTGTTTGTGCAATGTAAAGATGATGATGATACAGTGTTTACGGCAAGCTGTACAGATGGAAGAAAGAACGGAACCGAAACCGGTATAGATTGCGGTGGTACTTGCGAACCTTGCGATCAGGCACTAGATTTTAGTGGAACGTATGTACAGGAAGACCAAATGGGTCGCCCAGTAATAAATACAGTTTTTGGAACAGAAGGTTTTAAAGATGCGTTTAACGTGACTGTACCTTCACAAATGCAAGTCGCATTTCAAGAAAAGTTTGAAAATAAATTACTTACCTTAAATCCAAATTATACCACAAATGCTTTGGGGCTTGATGCCGTAACATTTACAACTGTACTTTCTAATGATGCATTATGGTTAGCACAGTCTGGAATAACTACCTATTTTAACGGTACAGAAGTTTTAACAGGTAGAAACTTAACCGATGATGTTATAAACATATCATTACTATTAATTTTTGGAGGACCAGACGGTACTGAAAACCCGGGTTTAACAAGTGATGGTGTGTTAGCTAATGATGTCCCTTTTTTAGCTGAATTCCCTTACTTGGCTGGACCATTTTAAAAACCAAATTGTAAACTTCAGAAAAGAGAGCCGCTTGGGTTCTCTTTTTTGGTTTATATGAATTTTTCAATTAAGTTCAAATCACATTGCAAAATTTAAAAAGATGAAAAAAATACTAATATTATTATTGCTTACAATTGTTTTTGGCTGTCAAGAAAAGCCGAAAGCAGTAGCAGATAAAAAAGACTACGATCAATATTTAAGTACCGCAAATACCCCCTCAAAAGATGCACTTCAAGCAGAATTTGATTTTTGGCAACCACGTTTCAATAACGATTCAACGCATTTAATGGAAATGAGCCGTGTATCAGGTTTACACGCTGCTATGTTTGGAGTTTCGGGCGATATTTCAGAATTAAAAACTTCAGAAAAATTAATCGCGAAATCAATTGAGGTTTCTGCAAGAAGCAAAGATGCCTATATGCGAAGCTTGGCACACAACTATATTTCGCAACACCGTTTTAAGGAAGCTCAAGTGCTACTAGATAGCGCATATACTTTTCCAGACAATCGCAGAGATACCGAAATAATGCTCTTTGATGTAGCAATGGAATTAGGAAATTATAAAAGCGCAGATACTCTTTTAGGAAAGATAAAAAATACTAAAGATTTCAATTATCTCATTCGCTTAGCAAAATGGAGCGATCATAACGGCAATCTAGATGCAGCCATAAAATATATGGAACAAGCAAAAAAAATTGCAGAAGATCGTGATGACAAAGGCCTAAAAATATGGACGTATAGTAACATTGGTGATTTTTATGGTCACGCAGGAAGACTTCAAGATTCTTATAACAGTTATTTAAAAACATTGGAATTAGAGCCAGACAATCATTATGTGAAAAAACAAATAGCATGGATGGTGTATGCAAATGAAAAAAATACAACCGAAGCCAATCGAATTTTAGATTCTGTAATGGTAAACCACAAAGCCCCAGATTATTATCTTTTAAAAGCAGAAATGGCTAAATTTGATGGTAAAATTGAAGAAGCTGAAAAAAATTACAATCTATTTTTAAAAGCAGCTGAAGATCCAAATTATGGAGATATGTACAATGCTTATCTCGTAGACATTTATGTAAACAGAGATCCACAAAAAGCATTAAAACTTGCTGAAAAAGAAATAACAAATCGTGCAACGCCTGAAACATATCAGTTACTGGCATATTCGCAGCTTAAAGCTGGAAATAAAGAAGCGGCTTTAAAAACGATTGAAGAACACGTAGCTGGTAAAACTTCAGAGCCAAAAGCGCTTTTTCATTCCGCATTAATATATAAAGCGAATGATATGGAAGCTAAAGTGAAGCCATTAAAGGAAGAGCTTTTAGGAGTTTTTTATGAATTAGGCCCTTTAAAAGTAAAAAAAATAGAAAAATTATAACAAAATGAAAACCAAGAATCTAAAGTTTACGTAAATAGTGTAGAGGTTGGTTATCTGATTAGTTTCACTACGTCTTAATAAAAATGGTCGTCCACCATTCCATCCAAAAGATTTATTAAAACTTTACATTTACGGTTATCTAAATAAAATAAGATCTTCTCGCGGCTTAGAAAAAGAATGTAAAAGAGATGTGGA
>Ga0256845_1003180_pt1 | contig 11301 bp, 8 predicted proteins | sample RiftiametaG_FD_189101 | JGI IMG/M metagenome (GOLD analysis project Ga0256845, IMG submission 189101) | Tube worm associated microbial communities from hydrothermal vent at the East Pacific Rise, Pacific Ocean - Riftia | ecosystem: Host-associated > Annelida > Integument > Unclassified ... | reverse complement strand
GGCTTTGAGGCCTTGTTCGCGCCCGGTGTATTCGAGGGCTTGCAGTGCGGTTGCCGCGGCAATGTTAATGTCTTTTAGAACAATGCGTGTGACGGCGATCATTTTTAGACCAAGTGCAAGAGCGGTTTTGTTTTGTTCGGGCGTGTAGGAGGAAACTTGTTTGCCCATGGGGGTGTCGGAGTGTGGAATGTAGGGACCCATTCCAACCATATCGATGTCGATTTTTTTAAGAAAAAGAACATCGTTTGCAAGGTCTTGCATGGTTTGGTTGGGTAGGCCCATCATCACACCTGTGCCAACTTGATATCCTGTTCGGCGTAGGCGACGCAGGCATTCGACCCGTTCTTCGAAGAGATGATCTTGGGGGTGGATTTGGGCGTACAGTGTGGGGTTAGAGGTTTCAATTCGAAGAAGATAGCGATGCGCTCCAGCGTCTTTCCAGCGCTGGTAGGTGGCTTCGGTTTGTTCGCCGAGGGAGAGGGTGATCCCCAATTTCCCGTCGGTTTCGGTTTTGATTCGGCGAACAACGCGCTCGATTAAATCGATAAATTCATCATCGGTTCGCTCGCCTGCTTGAATGACGCAAGAGCCGTAGTCGGCATTAAATGCCCAGACGGCTTCACGCACCATTTCGTCTTCGTCCATGATAAAGCGTTCAACGTGTGTGTTACTTTTTCGGATGCCGCAATAGTAGCAATCTTTTGTGCAAATGTTGCTGCATTCGATGATCCCTCGAAAATAGGCAACTTTTCCAACGTATTTGGTCTTAATGGCGTATGCACAGTCGTAGAGGGCTTGCAATTCTTGAGGGTCGGTGATGGATAACAGTGCGGTGAGCTCCGTTAATGTGAGTTCTTCTTCGGCGGCGGCACGATCTAAAATCGTCTTAATTTGTGGGCTCATTTGGATATTTCTTTTCCTTTTAACTCGGGTTCGGTGAGTTCAACCTTTTCGATTTTTTCGAAGCGACTGGTAATTTTTTTGGCAGATTTGTTTACATCGGCGACATCTCGGTTGGCTTGGTCGATGTGCGTGGCAAGTTTGTCCATGCGTTGTTGGAAGCGGCCAAAATCTTGGGCAAGTGCAACGAGATGATCTTGAATGAGGTGCACTTGTTGACGCGTGGCAGAGTCTTTGAGTACCGAGCGAGCCGTGGTTAAAATGGCCATCATGGTGGTGGGCGATGCGAGCCAAACGCGGGCGCGACGCGCCTCTTCGATTAGGTCAGGGTAGTGACCGTGAATCTCAGCAAATACAGCTTCTGCAGGAATAAACATAACGGCGCCGTCGGAGGTGGTTCCGGGGATGATGTATTTGGATGAGATGTCTTTAATATGTTTTTTAATGTCTTGCCGGAATTGTTGTTCTGCTTTTTTTCGGTCAGCATTGCCGAGCGAAAGATCGGTCATTTTTTGGTAGCTTTCCAGCGGGAATTTAGAGTCGATGCAGATCATTCCAGTAGGTTCTGGAAGGAATAAAACGCAGTCTGCACGCGCTCCATTTTCTAAGGAGTGTTGGAGGGAGTAACTATTTTCTGGGATCATATTTGAGATTAAAGCGTTGAGCTGCACTTCGCCAAATGCACCCCGCGAACGTTTGTCGGAAAGAATTTCCTGCAACGAAACCACGTTCCCAGACAGTTCCGCAATTTTTTCCTGCGCTTTGTCGATGAGGGCGATTCGTTCCATGACATCAGAAAAGACTTTGGTTGTTTTTTCGAACCCTTTGTCGAGTCGCTTTTCTACGGTTCCGCTGATTTCCGCCAACTGCTCTTTGTTTAAGGAAATGAGCTCTTTTACCCGCTCGTCGATTCTACGTCCGCTTTTTTCGAGAGATTCGTCGACCTTCACGCGAACGCTTTCCACATCGGTTCGAACATCTTTCCCAAGCTCTCGAAAAAGGGCTTCAATTTTTTGGATGCGCTCTTCATCAGAGCCTGATTGGTGTTGGGTTTGTCGGGTTAATTCGTCGAGTCTTGCGTTGGTTTTGCTGGTTCCTCCAACGATAAGAAGCAGTACGCCTACGAGTAATAATGCAATGATAATTAAGAAAATCTGTTCCATGATTTTTGTCCTTTAAATGTTGAAGGGTACACATTGAAAATTCTTTTTGTCAAAAGAATCGTAAAAAAAGTAAAAAAGCGGTTGCCATATTTTCAATAGACGGGAAAATAGCGGCTGTTTTTTTACGCTAAACGAAAAGTAGATATTTATGAATATACAAGATTTGATGGAATTGAAGGTGGCGGCTTTAGCCGAAGCGGATGCAGCAAAAGATGCCGCGGGAATTGAAGCGGTTCGGATTAAGTATCTGAGTCGGAAAGGTGTTTTACCTCAAGTGATGCAAGAGCTTAGAAATGTTGCGCCCGAAGAACGCCCCGTTTTTGGTAAGACCGTGAATGCGTTGAAAAACGAGTTGACGGATCGGATTAAAACAAAGCAAGGTCTACTTACGGCTTCCGCTGGAGGAGGGCAATCGTTCGATTTGTCGCAACCCGGCCAATGGAAGGCTTTGGGCACTCGGCACCCGATTACGCAGGTGACGGATCGAATTACTTCGATTTTTCAGTCGTTGGGTTTTACGGTGGCGGACGGTCCAGATGTGGAAACGGTGTGGAATAATTTTGATTCGCTCAATACGCCAGCGGATCATCCATCACGTGATGAACAAGATACGTTTTATTTGGAAAATGGGGATTTAATGCGTTGCCATACGTCGCCGGTGCAGGTTCGATATATGTTGTCGCACAAGCCGCCTGTTCGGATTATTGCGCCGGGTCGGTGCTATCGGCGCGACACGCCCGATGCCACGCACAGCGCAAACTTTCATCAAGTGGAAGGGTTGTTTGTGGATGAACATGTGTCGTTGGCAGATTTGAAGGGAACGCTTTCCTATTTTGCAAAAGAGATGATGGGCCCGAAGGTGAAGGTTCGGTTTCGTCCGCACTTTTTCCCGTTTACTGAACCGAGTGTGGAGGTCGATTTTACGTGTCATGTGTGTCACGGAAAGGGATGCCGGGTTTGTAAAAATAGTGGCTGGATCGAGATTCTTGGCGCAGGAATGGTGGACCCCAATGTGTTTGATGCGGTGGGGTACGATGCGTCTAAATTAACAGGATTTGCATTTGGAATGGGCATTGAGCGTATTACGATGATCCTTTTTGGCATTCACGATATTCGTGATTTATATGAAAACGACGTGCGCTTTTTGTCGCAGTTTTAACGGAGAATACCATGAGTGAACCAAAAATTATTAAGGCAGATGTATTGGGCGAGGCTAAATTTGAATCTCCGCTTAAAGGTCAAATTAACCGTTTTTATGAAGGTGAAGCGGTGGCTTGTCATGATCGAACGAAGGATTTGATGCCGTTGGAAAATGTTTCGGATATTGAATATTTTCAGTTAGCGGGCCCTCGAAAAAAACTCTTTTTTGATCCGAAAGAAACCACGGTTGGAATTGTAACCTGTGGTGGACTTTGCCCGGGTTTAAATGATGTGATTCGTGCGCTAACATTTTGTGCTTTAGGTAGCTACGGTGTGAAAAAGGTGCTTGGTTTTAAGTATGGTTATGAAGGGTTGGTGGCAAAATATTATCACTATCCAATTGAGCTCACGATGGAGAACACCGACGAGATTCATGAAAAAGGTGGCACGATTCTTAAGTCGTCGCGCGGGCAACAAGACACGAACGAAATTATTAATACCCTTCTGCATTATGATGTGGATATTCTTTTCACGATTGGTGGCGATGGAACCCAGCGCGGCGCTCGCGATATTGTGGAGGAGGTCACTCGACGAAATCTTCCTATTTCGGTGGTGGGGATTCCAAAAACAATTGATAACGATATTAACCTTATCCAGCGATCTTTTGGTTTCGAGACTGCAGTAGAAGCTACGTGGGATATTATTACGAATGCACATTCCGAGGCAAAGGCGTATCGAAATGGAGTGGGGCTGGTTCGTTTTATGGGGCGCGAGTCGGGTTGGATCGCTGCTTCGGCGACGTTGGCAAATAGTAATGTAAACTTTTGTTTGGTTCCTGAGGTGCCGTTTGATTTGTACGGAAAAAATGGATTTTTGGAGCATTTAAAAACTCGGCTGGAACGAAAAGATCATGCCGTGGTGGTGGTGGCTGAAGGTGCTGGTCAAAATTTGTTTGGTCAAAATTCTAAAGCCGCAGATAAATCAGGAAATAAAAAACTTAATGATATTGGTCTTTTGTTAAAAGAGGAGATTGCGACCTATTTTAAGAAGGAGAATATGGAGGTTAATTTAAAATATTTTGATCCTAGTTACAATATTCGGAGTCGGCGTGCGGATGCGAATGATTCAATGTACTGTTTGCGTTTAGGCAATAATGCCGTTCATGCGGCTCTTGCTGGATACACCAATATGATTGTGGGCTTGCATCACGATCGATTGATCCATTTGCCGATTCGTTTAATTAAGGATCGAAAGAAAATTGATTCGCAAAGTTGGTTCTGGCAAACCGTTTTGCAAGCCACGCATCAACCAGCAAATATGACAAACCCTAAGACGAAGTAGAGGAAATCAGATGAAAAGAGTGCTTATATTATTTATTTATCTTGCAACGTTACCGCTTTTTGCGGCGGAGGCTAAATATAATCCGATGCGATTGTGGTATGAGCAAGAGGCGAAGGATTGGGAAACTCAAGCACTCCCCATTGGAAATGGCGAGCTGGGCGGAATGGTTTTTGGCGGGGTCGAAAAAGAACATATTCAATTTAATGTCGATAGCCTTTGGACGGGAGACGAAAATCCTAAGGGCGCTTATGAAAATCCAAGACAGGTGAAAAAAACGGGGGTCGAGCACATGGGGAATTACCAAAGCTTTGGCGATTTGTTCATCGATCTCGCACCTGGAAAAGTTACAAATTATCAGCGCGATTTAGATTTGGCTACGGCTGTTGCAACGGTCTCTTTTGAGCGAGACGGTGTAACATATAAACGCGAAATGTTCTGTAGTCATCCCGATCAAGTAATGGTTATTCGCCTAACGGCAAGTAAACCGCGTTCGTTGACGGGAAGAATTCGTTTAGTGGATGCCGGTCGAGGTGCTAAAACAAAATTAAAAGGGCAGCAACTTATTTTTAAGGGTGCTCTCTCGAATGGATTGCTCTACGAATCACGCCTGATGATGATGAAAGATGGAGGGAGTTTGCTGGTGAAAGGGGGAAATCTTATTTTTAAGAAAGCCAATTCGGTTACGCTGTTTTTGGTGGCTGCAACGAACTATAAGATGGATCGGGATGCTAATTGGCGTGGCCCAGATCCTACAAAAATGTTGAAAACCCGTCTTAAATCACTTTCAAAAAAAAGTTATGAAACAATTAAAAGTGAGCATATTTCAGATTATCAGTACTATTTTAATCGGATAAATTTTCAGTTGGATCCCGTGGATGAAGAGATTCAAGAGATGCCTACAGATAAACGGATAGCTCGATGCAAACAGGATAAAGAGGCCACCGATCTCGGGTTGGAAATGTTGCTCTTTCAGTACGGGCGCTATTTGCTGATTTCTTCGTCTCGTCCAGGGACGTTGCCTGCTAATTTGCAAGGGATTTGGAATAAATCAAATACGCCTCCGTGGCATTGTGACTATCATTCTAATATTAACCTACAAATGAATTACTGGTTGGCAGAAGTTGCTGGATTGCCCGAAATGGCTCAGCCTTTTTTCGATATGCTTGTTGCCGGTGTTCCTGTTTATCGAGAAATTACATTACGTAAATATGGCTCCGTTCCGGGGTTTGTAACCCGAATGAGCATCAATCCATTTGGCGGAAGTGGCTGGAATTGGAACATCGAAGGAACGGCGTGGTTGGCTCAACATTTTTGGGAGCATTATGCCTTCACCCAAGATAAGGTCTTCTTGCGAACAATCGCTTGGCCTTGGCTGAGTAATGTAAGCAAATTTTGGTTAAAACACCTTAAAAAATTACCCGACGGAACGCTTGTTGCGCCAAATGTGTGGTCGCACGAACACGGACCCCACGAAGATGGAACAGCACACTCTGAACAGTTAATGTGGGACCTATTTAGCAACACGATCGCCGCCGGAAAAATTCTCAAAGAAGATCCTGCCTTTTTGAAAAAAGTGGAAGAAGCCCGCAGTAAACTATACGAACCCAAGGTTGGTTCTTGGGGACAACTCATGGAGTGGATGGAAGAAAAACCTAAACTCGAAAAAAGCCACCACCGCCATACGAGTCATCTGTTTGCGGTTTATCCTGGCCGTCAAATTTCTCGATGGAAGAACCCCCGATTAGCTCGTGCTGCTGCACTTTCATTAAAAACACGGGGAACGGTTGGGGATAGCCGTCGCTCTTGGACTTGGCCTTGGCGAACCGCTCTTTGGGCGCGGTTGGGCGAAGCTGAAAATGCCCATAATATGATTAAAGGGCTTATTCAGTATAACTTGATGGACAATATGCTCACCACTCATAAACCCTTTCAAATGGACGGTAACTTTGGCATTACAGCAGCAATTGCCGAGATGTTGTTGCAATCGCAGGAAATAGATGCCCAAACGGGAAATGTTGTGGTTGAGTTAATTCCTGCTCTTCCGAAAGCGTGGAAAAACGGATCCATCTCCGGTTTGCGTGCTCGTGGTGGGCTTCTTGTGGATATTAGTTGGCGGGCTGGAAAGCTGATTGATGTTCGGATTAAATCCGTCAAAAATACGCCCACCTCATTTTTAGTTCGTCTGAAGCGAAAAACCTTAAAGGTGAATTTAAAGAAAGATGAAGCTTGGCGCTTTGGAAAGTAAACGTGAGCGTGCCACCTAAAAATGAAAAAATGCGCCATGCTGAACGATCTCGTGTGGCGCTTGATTTTGATTGGTCACAAGATCCTTTTAATATTGTCTTGGTTGAACCCGCTATTCCGCCCAACACGGGAAATATTTCTCGTCTTTGTGCCGCAACGGGGTCGGTGTTGCACTTGGTGGAACCCTTGGGGTTTGATCTCTCCGAAAAACGACTTCGTCGAGCTGGCCTTGATTATTGGGATGCTGTAGATCTTCGAATTTATCCTGACTTTGAAGCCTTCCTCGACAAAAATCCAGACGGACAAAAATACTATTTCAGTACTGCAGGAACACAAAAATATACCCAAGCCAAATTTGTCCCTGGGGACTACTTTATTTTTGGAAACGAGTCGAGAGGGCTTTCCGATGAGCTGCTCAAGACCCATGCACAACAAATTTGCAATATTCCTATTCGCCTTGATCACGTCCGCTCGCTCAATCTGTCCAACTGTGCTGCACTTGTCCTCTACGAAGCCCTCCGCCAAATAACTTAAAAATCGAGGGTTTGATCATTTATGAGCCGTTTTTAAAGAAGAGTAGCTGTTTTATAAATTGGTCATCATCGGCGAGGGTTTCTGTTACAAAAACTGAATTTCCTTGTATAAAAGCCATCGGATAAGAACCACAAGATTTGTACTTTTTTGAAAGTAGTAGCTTAACCCCTAAGAGCATCATGGGCTCGCGCTTTTTTGTGGTTGGATTGTTTTGATAGCGTCCGATGGCTCTAACTTTTGTTTTAACGATTTTTTCAACGTGCTCCCAGGGGATGAATTGTGTTTTATATGTAGATGTTCCCTGCCCAATTTCTATTCCTTTTTTATTCATTAAGAAAATTGTTTTTGGAAATAAGAATTGTTTGGTCATTACGAGGAAAATGATCAAAAAAATAATAAATGCCCCCCAGTACCAAGCGGCTGTTAAGTTTTCTATTCCTAAAAGATCGCTTCCATATTTTTTATCAATCAGCACGGTGAGCATAAGCCCAGAAATAAGTGTTCCAAAAAATCCTCCAAGGCGAGATTGTGAGATTCTAATTTCATTTTTCATCGCATTCATATTTTTATTGGCTCTAGGAGGTTGGTTTTGAATTATATATTGGATCGTTTTTGTGTTTTTTCCACCAAGCAATGATCTGTTGAACTCCTTTTAGATTTTGACTCCAGATTTCACCTGAAAAATCTTCCATGACTCCGATTGCAGTAGTGTACATTCGGGGGTAGTCTTGTTCCATACTTTCGATAATGTATGGCACAACGGATGGGTCATTTAAATGACCGAGAGAAAGTAAGATTTGGGTTTTTACGGGATAGCTATCGTCTTTTAGCAAGTGGATTAGGACGGGAATCGCCTTTTGTCCTGCTTTACATGTTAGTGCTTTTACAGCCATTTTTTTTACATATACGTTCGTGCCTGGAAGCTGTTGTGCTTTATTGATATTCAGCTCGTCTTCAAAAAGCATTTTTGCATACACAATAGATGCACGAACCGTTTGATTCGAATCGTTTTCTAATTGAGTTAGAAATTTTTTGGTGGTTGGTTGGGGAACACAAAGAAGAGATAGAATGGCCATTGCTTTTTCTTCTGGAACCGTGGTTTTTTGAATGACCTCTCGAAGCGTTTTGTTCGCTTTTTTTTCAAAACCACCGTAGTGTGCATGATCGATTAGTTGAGAAAGATTCATGCTTATTTTGCAAGGACTGTTTGGTTTTCGGTCTTTTACCAAGACCTCTTTTTCTTGGAATGTTTTCAGGTGGCGTTGAGCCACTCGTTTTTTTTCGTTTTCCTCGAAAGTGATCCAGCTTTTAAGAGTATCTCTCCATTTTTTTTCTTTACTCCAAAAGCCTTTGCAATCTGCTTTGGCATACATTTGCGCTGTTTGCATTGGTTTGTAGAGTGGGCATGTTGTGTCGGTTTCATCAAAAACAGCTTCGCCGTTATACAACGCCTCAAATTGAGGGATGTGATAAAAGAGTGGGGTTACAACCTTTTCACCAGTGACTAGATTTTTATCGATCATTGATTGACCAGCAATATATACAATGGCTTTAAGATCGCCATTGGGTAGTTTTATAATTGAATCTTGAAGCAAGTAGAGCTTTTTACCTGAAAACGAGTTTTCCAGATTCATATCTGTAAATTTGTCTACATCAGGATCTTTTGGATTTGTTTTTAATCCTCTCAAAATAACTCCAAATTCTCGACCTGTATATTGGTCAAAAACAACAAATCGATGAGGCATTCTTCTAACAGGGTGAGTGGTTTTGTACCGATAAGGTTTGCTGAGGCGATTGCTGATTGACGCAGAAGGATAGGCGTATTGATCGTAGAATACTTTTTTTGGAGATGTGCAACCCGCAATAAAAAGCAGTCCTAATAGAGCTATAATCTGGATAAGGGGATATTTCGAAGTCATTATTTTTTCTTGGGATTAGGAATGAGATTTACTTCGTTGATTAATTTGATCCATTTTTTTACGCGTTCTTTTTTTAGAGTATCTAGTCGGACGTGATAAGCGATGGCGTACACCCCATCTTTTGCATGAATGAATTTACGCACGCCAAACTCGTTAAAGGCTTTTGATCGGTAAATAATTAAAATAGAATTACCCTTTTTTGTTTCCTTTTTAATCTGAACGTTTGGGTCGCTTTTTTTTAGCATTGCTTTCCATTTTGATACGTGTGTTGTTAAAGAATCTTTAGAAAAGGTGATTTGTTGAGCGACCATTTCGCTCCATTTTTCTATGGTTTGTCCTTTAGGAACTAATTCAAAGATTATTCCCGATTCGTTTCCATCTGCATATTTAGGAACCCAAGTTAGAGAATCTTTTGTTGTGGGTAGTGTTATAGCCATTTCAGGGGTTGGAACGTTTGCGGCTAAACAAGAGGTTGCGATACAAGATATAATGAATAACGATTGTTTTAATTTCATGTTTTTTATCCTTTTTTCTTTTTAAATATCAAGGGGGGTAGAGTGTAATGCAAAGTGTCCGCTTTTTTTACGCTATTTTTGTCTCATATAAATATTTTTGGAACTCAATAAACAGTGAACTTATATTTTGGACATCTCCTAAAATCTGTATTGCATCTTCTAGCGATTGATATTTTGTTTGTAGCAGAATGGGTAGTTTTTCTTGGTCGAGTTCGGATATTCCAGCTTCTATATATTTACTTAAAACAAATTCAATAAACTCGGTCTGTTTTTCATTCAGCAAGGCAAAAATGGTGGCTTTTGCTCGTGTTGCTCGTTCTTCTCTTGTAATCGGTTTGAAGTCACTATTAAACACATATTCCAAGACATCGAACAAATCACTTTTTTCTGCATTAATCAGTTTTTGAAGTGTGGTTAATTCCTCATTACCGAAGCCAGCTTCATCTAATTTTTCAAGCAATATTTTTCTTGTTTGTGGCTTACTCCAAATGGCTCTTAATTCTTCTTCGTTTTTAAAGAAATTCGGCAATTCACCAAAAAGGTTTTCTAAAAACTCTTGAGCAGAAATTGGTTTGCCGTCTACATTCCAGAACGAAGTAGAAATCATGTGTTGTATTTCTCTCTCTTTACCATCAGCTAATTTAACTTTTATTTTTCTTGGTCTTTTTTGAGTTTCATAATCCACATTGCTCTCATTTATTTTCAAATCATTTGGATCACTTTCTCTATATTTTGTTGGCTCAATGGGTTCGCCATCCCACTCGGGGTCTAAGAATCGTTGATAGGCATCCACAAAATCATAGACGGTAAAAAACTCTTTTCCATCAAACAGGCGAGTTCCACGACCCACAATTTGTTTAAATTCAATGATCTGATTCACTGGGCGCATTAAAATGATATTACGAATATTTCGCGCATCCACCCCCGTGGATAGTTTTTGTGAGGTGGTTAAAATGGTGGGAATTGTTTTTTCGTTATCTTGAAATTCTCTTAAAAACTGCTCGCCCAATTCTCCGTCATTTGCCGTTACACGAACACAATATTTTGAATCGGTGCTCTTTTTATATTGGTTCACCAAATCACGGACGGCGGCTGCGTGGTCTTGGGTAGCACAAAATACAATCGATTTTTCGTTTTGATTGATTTCATCCATAAAAATCTGAACTCGTTTTGCTTCTCGCTCTTTGATTTCAATAATTCTATTAAAATCAGGTTCTGTATAAAATTTTCCTTCTTCAATATTGCCTTCAATTATATCATCATCGCTTGTATAAATATAATCGTCAAGGGTGGTTTTTATTCGCTTTACTTTGAAAGGTGTTAAAAATCCATCATTTATTCCCTCTTTAAGTGAATAGATATAAACAGGTTCGCCAAAATAACGGTAAGTATCAACATTGTCTTTTCGTTTTGGTGTGGCAGTTAAACCCAATTGAACGGCAGGCGAAAAATACTCTAAAATCCCTCTCCAATTGCCCTCATCATTTGCTCCACCTCTGTGACACTCATCAATGATTATAAAATCAAAATAATCCTTAGGGTATT
>Ga0256845_1003179_pt1 | contig 11302 bp, 13 predicted proteins | sample RiftiametaG_FD_189101 | JGI IMG/M metagenome (GOLD analysis project Ga0256845, IMG submission 189101) | Tube worm associated microbial communities from hydrothermal vent at the East Pacific Rise, Pacific Ocean - Riftia | ecosystem: Host-associated > Annelida > Integument > Unclassified ... | reverse complement strand
CTTCTCGTTCAAGTCATAGTATCCTAAAAGAAAAAATTCACCTTTTGTATCAAAACTTTTTCTCTCAAACACTCTATTTCTTAGTTTTTTTAAAACTGTACTTTTACTCAATTTATACTCGTGTTTATAAGAAAACTTTTTAGTTAGTTTAGCTTTATAGTTTTTCATCATAAGCTTCATCTCAATCCACTCAAACCATAAAAGCTCATCTGTAAAAGCAATACTTCTAAACTTCTTCTGCTTTTTTACAAACTTCCTAAACTCATCTGGCATCTTCCACATCTCTACGCTTTTTGCACCGAAATTCATAAACTCACAAATAAGCTTTTCAAACTCTTTTTTATCTACTTTTTCATAAAAAAGTGGATAAGCCGAACTCAAAGCATCAAAAAAAACTTTATACCCAAGTTTTCGATATACTTTTTCTCCGTCGCTTATTGGATTAGTTTTTTGAAGTGTTACATGTAGAAGTTTTTTTTGTTCATTAAACATCTTGAGCAACCTTTTTCATTGTATTAAACTCTGCTGTCATCGCTTTATAAGATGGTATATTGTTATCACGTTCTATCATAACTGGAATATCTATTTTTTTTAGAGTGTACTTAAGAAATTCCCAAACTTCTTTAGACACTTTCATGCCATGAGAGTCGATGAGCATACCTAACTCTTTGTTCAAGTAGTGCCCTGCAACGTGTATATAAGCTGCCTTGTTTAAATCAAGCTCATCTAAAAAATCGTATGGATTAAAACCATGATTTAATCCATTTACATAGATGTTGTTCACATCAAGTAGTAGTTTTGCTCCAGATTTTTCCATCAGCTCATTTATAAAATCAACCTCTCTCATATCTGATTTTGGTAAGTAGTAGTACGTTGCATTTTCTAAAATAAGTGAACGCTGTAGATAGTCCTCTATTGTTTTTATCTTGTCACTTATAAAGTTTAAACTCTTTTTTGTCACGCTTATGGGAAGTAGTTCATAAGTCTGCAAACCCTCTAACGAGCTAAAACTTATGTGGTCTGAGTAGTGTTCTATATTATAAAAATCAAGAAAATTTTTCATCTTCTTTAAAAACTTCTTATCAACTGGCTCATCTGAGCCAATTGATAGAGCTACACCATGGGCAACTGTTGGTCTTAGAAATACCATCTGTTCAAACTTTTCTCTATGATGAAATGGTATATCAAACCAATTTTCAGGAGTTATCTCCCACCAATCTGGTAAAAATCCATCTTCATCAATCTGCTGTAAAAACTCTTTCCTAAGACCTAGTCCTAATCCTTTTATGTTGTTCAAACTTGAACCTTTAGATTAGCCCCACTTCTGTGTTGCGTGTTTTGCATCGGCTGCTTTTGCATGCTCTTGCATCTCTTTTTTCTTCATTATGGCTTTTGACGTTGAATTTGTATCTTTTACCATCATCTTTTCAGCACTCTTCAGCACTTCATCTGCTATACTAGCAGTTGAAGTGATAAGAGTAGCACCTAAAAGTACACCTGCTAATTTTAACTTCTTAACTTTCATAATTGTCCTTTTTTTGATATTTCTTGCATAAGTGTAACAATTTAATGTGTAGTAAGCGTTTAGTTCTAAACTCTTACTTCACATAAACAATCTCAGCATTTGCATCTTTGTTGTGAGCAAAAACTAAGTCATTTCCTGATGCTGAAACGTGACATGCAATACACCCAACAGGACTACCTTTAGCTACTTTTCCGGCGAGTGCCATCTTTTTTGGATTCATCATGATTTCACCATTTGGTTTGTACTTTACCCAAAACCAATCTGCATTGTCACTATCATAACCTTTCTCTCTTTTAGCCATAACTGTAATCGCCTTTAAGTACATTCCTCTGTTTTTCATGACACTTGCGAGGCTTACACCCTTTCCACCATAATTTCTCTTTACTATAACTCTTTTACCGTCTATTGTCCCCTCTATAACTTCTCTTACTTTTCCATGCGGAGGTCCACCAACATATAGGTTAGCAGGAGTGCTATTCAAACCTTTTGCTTCTATTTTCTTCCACAAATCTTTTGCATAAGATATATCAGCTGCACTTCCAAAAGGTGCCATCATTTTATCGCTTCGTGCGACAACACTCGTAGCCATAAACGCCAATACGATAAAAATCGCTGTGATAAATTTAAACTTCATAATTCAATCCTTTTTGTTTTAAATCTGACGAAATTGTACTAGTCTTACGTGTAGTATTGATTTACTTAGCGTTTAGACAATGTGTAGTTATGATATACTTTCATCCACATGATTAGAAAGTTATTTAAAAAAAGTAATAAACAAAGCAAACTAGATGAATTTATAAAAAAGTATAAGATTCCACGTGAGTATCTATCGGTAAATAGAAGGTCAATAACTAGAGGACTTATGGTAGGTATATTTTGGGGCTTTATTCCTATGCCTATGCAAATGCTTGCCGTTGTTTTTACTACACCAATATTTAGATTTAATGTTCCCATCGCTATAGCAACTGTTTGGTTAAGTAACCCTGTAACCATGCCTTTTATGTACTATATGGAGTACCTTACTGGCAACTTTTTGCTTGGCATGGACTCTTTACATGTAGAGCTAACAATGCAATGGTTTCAAGAGCACTTAAGCGATATATTTATACCTCTTTACGTTGGAACTCTCTTTTACTCTATAAGTGTAGCAACTATAGTTTACTATGGAGTGAACTGGCTCTGGATAAACTCAGTTCATCAAGAAAAACGTCATCAAAAACGTAAAGACAATAGAAAAAAGAAAAAGAAGTAACCAAATTGTAATAATCTTTCTATAGAATTTCCCATAAAAAGGATAACTATGCTAGACAGATATGAAGAACAGTTGCAAGAACTATACAAACTACTAGAAACATTAGGAAACAGTATCATTGACGCAGCAAATGAAGCTGAAAACGGAGTAAATACTCTTACATGTAAGAACTTTGACAATGCTAAAGAAGCACTAAAAAACACAGAGAATTGTGCCAACGATATAGACCAAAACATACTAAAAACATTTGCTCTATTTGAACCTGAAGCTGTTGAGCTTAGAGAGTTAGTTGCATACTTAAAAATCACAAGTGAACTTGTAAGACTAAGCGATAACATCAAAGGTTTCTCTAAACGTATGAAAAATCACATAAAATCAGAGGTAGATTTCACGACTCTTCAAGAGTATTCAATCCACTTAGCAAAGAGTGCTTTTAGCTCTATTGATTTTGCTATTGATTCTTTACATGTAAAAGACAAAGAGGAGACAACAAACCTCTATAGAAAAGTATGTGTTGAAGAGAGTAAAACAGATGATTTATACTCTATTTTGGAAAAAAATATCATGGCAGATTTGTGTAAAGATATAGAAAATTCAGCCCAATCTATAGAGATTTTGAGTACAATGAGAAAACTTGAACGCATGGCTGATAGGGCTGTAAACATAAACAAACTAATGCTCTTTGCAAGAAGAGGAGGAGAGATAAAACACTTTGGCTAATCCTACTATAGTAATCATAGAAGATGAAGAAGATCTCTTAGAACTGTTAGAGTATAACCTGCAAATTGCCGGTTTTGAAACTGTGGGTTTTCTCTCTACAAAAAACGTAGAAAAGCTACTAAAAGAGGAAAAAATCGACCTCATGATAGTTGACAGAAACCTACCTCATGTAGAGGGAAGTGAGTTTGTAAAACAGCTCAGAGAGAGTGGCATAAACATACCTACCATATTTGCAACTGCAAAAGACAGTGATGATGAAGTTGAAGAAGGGTTTGAGAGAGGTGGCGATGACTACCTAACTAAACCATACAACATCAAAGAGTTAATCCTTCGCATCAAAGCAATCCTAAAAAGAACAAATCCAGCGAGCTTAAATAGAGTAGAGTTCAAAGATATACTACTTGATTTAAAATCAAGAAAAGTCTATGTAGCAAAAGCTGAGATAGAGTTAACAAAACTAGAGTTTGACCTGCTTAAAACTCTTATAGAAAACAAAAACAGTGTTTTAAACAGAGAGTACCTGCTAACTCACGTCTGGAAAGATGAAACCTTTTTTCAAGACAAAACTGTCAATGTCGCAGTAAATAGATTAAAGAAAAAGATAGACCCAAAAGGAAATAAAGATTACATCAAATCAGTTTGGGGAGTGGGGTATACGGTTTCTTGAAGTTACATCAACACTTTATCATCAACTTTCTTCTTATCTTCATATCAACACTACTACTCACAACAGTTGTGAGCTACTTTGCAATCAAAGAGATAAATCTAAATCAGTATAAAACTTTTATAAAAAACCAAATTGAGCTACTAAAAGTACAGCTTCCTTTAGTAAAAGACTTAGACCAATTTGCTCTACATGTAAAGCAAAAAACCAACAATCGTCTAACAATCATAGATGACGATGGTGTCGTAATAGCAGAGAGTGATTTTAACAAAAAAGAGATGGAAAACCATAGTGATAGAAAAGAGATAAAAATAGCTAGGGCAGAGATAGACGGCTACGCAGTTCGTCACTCTCATACACTTAATATAGACTTTTTATATATGGCATCTCAATCCTACTACCAAGAAAAGCCAATCTTCATACGACTTTCCATAAAACTAAACTCCATAACAAAAGAGTTCTACAACATGTGGATAAAACTCTCACTTATCTTTGCTTTTTCTATTTCTTTAGGTCTTTACATCATATATAGACTTAGCCAAAAAATAGAAAAAGAGATAGATAAAGTAACCAATACACTAGATAACATCTCAAATAAAAACTACAAAACAACAGTAAATGCCTCTTTTGCAAAAGAGTTTTTCAAAATAGAATCACATATAGAAAGCCTTGCTCAAATTCTTGAAAAAAGGGCAAAGCAAAAACGCAAATATACAGCAAAAATCAAACTCATAAGTAAACAAAGAAGCGACATCATTTCAGCAATAAGCCACGAATTTAAAAACCCTATAGCTTCAGTCATGGGTTATGCTCAAACACTTTTAGATGACCCTAATGCAAATGAAAAAATAAGAAAAAGATTTTTAGAAAAAATAGTCAAAAATTCTCAAAAAATCTCAGACATGATAGACAGACTCTCACTAGCAACAAAGTTTGAAAATGGAGATTTAACACCAAAAGCAGTAGAGTTTGACCTCTTCTTTCTCGCCAAAGAGATAGTAAGTAACTTTCAAGACAACTATAAAGATAGAGAGTTTATACTAAAAGGGTCAAACACAAAAGTTTTAGCAGACAAAACGATGATAGAACTAGTCATAACAAACCTCATCGACAATTCCCTAAAATACTCTGAAGACAACATTATAATAAACCTTGAAAACAACTCTTTACATGTAGAAGATATGGGCATAGGAATAGATGAAAAAGAGATAGAGAAAGTAACAAACAAGTTTTATCGCTCAAACACACTCTCATGGGACAACTCTATGGGACTTGGACTTGCTCTTGTAAAATATATTCTCAACCTTCATCATACAGATTTAGAAATACAAAGTGAACTTGGAGTTGGCTCTGACTTTTCTTTTAAACTTAAATAAGATATAATTTGTCCTAAAGGATATATATGAACAACATGGGTGAACCACGCATAAAAATCTTAGCTATGCCAAAAGATACAAATCCATCTGGTAACATATTTGGAGGTTGGATAATGTCACAAATAGATATAGCAGGATCATTAGCAGCTCGTGATGCCAACATTGAAAGAGTAGTAACCGTTGCCGTAAATGCAATGGAATTCCATGAGCCTATTTTTGTAGGTGACACTGTTAGCTACTATGCAAAAATAATCCAAATAGGAAACACTTCCATAAAAACTGTAGTTGAAGTTACAGCTGAGAGGCATTTTGAAGGTACAAAACGTTGTATACACGTAACAAGTGCTACCATCACATATGTGGCTGTTGACAAAAATGGTAATAAAAAAACAATTGAGTGCAGTAAAAATCATAGACTTGCACTTGGGATTAAAAATGACTAGACAATTAATCCTACATGTAGAGACTTTCAAGCACTGGCTAGAGAACTTTGAAATTGTATCATTTGATGTAGAAGATGAAGATAGAGATGAAACTATGGTTCTACTCACAAAACTCATAAACAACCAAACTATTGACCAAAGAGAGATAGAACTTCTTTATGCTCTTAGCATGGACAATGCCACTTTACAAAAAAATGATTTCATAAAGTTTCAAGCTAAAAAAATAGTAAATTTTTTGAACACAGATGTACTACAAAACATCATAAAAGAGTAGATTTCTTGAGTTAATTGCACTTATTTTAGCTAAATCTATATCTACTAAACGTAAAATAAACAGATTTATTATATCATCTAGCAAAATACGAAGATTTATATATGATTTTTTGGAAAGATATTAGATGAAAATAAGTGCTATAATCCCCACTTACAACAGAGCTAGTTTTATACTCCAATCTATAAAAAGTGTGCAAAATCAGACTCTACATGTAGAGGAAATCATAGTAGTAGATGACGGTTCAACCGACAACACAAAAGAGCTTCTAAAAAAGGAAAACATAACCTATATTTACCAAAACAATAGAGGAGTTTCGACTGCTAGAAACCGTGGAATAAAAGAGGCAAAGTGCGAGTGGATAGCTTTTTTAGACTCTGATGATGTCTGGCATAAAAATAAGATAGAGGAGCATGTATCTTTACATGTGAAAAATCCTGAACTAAAGGCATCTTTTAGTGATGAGCTTTGGATACGAAATGGCAAAATTGTAAACAAAAAAAATCATCTAAAAAAAGAAGAGCCTACTTTTTTAAACTCTCTTAGGGTTTGTAAAATTGGAACTTCAACCTTTTTTGTTCATAAAACTATTTTTGAAGAGATAGGGCTGTTTGATGAGGATTTAGAAGTCTGTGAGGATTATGATTTGTGGCTTAGAATACTGAAAAAATATACAATCAAGCTAATAAACAAAGAGCTTATCACCAAGCAAGCTGGGCATGAAAATCAACTCTCTTTTACAACACCACTCATAGACTCATATAGAGTAAAAGCTCTTCAAAAGCACCTAGATAGTAAATATAAAAGAGATATTTCAATAGAAATAAACTACAAAAAAGCAATTTTAGAAAACGGTGCAAAAAAAAGAGGTTAATTTAGATATAATAAGACATAATTTTATTGGATGGTCATAGATGGCAAAATCGATTACGATAGACCCTCTCAACAGAATAGAAGGTCACCTAAAATTTTCAACAACTATAGAAAATGGGGTAGTTACTGATGCAAAATGTTCTGCTCAACTTTTTCGTGGCATAGAAAAGGCTCTTATAGGTTACGATGCAAGAGCAGCTGGGCAAATCACACAAAGACTTTGTGGAACTTGTAACTATGCTCAAGCCGAAGCATCATCACTTGCACTTGAAAATGCTATGGGAATCAAACCAAACAAAAATGGACAACTTTTAAGAAACCTCATAGTTGGTGCTTATCAACTTCATGATTATATATTTCATTTTTATCTTATGAGTGTTTTTGATTTTATAGATGTTCAAGTTATACTCTCATACGAAGGTGACAACAAAAACTTATTAAAGCTAAAAGAGTGGGCAAATCAAGAGCAAAAAAGTGACAGAATTTTCCCTATGACTCCATTTTTACCAAACTATAAAGCTCTCTACCAAGATGAAAAAAAATTAAATTTCTCTTCAATAGACAATTACATAGAAGCTTATGAGGTTATGCTCAAACTCGACAAGGCAGTAGCCATCTTTGGTGGAAAATCTCCTCATCCTGTAACCATGGAAGCCGGAGGAGTAACAACCACTCCAAATGTACTATCGATTGAGAAGTACAAAGTACTCATAAATGAAGCAGAATATTTTATAAAAAAAAGATACTTACCAAATGTCATATCAATCTCAAAACAGTACAAAGAGTACTTTGAGATAGGAAAAGGCTACACAAACTACCTTTCATTTGCCTACTTTCCAGATGAAAATGGTGAAAATCATCTCTTTACAGGTGGATTTATAAGCGATGGCAGGTATCAAGAGTGCGACATAAATAAAATAGGAGAAGATAAAAAATACTCCTACTATAAAGATGGTGAAGATAAATTAACTCCAATCGGATATGAAGCTTTCAAAAAAGAACAAGCCAAAATAGATGGAAAATATAGTTGGAGTAAAGCACCAAGATATGGGGGAAAAGTAGTTGAAGTTGGTCCAATAGCTAGAGTTTTAACGACGTACTTTAGTAAAAAAAGACCAAAGGTAAATGCTTTTATAGATAAGATAAATAAAGAGTTAAATATAAGTTTTGAAGATTATAACTCAGTAATGGGAAGGCACTTATGTCGTGCTCTTATCTCTCATATCATTATAGATAAACTCAAAGAAGATTTAGAAAAAGTAGAACCTGATATCTCAGCATTTAAAGAACAAGATATACCTACAAATACCAAAGGCGTAGGTTTAACAGAGGGAACAAGAGGGGCTTTAGCTCACTGGATAGAAATTGACGAGAATGGTTTGATTAAAAACTACGAAGTCATCGCACCTACAACATGGAACATCTCCCCAAAAGATCAAAATAAAACTTATGGTGCAGTAGAACAAATGCTCATTGGAACAAAAATCAAAGATGAAAATAACCCAATAGAGCTAGCAAGGATAGTCCGCTCAACAGACCCTTGTATAGCGTGTTCGGTACACTAATATGAATAGAAGAAAAGCCCTAAAAAAAATATACAATATCATTGTTACAGTTGGTGCCTCCTCTTTTTTCACTTTTGATGATCTTTTGGCTATAGATAGGCAAAATTCACAATTTAAAAAACCAAATCTTATCTGGCTACAAGGAGCTTCTTGTAGTGGTTGTACGCTCTCTTTAACAAATATTGAAGACATCTCTTTTGTAGATTTTATACTAAAATTTGTCAATATTTTATACCATCCAAATATCTCAATTATAAAAGACCAAGAGATACCTATCGTACTTGATAGAGCTACCAAAGAGTTAGATAACGATTATCTTTTAGTAGTTGAAGGCTCAATTCCTATGCAACTTCCTCATGCGTGTTTACTAGCAGACATCCCATTCAAAAATTGGATAGAGAAACTTGCAAAGCATTCAAATGCATGCATAGGAGTAGGAACATGTGCCTCTTTTGGTGGTATAACAAATATGAAAGGCACATTTACAGGAGCAACTCCACTAAAAGAGGTACTTAATGCCCAAAACATAAAAAAGCCTGTAGTTAACTTACCAAATTGCCCTATAAAACCAGAGCATTTTGTATATACGATGCTATACTTCATAAAGTTTAATAAATTGCCACCTCTGGATTCACAAGCAAGACCAAAAATCTTTTTTTCAAAAACAATACATCAATCTTGTAGCCACTACAATGAGTTTAAAGAAGATATTTTTGCAACACAAATAGGCGATAAAGGATGCCTACTAGAATTAGGATGTCAAGGACCTGTCACAAAAAGTGACTGCATGACAACTGGACACAACAGCAATACAAACAACTGTATAAAGGCAGGTCATCCGTGTATTGGCTGTGCTAGTGAGCATTTTCCAAGACAAATTATGTTTCGTTCATACTCAGATGATAGAATCATAGTTCCACTAAAAGAGATTCATTTTGAACAAGAAAAATAGATTTGATTTAACCAATGTAATCGCAGTAGCTATTATTTTTGCGTCTTTTGTTTTCATGCTTGTACTATATACATATCAAGATATACAACTAGAGGAAAATTTAAATAAAACAGGTGACTCTATACTAAATTCACTTATCACAGATACTAGGCATTCGCTTCAAAAGGGTGAGAGAAATACCTTTCAAGGAGTCTTAGATAAAATAGGAAATTTAGAAAATGTAGAAAATGTCTCCCTATACACAACAAACAAACTAATGACTTATAAATCAAATGAAATATCTGTTGGATTTCCTTTTTTAAAACGTGCTGGAAGGTTAATAAATCCAAACGAAAAGCTATATATAAAAACAAATGGAAATTATATGAGAGATGATTGGAGCTATCGTGAACATAGTATGGGCAAACACAAAGAACTAATATCCTTATCTAAAGAGTTTAAAAATTCAACAGCTAAAGACTGCTCATCTTGTCACTACACTTTAGATAAACATCTAAAATTTGATAAAAATAACAAAGCTCACACTATAGGTAAAAACCGTTCAAATTTTTACTACAATATACCAGTTCAAAAAAACTGTATATACTGTCACACACACTGGAAAGTCGGTAAAAGTGCTGGCTATCTAAACATAACCATGGATAACACAAAAATTGTCACACAATCTAATAAAAGATTATTATATTTTTTCATAATTTTACTAATTGTGATTTTCTCTTTCTTAGTAATAGGATATTTTATCAAAGCTATAAATAAAAAACTACAATCTACTCAAACAAAACTAAAAGATCAGGCAAATCATGACTCTATGACAGGTCTATTTAACAGAAGATACATGTATGATATATCTAAAGATATTATAACGCAATGCATAGATAACGAAGAGGAGATTTACTTAATAATGTTCGATATAGATAACTTTAAAATCATAAATGACACTTACGGTCATGATATTGGTGATAAAGTTATAATCTCACTAGCAAAAGAGGTAATGAGTTGCACAAGAAACAGTGATATCGTTGCAAGATGGGGTGGCGAAGAGTTTTTAATACTTCTACCAAATACAAATCAACAAGGTTCAAAAGTACTTTCAGAAAAAATAAGAGCCAATATAGAAGCTTTAGAAATCGAAAATATAAAATTTACAGTCAGTATTGGTTTAGCTTATTTTGATTACAGTGAAGACAGAACAATAGATGATGCTATTAAAAAAGCAGATGACGCACTCTATGAAGCAAAGCAATCTGGTAAAAACAAGGTTTGTGTACATCTGTAATTGATTTGTAATAAATCATAGTTACAATTCTCCTAACAACTAAAGGAGAATTAAAATGAATCTATTAAAAAAAGCAGTTTTAACTGCATCAGTTTTAGCATTAAGCGTTAGTGCTTCTCAAGCACGTGAACAGATCAAAATAGTAGGATCTTCTACTGTTTATCCATTTTCAAGTTATGTAGCAGAAGAACTTGGAGCTACTACAAGTTTTCCAACTCCAGTAGTGGAATCAACAGGAAGTGGTGGAGGAATGAAACTGTTTTGTGCTGGCAATGGCATGAACACGCCAGACATTACAAATGCTTCACGTCCTATGAAAGAAAAAGAGTGGAAACTATGTCAAAAGAATGGCGTAACTGACATTACAGGAGCTATGATAGGCTAT
>Ga0256845_1003178_pt1 | contig 11303 bp, 10 predicted proteins | sample RiftiametaG_FD_189101 | JGI IMG/M metagenome (GOLD analysis project Ga0256845, IMG submission 189101) | Tube worm associated microbial communities from hydrothermal vent at the East Pacific Rise, Pacific Ocean - Riftia | ecosystem: Host-associated > Annelida > Integument > Unclassified ... | reverse complement strand
AAGAAATTTGTATCTCCTCCTGTTAAAACTACTGTTAAATCTCTATATTTTTCTTGATATTGCTTTACAACCCCTTCTATCTCTCTACAAACACCATTTATAACGCCCGAATTTATACTTTTTTCGGTTGTATTTCCTATAAAATTTTTTAACTGATTCTTCTCTACTAAGGGAAGTTTTGCTGTAAAATGATGCAAAGACTTATATCTCATTTTTATCCCTGGAGATATAGCACCTCCTAAATACTCTTTTTTTGAATTGACAAAATCAAACGTAATACATGTACCTGCATCTATAATCAATATATTTTTCTTCGGATATTTCTCTACTGCAGATGCTACCAATACAATTCTATCTATTCCTAATGTTTTTGGGGTTGCATATAAATTATGAAAGGGAATTTTTGTAGTTGATGAAACCACTAATATTGGTAAGAGTAGTTTTATTCTTTTCAGCTTTACATCAGAAATAATAGCTACTGAAGAAATAATTCCTTTTGATATTTTATACTCTTTCAAAATATTTTTGATTTCAGAAATAATTTTTCTTTTCTCAAAAACATAGAATTCTACAAGCGTATCTTCCTTAAAAACAGCTGCTTTTACACGAGTATTCCCAACATCTAAAACTAAATTCATTTGTTTAATTTATATAAGTTTCAAAAATACAATAGATTTTTTAATTTTTGTTGGCAGATATTAAAAATGCGTTTATATTTGCAACCGCTAAGGCAATGGTACCTTAGCTCAGTTGGTAGAGCAAAGGACTGAAAATCCTTGTGTCCCTGGTTCGATTCCTGGAGGTACCACTAAAAAACCCAAACAAATTTGTTTGGGTTTTTTTAGTTTTAAATCATATGTAAAGCACTCAGTTCTTGCTTTGTAAGCTCTCTCCACCTACCTCTTGGTAAATTCTTTTTGGTTAAACTTGCAAAAATCACTCTATCTAATTTCACAACTTTATGCCCTAAACTTTCAAAGATTTTACGCACAATTCTATTTCTTCCTGAATGAATTTCAATTCCTATTTCGGTTTTTCTTTCTCCTTCTACATAAGAAACAGCATCAATAAATACTTTTCTGCTTTCAATAATAACTTCTCCTCTCAGTTTTTGCAAATCTGCTAAACTTAATTTTTTGTCTAAAGAGACATGATATAATTTACGCACATTATGTTTTGGATGTGTTAATTTCTTCGCCAAATCTCCATCATTAGTAAACAATAGTAAGCCTGTTGTGTTTCTATCTAACCTACCTACAGGATATACCCGTTCTTTGGTGGCATTTCCTATTAAATCCATTACTGTTTTCCTACCGCGGTCATCATCCATCGTAGTAATGTAATTTTTAGGTTTATTTAATAAAATGTATTTTTTTTCTTCGGGTGTAATTTGTGTCCCATCAAAACGAACTTCATCACCTGGCAACACTTTATATCCCATTTCTGTAACCAACTTCCCGTTAATAGTTGCGCTTCCTTGCTCTATATACACATCTGCCTCTCTTCTAGAACAAATACCAGAATTTGCAATGTATTTATTCAATCTAATTCCTGCGGATGGATCAGCTACCGGAGTCGATTTTATCTTTTTAAACTCCTTTTTACCTTTTGGTTTTCTTTGAAGCGGTCGCTTTCCTCCTCCTTGTTGTCGTCCTCTCGACGAGTTTTTATCTGTACTCATTTTTTATTTTTATTTTTTGCAAAGTTACTATTTTACACTTCTCTAAGTAACTAATAATGAAGTTATTTTATCAATCTATCAATAATAACAGAAGTATCTATAAATAGTAAACTTACAACTCCTAAAATCATTAAAATCTTTAAAATAGTCTGTAAAACTAAGTAGTCTTTTTTTGAATTTGCTCTCCATAAAAAAACATTTACAAGCAATAAGACTATAATAGATAGATAAAAATAGTATTTCATCAAACCTATCTCTGGGTAATTTACTAAAAAATAAATAGGAGGAAGTACAAAAATAGTAGCCAAACCTATTAATAATTTTGTAAAATATTCACTATATTTTATTGGAAGTGTTACAAAACCAGAAGCAATATCTCCTTTCAAATTCTCTAAATCTTTCATTAACTCTCTAGTCAACAAAATAAAAAACAAAAATGTTGCATGCGTAAAAATTATGGTCGAAAAGTTTCTATAATACACAAAAATTACAAAAAAGGGAAGTAATCTTAAAACTGCTGCCGAAAACAATTTTAATAATGGGTACTGCTTTAATTTATGAGAATACAACCAAATTAAAAAGATATATACTGCAAAAAATAACGCTGCACGCCAAGAGACAAAAAGCGCTAAAAAAGTTCCTGTAAAATTCAGTAAAAAGTAAATAGTCAGTTTTGTTTTTTGACTTACAATACCATCTATTTTAGTTTTTATAGGCTTGTTGATAATATCTCTTTCTACATCGTAAAAATTATTAATAATATACCCTGCTGCAACTACACAAATACTTGCTAATACAATAATATATAACTCAACATTAAGTAATGTGCTTTTTAATGATGTTTCTGGAGAAAATATAAATATGGCTGCCAAATATTGTCCCAAAACTATTACAGCAATATTGTACCCTCGCACTACCGAGAGTAAACTTAAAAATTTAAAATAGAAAGGATATTTTACTTCTTTTTTGGGAGTGTTTTCTTCAGAAATTTTTAGTAAATCCATAATAGCAATAATATGGAATTAGAATCGGTAGACTAATTCTAGTGAATAATTTTCTAACGTTTTTTGAGCTTTTTCATAATCTTCTGTAAAGCCTAAAATATAACCTCCGCCACCAGAACCACAAAGCTTTAAATAGTAGTCATTTGTTTTTATCCCATGCTCCCAAACTTTATGAAATGCTGTAGGAATCATCGGTTTAAAATTAGCTAAAACTACTTTAGATAAGTTTTTTACATTGCCAAATAACGATTTTACATTGCCATGTAAAAAATCATCAATACAAGCATCTGTATAAATCGCAAACTCTTCACTAATCATTTTTCTAAAACCTTCGTTTTTCATCTTATTCATAAAGATGTTTACCATCGGTGCTGTTTCTCCAACAATTTCAGAATCTAACAAAAAGACTGCTCCTTTTCCTTGTTTTTGAGACGGAATTCCCGCAGGCTCAATATGTTCTTTCGAATTGATTAAAATCGGTAAACTTAAGTAACTGTTTAATGGGTCTAATCCAGAGCTTTCTCCGTGAAAAAACGATTCCATCAAAGAGAAAACTTGTTTTAACTTCAATAATTTATCTCTTGTTAAATTTTCTAAAACGGTAATTTTATCAGTTGCATATTTATCATAAATTGATGCCACTAAAGCCCCTGAACTCCCTACTCCATATCCTTGCGGAATTGAAGAATCAAAGTACATTCCGTTTTCTATATCTTGTTTAAACTCTACTAAATTAAACGTTACTAAATCAGTCTTCAAATCTTTTAAATAGTCAAAAAAACGAACTAAATTTTTATTCGATTCTTTAGATTTTCCTACTAATTTTTCTGATGATTGTAACGCTCCTTTATAAGAATTAAACGGAATTGCCAAACCCTTAGAATCTTTGATAATTCCATACTCTCCAAAGAGCAATATTTTAGCGTAAAACAAAGGTCCTTTCATAGATAATTTTAATTATACATTGCAAAAGTACGAATTTATTTATACACACCATTTTATTGAGGCGCATTCTTATAGTACGTCTTCCAAATACCTGCTTTTTTTCCGTTTTTATACATTCCAACAGTTTCAATTTTCTTGTTCTCAAAAAATGTTTTCCATTTTCCAGTCTGTTTTCCATTTGTGTATTTCCCAGCCTCTTTTATAACTCCAGATCCATAATACTCCACAAAATCACCTTCAGATTTTCCGTTTTTATAGATTCTCTCATTTTTTAATGTTCCAGATTTATAAAAAATCTTTCTAATTCCGTGTAGCTTTCCGTCCTTATAATTTGCCTTATGAAAAATCTTTCCATTTTCATGATAATACAATATCAATCCGTTAAATTTTTCTTTATCTGGTATAGCAATAGTACTAAAACCTTCCATTTGTTTTGTACCATTCATAAAATAATCTACAATCCAAAAACCGTTATCCACGCTTTTTGGGGTTGGTCTGTAGTAAGTCGCATTTTCTTTGGTCGTAGTATTCCAGTTAGAATCAAACCAAATAGTATCTTGGGCGTTTACCGATAAAGTTAAAAACCCAACAACTATTCCAATAAGTAAAGTTGAAGTTTTCATTGTATGATAGATTTAAGTTCAGTAAGCTTTACAGCTTTTTGGCTCCAAAACCTACACTATCACAAATATAATGATTTTTTTGACAATACCTAGACAATTGACTGTCAATAAATTGATTAACTTTAGCTGTTTCCTCCTGCGGATATAAAACATGAACATTCGCACCTGCATCTAAAGTAAAACACACCTTACTACCTGTTTCTTTTCTATATTCCCAAATTTTATTGATAATTTCTAAGGTATTTGGTTTCATCAATATAAAATACGGATTGCTAGTTAACATCATTCCATGCAAAGTCAACGCTTCACTTTCTACAATATTAATAAACGCTTCTATATCTCCGTTTTGTAAAATTTTAGAGAGTTTTGATAAATTCTCATTTGCCTGCACAAACCGTTGTTCTGCAAACGGATGCCCTATCATTAAATTATGTCCAACAGTACTACTAACCTGTTTTTCTCCTTTATCTACCAATAAAATAGCATCTTGATAATTTTCAAAAAATGGATGAATTTTATACGGAAACTGTACCCCAAACAAATCTGAACTTCCTTTTATTTCTAGATGATGCCCCCAAACAACTAATGGTCCTTCTATACTTCTACTTGCACTACCAGAACCTAAGCGTGCTAAAAAAGACGCTTTTTTGTTGATAAACTCTGATGTTAATTTTGGTATTAATTTTTGTTCTAAACTCATCAAACACATCGCAATAGCACTTAACCCGCTTGCGGAAGACGCAATACCACTACTGTGCGGAAATGAATTTTCTGAATGAATTTCCATATTATATCCCAAAACATAAGGGCAATACGTTTTAATTCTATCAAAAAATTGTGCAATTTTCGGTTTAAATTCATTTTTCTTCTTTCCTTCAAAAAACAGTTCGAAATTTGCTTTTTCTAGTCCTTTATTTTTAGAAAAATGAATCGTAGTAATTGTATGGCAATTATTCAGTGTAAAACTTATCGACGCATTTTTAGGAATCTGCGGATCGCTTTTTCCCCAATATTTTACCAAAGCTATATTACTTGGTGTTTGCCATGTAAAACTTGCTTTTTCTACTGAATTCTCTATAAAATTTGGTATAAACTGCGCTGTATTCAAAATATAAAAATTTTGTGGTAAAGATAAAACTAATTCGCTTACATTTTAATCAATCTCTGCAAAACAGTTTCTTTATAGGATCTGCTTATCGGTATTGCTTTTCTGCCAATTTCTACAAATTCATTTGTGTACGAAGTAATTTTCGCAAAAGAAACAATAAAAGACCGATGCACTCTTAAAAATAAAGCAGCTGGTAATTTTATTTCCATATTCGAAATAGTTTCTCTGGTTACAATAACATTTTCTTTGGTATATATTTTTACATAATCACTCAAACTTTCTATATATCGAATTTCGTTGAAGTTTATTTTTACCATTTTTCTGTCAGAACGGACAAATATAAAATCTGTCGTTATTGCTTTTTCTTCGGATGATTTTTCAGGGTCAATCCTCACTGAAACATCAAAAAATGCATGAATCCCTTGTAAAAATCGATCAAAAGAAATCGGTTTCAACAAATAATCTACGGCTTGTAAATCAAACCCATCAACAGCATATTCTCTGTATGCAGTTGTAAAAATAATTTTTGTTTTTTTATTGATGCTTTTTGCTAAACTCAACCCCGAAACTTCTGGCATATTGATATCTAAAAAGAGTAAATCTATTTTTTGAGTATTTACAACATCAAACGCTTCCATAGCATTTTTACAGCTTTTTATCAATTCTAAATTCGGTATTTTAGCAATAAAAGAAGCTATAATTTCTCTTGCCACAGGCTCATCATCAACAATTACACATTTTATTTTCTGACTCATTATTTTGAAGGTACTTTTAATGAAACTTTAAACATATTTTTAGACGTATCTATTTCTAATTGATAGGCTTCTTTATATAATATTTCCAATCGTTTTTTACTATTTTCTAATCCAATTCCCGCTACTGATTCTTCTTTTTCTTTTAACTGATTTTGAATACTAAAATTTAATTCTTTAGCACTTGTTTTTAGCTGAATATTAATTATTAAAACACCATCAATCAAAGCTCCGTGCTTAAAACTATTCTCTACAAATGGCAACAATAACATGGGGGCAATTTGAAAATTAGAATATTCACCTTCTACATTAAAAGTAATATGTAAACTATCTTGAAAGCGCATTTTTTCTAAAGAAATATAATTTTTAATATGCTGAATTTCATCAAACAACAACACTTTTGGCTTCTCTATTTGATATAAAATATAATCTAACAAATTAGATAGTTTTAATATCATTTCTGGGGTTTCTTCAGATTTTTTCAACGCAAAACCATACAAAGTGTTCAATGTATTAAACAAAAAATGTGGATGAATTTGCATCTTTAAAAACTTTAATTCTTGTTCCTTTAATTGCAATTGTGTTTGTAAAAATTTGTTTTTTAAATCTTCATTTTTAACAACCGATTTGTAATTATGAACAATCAACCCAATAGTAATTACAATAAAAATTACAAAGTAGACACTTAGATAAATATACGGTATTGTTCTCGTTAAAGGCTGAGAACTTTCTAATTGTAAATTAATCAATAAAATGTATCCATATAATATCGAAAGAACTACAAAAAAAGAAGATATTAAAAATGTATAGACGCTATAAAGAACAAAAAAACCTTGTTTATTTTTCAATAAATATTTTGGTATCAAATAAAAAAAGAAAAAATAGCTTGTTACAATAGTTATCGGCATTAAAAACAAAGAATATAGGTTTACATATTCTGTATTCGTACTTCCATAGCCTAAAAAATAGGTGTAAAAAAAATAGACTACAACCCAAAATAATATATGGATTACTACTTTCGTTAAATTTTTAAAAATCACACCTGACGTTTTCATAACTTGCAATATCGCTATTTTTCAAGTGAATAAACTTTATTTTGCGATAGAATTCAAAATGACCACGACAAATAACCGATAAACCAAAAACAGTGTAAAAATGGTTATACTATCTTTGTTTTATAGCAACTATCGAATTAAAACAACAGAAGCAATTCAATAAAATATATTTGACCCATATTAATTCTAAAAACAAATTTTATGAAATTTTTATTTTTTAATTTATTGAATGATGGAGGAACAACGTTTATGTACCCTCTATTATTAATGCTTTTAATTTGTCTTGCTCTAATAGTAAAAGCTTTTTTAAAAGGTGATTCTGATGGAAAAACACAAAAGCTTATCAGTTCTATTAGTTTATTTGCACTTGTTTGGGGTACTCTAGGACATTTAATAGGTATGGTAGCGGCTTTAGACACTTTATCTCTCAATAGCGATATTGCTTACGAAGTACTAGCTGGTGGTATAAAAGTAGGGTTATTATCTCCTATTTTCGGAATGGTAGTTTTCTTAATTGCAAGACTAGGGATTATAGGGTTGATTTTAAAGAAAAAATAATCCCTTTCAATATCATACAAAGCACTTATTTTACAAGTAGAAATAAGTGCTTTTTTGTACTTTTAATTATTCTTCTGCAATTGTTTTTGCAACAATAAAACTACTAGTCCACGCATTTTGAAAGTTAAATCCGCCTGTTACGGCATCAATATTTAGAATTTCACCAGCAAAAAATAAATTTTTATGAATTCTACTTTCAAATCGTTTAAAGTTAATTTCTTTTAAATCAACTCCGCCCGCAGTAACAAACTCATCTTTAAACGTACTTTTTCCATTGGCATTAAAAACACCATTTGTTAGTTGATTTGCTAAATTTTCTAACTGATAATTACTCAAATCAGCCCAATTTTTCTGCTCTCTAATTTCCGATGCAATTACAAGTCGTTCCCACAATCTTTTTGGGACTTCTGCAAAAGGTGATTTTAAAATTACTGTTTTTCTAGGCTCTTTCTTTTTTAAATTTAGCAGTACATTTAAAATTTTGCCAGTAGATCTAGATAACCAATTTACGGATACATTATATTGATAATTTTTATCAGCCAAAACTCTTGCCCCGAAAGCTGATAATTTTAGTACTGCAGGCCCACTCAAACCCCAATGCGTAATTAACAATGCTCCTGATGATTCTAAATCAGTACCCACTAATTTTACCGTTGCATTTGGTACTGAAATCCCTAATAAATCTGTCAATCGTTTGTCATTAATTTTAAAGGTAAATAATGATGGAACTGGCGAAATAATAGTATGATTCAATTCGGATATAACTCCCCACATTTTCTTACTACTTCCTGACGCAAACACTACTTTATCCGCAATAAATTGTTGCTCTTTAGTGTTCACAACCCAGTGATTTTCTTGTTGATAAACTGAATTTACTCCACAGTTTGTTAACAGTTTAATACCTAAGTTATCAACAGCATTTATAAAACAATCTACAATTGCTTGTGAGGTATTTACCTCTGGAAACACTCTATTATCAGCTTCAATTTTCAAAGGAACACCGCGGTTTTCAAACCACTCAAAAACATCTCCAGTCATAAACTGATGAAAAGGACCTAGTAATTCTTTTTGCCCTCTTGGATAAAATTCACACAATTCTTTCGGGTCAAAACAGGCATGAGTAACATTACAACGACCTCCTCCAGAAATTTTTACTTTTTGCAAAACTTCACTTCCTTTCTCTAAAATAACAATATCTAAATCAGGATTATTTTCTTTGGCATTTATTGCCGTAAAAAAACCTGCGGCACCTCCGCCAATTATAACTATTTTTTTCATTTTTATCGCTTATTAAATATCATTTTAAGTGGAAAAGAAACCACTCCGCATAACAACTTTTACAACACCATTTCTTTATAAGAAAGTATTGTTTTATATCCTTTTTTTAAAAAATACTGTTTGGTATCTTCATTTCCTGTAACTAAAACAAAATCTCCTCCCCAAGCTCCTAAACTTTTTATTGCTCCAAAATAATCAGAAAAAATTTGCTTTTTTACAGGTTGTAATTTTATAATTGAAGCGACAATCTGCTCATGCTCAACCATTATTTTCCCTAATTCTTTCACAGAATTTGAAGCTATAAACTCATCAGAAAGTAATGATATTTCTTTAATTTCTTGTTGAATATTCTGATTACTCCTTCTATATTTTGCAATCCCTTCTCTACTGTTTTGTTTTTTATTTAAGTGAACAAAAAACAATTCATCATCAAAAACCGGATTGAAACCAATCTTCTCTACCTTCGGAATTTGATTTTCAACTTCATAAAAAATAGGAGTATCATTTTGTGCACAAGCAATATCATACCCACTACCAGAAAAAGCCTTAAAAAGCAATGTAAAAGCATCTACTTTTGCCCAAGAAGCGATATTATTAATTAAGGTTGACGAACTTCCTAATCCCCAATTTCTAGGAAATGCTAAATTTGTTTTTACTATAAATCCGTTTTTAGCTCGTAAAAAATCAGGATTCATTCTTTTTGCTTCTTGTAAAATATCTCTAAGTGTTTCTGCTATAAATTCTGCACCTCCTTCTTTATCAGAATTAAAAGTACAATTGACTAAACGTAATTTTGGCAAGTCAAAAACAGCTTCGAACCAACACTTGCCAGTATGCGTAAAGCTTCCCCAAATTAGTTGTGGCTCATCTATTTTTTCAACAACCAAATCCTGTCCAAACTTAGTGGGTACTGCCAACGATTTTGCGCCATCAAGAATTACATATTCTCCTGTAAGTAGTAGTTTTCCGTTTGATTTATACGTTTTCAATGGTTTTTATTTTGTCATTCCTGCGTAGGCAGGAATCTATTTAATTACTTCTTACTCTTCATTTATTATAGCTTGAGATTCCTGCCTACGTAGGAATGACAGCATCGTATAAAAAAAATGATGAATTTCTTATTTCCTCAATTCATTAAACTTCTCAACCACACCACTATGTGTTACCGTTTTGCCTTCAAAATGTTTTGAAACAACAACTTTCTCATCATCCGTAGCACCTAATTGAGTAAGAATATTTTGCAAATGCATTTTCATATGCCCGTGCTGAATTCCTGTAGTTGTTAAAGCTCTTAAAGCTGCAAAGTTTTGTGCTAATCCTGCGGTTGCTATAATTTCCATCAATTTTTTAGCAGACGGATTTCCCATCATCTGCAAAGACAATTTAGCCATTGGGTGGATTCCTGTTAAGCCACCAACAGTACCAAGTGCTAATGGAATTTCAATCCAGAATTTAAAAATTCCGTCTTTAATTTCACAATCTGTTAAACTGGTATAATGTCCGTTTTTAGATGCGTAAGCATGCGCACCCGCTTCTATAGCTCTAAAATCATTTCCTGTAGCCAACACAACAGCATCGATTCCGTTCATAATTCCTTTGTTATGCGTTACCGCCCTATGAGGTTCAATTTTTGCAATCTGTATAGCTTGATAGAATTTCTCTGCGCTTTTTTGCTGATTATCAGTACCAAAATTTTCAATTTTACAGCTTACCTCTGCTCTTACCAAACACTCAGGAACATAATTAGATAAAATACTCATTACAATTTCAATTCCCTCTTTTTTAAACTCTTTGGCAATGGCTTCTAAACATGTATTTATAAAATTTGCTCCCATAGAATCTACAGTTTCAAACGTACAATGCAATTGATAATAGTTGTCTAATTTTGATGTTTTATCAATCAATTTGATGTCTAAAATTCCACCACCACGCTTTTCCATATTTTTTGTGATGGATTTTGTAGCAGAAAACAAATCAACTTTTTTAATATTAAAATAATCTTCTAACTCTTTTTTATCGCCACTATACATAAAATGTACTTGCCCAATTTTTGTAGTAGAAATTACGGTAGTTTTAAATCCGCCTCTGGCACTCCAAAATTTTGCTACCAAAGCGGCGGCGGCTACCACAGAACTCTCTTCTACTACCATCGGAATTACATATTCTTTTCCGTTGATATTAAAATTAGGAGCTACGCCATAGGGCATATAAAAATTAGTGATGGTGTTTTCTATAAAGTCATCATGCAGTTGCTGTAGTTTTTTATCTACATTCCAATATTGCTGAATTGTTTCAATAA
>Ga0256845_1003177_pt1 | contig 11303 bp, 10 predicted proteins | sample RiftiametaG_FD_189101 | JGI IMG/M metagenome (GOLD analysis project Ga0256845, IMG submission 189101) | Tube worm associated microbial communities from hydrothermal vent at the East Pacific Rise, Pacific Ocean - Riftia | ecosystem: Host-associated > Annelida > Integument > Unclassified ... | reverse complement strand
AGAAATAATAAAATATTTTGCCAAAAAAGTTTCTATTGCAAAACAAATTGGTATTAACGATATAATTATAGACCCTGGTTTTGGTTTCGGAAAAACACTCGACGATAATTATAAACTATTAAAAAAGCTTAAAGATTTTGAAATATTAGAATTACCAATTCTTGTAGGAATTTCACGAAAATCTATGATTTACAAACAATTAGAAACATCAGCAGACAATGCTATAACAGGAACAATTGCGGCAAATACAATAGCTCTCCTAAATGGAGCAAATATTTTGCGTGTTCACGACGTTAAAGAAGCAAACGATTGTATAAAAATTGTAAACAAACAATCCGAAGTTTAAATCGGTTAATATCAAAATATAATCAGTAGAAAGTCTGAAAAGCTATTTGTTTGGTGTATAATTATTACATTTGTAAAAAATTTCGATATATATGGAAGAAAAGAATAAAGAAATAAAACAAGAATCAAAAAGTGAAATAAGTATTATTTCTAAAAGAAAAGAATGCCCAAGTCCAGGAAAATACATTGCTTTAATTGTATTATTTGCAATAGTATCTGGAATTGGTTGGACATTGTATTATTTTGAAACTCAGCGTTCTGCCGAAACAATTGTGAAACTACAATCTACTTCAAACGAAAAAGAAAAAGTTACAACAGAACTTAATGATATGCTTGTTCAATACGACGAGCTAATGACCAACAACGATACACTTAACGATAAGCTTGTTGAAGAACGTGCAAAAATACAAGAACTATTACAAGAGGTTAAAAAAGTTAAATCTGCAAGCTATTGGCAAATAAACAAATACAAAAAGGAACTTGGTACACTACGTCAAATAATGAAAGGGTACATTTATCAAATAGATTCGTTAAATACACTAAATGTTGCTTTACAAGAAGAAAATCTGACAGTGAAAACTCAATATACGCAGGTTCAAGATAAAAACAAAGAACTTGAAAATAAAAACACCGATTTGCTTGAAACCGTTGATGTTGCAAAAACATTACGAGCTATGAATGTTAATGCAATGCCAATAAATGCAAAAGGCAAACTAAAATTAAAAGCTAAAAAAGTAGAAAAAATAAAAGTTTGTTTTACCCTTGCACAAAATAAAGTTGTTGAGGCAGGAGAAAAAAGCTTATATATTCGCATTATAACGCCAGATAATAAAGTTCTTGGAAAAGAAACTATAATGGTTGGAGAAGAAGAAATTATTTGTTCGGCAAAACGATTAATTCAATATAACAACCAAGATTTAGAAGTTTGCGTTTTCTGGACAAAAGACCACGAAATATCTATAGGGATTTATAAAGTTGAAATATACGAAAGAGGAAAACTAATTGGTAATAGCAGTTTTGAATTAAAATAAAATATTGAATCCTAAAGCAAAAATATTAAACGATCCTGTATATGGTTTTATCACAATTCCATCAGGATTAATTTTTAATATAATTGGTTCTCCTTGTTTTCAACGATTACGAAGGATACGCCAACTTGGATTAACACTTATGGTATATCCAGGAGCAAATCACACCCGTTTGCAACACGCACTTGGGGCAATGCATTTGCTTGGCGAAGCAATTGAAGTAATCCGTTCTAAAGGACACAAAATTACCGAAAAAGAAGCCGAAAGTGCAAAAATTGCAATATTATTGCACGATATTGGGCACGGTCCATTTTCGCATACCTTAGAATATAATATTATTGATGGCATCACCCACGAAGGCATTTCTCTTCTTTTTATGAAAAAATTAAATAAAAAGTTTGATGGAGCTTTAGATACAGCTATAAAAATATTTACTAATCAATATCATAAAAAATATTTGCATCAACTTGTTTCTGGTCAATTAGATACCGATAGGTTAGACTACTTAAATAGAGATAGTTTTTTTACAGGAGTTAGCGAGGGAGTTATCGGCTCCGACCGAATTATAAAAATGTTAGATATCGTTGATGATGAGCTAGTTGTTGAAGAAAAAGGCATTTATTCTATAGAAAAATTTTTGATAGCTCGCCGATTAATGTATTGGCAGGTTTATTTGCATAAAACAGTATTATCATCGGAGCAATTACTTATAAATATTATGAAACGAGCAAAAGAGCTTGTTCAAAAAGGAGAAGAATTATTTGCACCGGAATTTCTAATGTTTTTTTTAAAAAATGATGTTAATATAAAAAATTCTAGCCCAACAGAAATTGATATTATCTTAGATAAATTCATACTTTTAGATGATTCTGATATCTTATCATCAATAAAATCGTGGATTAGCTCCAAGGACAAAGTTCTTTCGATGTTAAGCAATATGCTAATTAACCGAAAATTGTTTAAAGTAGAAATGCAAAAAACAGTTTTTAAGAAAAGTTATATCGACAATAAAATTCTTTTAGCAAAAGAAAAATATTCTTTATCAAACGACGAATTAAAATATTTTGTAGTCAACGGAGAATTGTCAAACAACACCTATTCGTATAATAATGAGAAAATTAACATAAAATTAAAAACAGGAGAAATAATAGATATAATTGATGCATCTGATATTTTAAATATGTCGGCACTATCAAAAAAAGATAAAAAATATTATTTGTGCTATCCTAAATTTTAATAAAAGAGAATTTTTTTTAAATTTGTAGTTAAATAAATATAATAATATATGGAGTTTTCCGCACAGCAAGTAGCTGAATTTTTAAATGGTGAGGTTAAAGGAGATGTAAATGTTAAAGTTTCTAATATTTCTAAAATAGAAGAAGGAAAACCAGGCACAATCTCATTTTTAGCTAATCCTAAATACGAAAAATTCATCTACGAAACTAAATCATCAATAGTTTTAGTAAACAAATCATTTAAACCAACAAAAAACATTGTTTCTACCTTAGTATTAGTAGACAATGCTTATGATGCCTTTGCTACTCTTTTGTCTATTTATGATGAGTTTATCAGAAACAAAGAAGAAATTAGCGAATTATGTTTTGTGGAAAAAACTGCCGATGTTTCGGGTGCAAAATACTTAGGAGCATTTTCATATATTGGTCATAATGTGCATCTTGGCAAAAACGTAAGAGTTTATCCTCAGGTTTATATAGGCGATAATGTTAAAATAGGCGACAACACAATAATTTATCCCGGAGCAAAAATATATCACTCAAGTGAAATAGGAAACGATTGCGTTCTACACTCGGGAACAGTTATTGGTGCCGATGGTTTTGGCTTTGTTCCGCAAGAAAACGGAGACTTTAAAAAAGTTCCACAAGTTGGAAATGTAATTATTGAAGATAATGTAGAAATTGGCTCTAACACTACAATAGACCGTGCTACTTTTGGTTCTACAATTATACGTAAAGGTGCAAAAATTGACAACTTAATTCAAATAGCTCATAATGTTGAAGTTGGAACACGAACTGTTGTTGCAGCTCAATCCGGTATATCAGGCTCAACTAAAGTGGGTAGCGACAGTATGCTTGCAGGTCAAGTTGGTTTAGCAGGGCATTTAACTATTGGAGATAATGTAAAAATTGCAGCTCAATCTGGTATAGCACAAAATATTAAAGATGGGGAAATAGTTCAAGGTTCTCCGGCATATAATGTTAGAGATTATCAACGTGCGTATATTTATTTTAAAAGATTACCAGATACCGACAAACGTATTACCGAATTAGAAAATGAATTAAAAGAACTAAAAAAAGCTCTTAATAAATAGGGAGTGCCTTCTATAAAATCTTTTAAATTTATTATACTTGTTTATAGGTGTGTTGGCATGCAAATAGGCACATAAAAAGAACACTAATGAAAAAAGATGAAATACAATTTACAAAAGAAACAAATGAATACATATTATCTGTTTCTTTAAGAGAAAATGAAAATTTGAAACTATTAAGATTTGAAACTGAAAAAGACCCAAATTCGATAATGCAAATACCACCCGAACAAGGGCAATTTATGTCATTCTTAATAAAAACGATTAATGCAAATAAAATACTTGAAATAGGAACTTATACAGGTTATAGCACATTATGTTTTGCTTTATCTATTCCAGATAATGGAAAGGTAATAACTTGCGATATTAATAAAGAATGGGCTGAAATTGGAGAAAAATATTGGAGAAAAGCCAAAGTTGATAACAAAATTGACCTAAAAATTGCCCCCGCAATAGAAACTCTAACTGAATTAATAAAAAATGGAGCTAGTAATTCATTTGATTTTATATTTATTGACGCTGATAAAATCAATTATGAAAAATATTATGAAAAATCAATACAATTAGTACGAAAAGGCGGAATTATAGCAATTGATAATGTTTTACTTTTTGGCTCTGTTATTAATCCAAGTAGTTTAAGTCAAGAATTAAAAGAAAGAATTAGTAATGAAGATATTTTAACAATGCAAAATCTTAATATGAAAATAAAAGAAGACAAAAGGGTAGATATTAGCATGTTACCAATTGCAGACGGATTAACATTGGTGAGAAAAAAATAGAATGAATTGGATATTTATAATATTAATTTTAATCATATTAATCTACTTGTTTAATCATCATTTACATAAAAGGAGATTAAAAAAAATAGAATTATTAAATGAAAAATGGGGAAAACAAAAAGAAAATGAATATTTTGACTTTGAGGCAATTGAACAATATTTTGTAAACACAACTAAAAAAGAGCAAGCATATCATGTAATTTCCGACCAAACTAATAATGATTTAGATATAAATGAGATATTTAAATTTATTGATAGAACCAGTTCAAAAATAGGACAACAATACCTTTATTACAAAATAAGAACAATTAAAAGTCAAGAAGAATTGCATAGCTTTGATAAACTTGTTAGTTTATTTAAAAATGATGATAAACTCAGACTCAATTGTCAAATGGAATTATTAAAATTAAATACAAATTCTTCGTATGATTTAGAAAAACTAATAAATGAAGTTGCAATTACAAAGCCTAATTTCTACAAGTTTCTATTACCACTTTCCTTATTTTCTATACTATCTATAATAGTTGGATTTTTTTATCCTATTGTTTTTTTACTTTTAATGCCTCTTTTTTTTATAAACACAGTATTGCACTATAAAACAAAGAATTATATAAGGTATTATTTAAGTGCCGTTTCACAATTAAATAGAACTTTAAAAGTAAGTAAAAGAATAATCTCGAATCATAAAATAAAAGAATATTTTACCGACTTGACTTTTATTAAAGAAATAAGTGAAATTAGTTTTAAAACATTATTTATTTCTTTTGAAAAGCAATTGGGTAATGAATTTGCCGCACTTTTTTGGTTAATTATAGAACTAATTAAAATACAATTTAATATTGAGGCTATAATTTTTTATAGTTTTATTGATGACATCATTACAAAGAAGGAAAATATTGATAAAATGTTTTGTTTTGTTGGCAAAATTGATAGTGCAATATCAGTAGCATCTGTATCATTTAGAAATGATAATATCTGCAAGCCCAGATTTGTTGATACAAAAGAAATTACAATTAAAAATATGCTACATCCTTTAATTGATGATTGTATTCCTAATGATATTACCTTGCAAAATAAAAGTTTGTTGCTTACAGGCTCAAATATGTCAGGAAAAACAACATTTATAAGAATGCTTGCAATAAATAGTATTTTAAGTCAAACATTAAATATTGCGTTTGCATCAGAATTTTCAATACCATATTACAAAGTTTATTCATCAATAAGAATAGAAGATAATTTATTGGAAAATACAAGCTATTATTTAAAAGAAGTTTTAACAATTAGAGATTTTATTGAGATTTCAAAAGCAAAATATCCGTCTTTATTTATTTTAGATGAAATTTTTAAAGGAACAAATACCATAGAAAGAATATCCGGAGGCAAAGCAATACTCTCATATTTAAACAAAGGCGATAATTTTGTTTTTGTATCAACACACGATATCGAGTTAACGGAATTATTAGTTAACGATAGATTTGAACTGTATCATTTCTCAGAAAAAATAGAGAAAAATGAATTGCAATTTGACCATAAATTGAAAAAAGGAAAATTACAAACCAGAAATGCAATTAAAATTTTAGAACTATACGGGTATCCAAAAGACATAATATTTGATGCAAGAAAAACAGAAAAAAACTTTGGTTAATATACTGCTTATGATTTATCAATACGAAAAATTGTTATTCTATTGCTAAAGCGTTTCATTTCTAAATGGCTAATTAGTGTCTGCTGAGAAACACATAACAAGTTATTACAAAGCTACTTAATCCAAAATACGCTATTGTAAATGTTAAAATCATAGTTTTATGCTTACTCTGAGGCACATCATATTTTTATCTTCTTCAATTTGAGGTATATTTATACATCTGCATTTCAGAAAATAAAAATCTAATGCACCTCAGAGATTTTCAGCAGACCCTAATTATCATTATAAATCACAATTTTATATGGTTTAGCTTTGCTATATGGCAAATATTAATTAATATTTATCTATAAACTTTAGGCTTAATAGACAAAAAGGAGGCTACAATCTTCTATAAACATTGATATTATTATCTTTGCAGTAAATCAAAGCTTATGCAATTAAAATAACAATAGAGATGCTTAAAGATAAAGAACCAATAGAGAAAATAATTAAATATACAGGCTTAACAAAAAATGAAATTAACAAACTGAAAGAAAATAGTTCAAAAAACATATTATTTAGAATTAATTTACTTAATTTTGTAAGAATATAAAAATATTTAAACACATAAATTATGTATAAATTTTTTATTGTTATCATTATAGTGATGTACAGCACTATGAATATACAGGCTCAATATCAAATGGATATTTTAGGCAGTTATAATATTCCAAACTCAACAGATTTTAAAAATAATTTTCAAAACGGGTTAGGTGTAACAGCAGATATACATTATTTTTTTAAAAAAACCGGATTTAGTTCTTCTTTAACTTTCGGATTTAGTTCTTTTAGAGCAACAAATAACTTTGAGAAAAAATTAAAAGAAGAAAATACAACAATCTTTGAATATGATTATCAAATAAATTATTATACTTTCCCTTTAATGGTATCGGCAAATTATACTTTCTTTAGAGAAAAGAAATTTAATGCAATTGCAAGTTTCGGACTAGGAGGTAATTTTATGGAACAAAAGAAAAAACAAATGGGCGAATATACCTCTGATACCGAAAAAGAATATTTTAATGAATTTGCAATTTACCCAAATTTAGGAATATCGTATGCTGTGGCAAAAGACATTTCAATAATCTTAAAATCGGGATATAATGCTACTTTTGGAACAAAAGAATTATCTTATATCGATATTAAGCTTGGAGTAATTTATAAAATTTAATTTGAAATGAAAAAATTAACAATAATTACACTTTTGTTTTTTGCTTTATTAGGCTTTTCGCAAACCGATACGCTTAGTTTAAGTTTTGAGCAAGCACTAAACCAAATGAATAATAATAGTTATGCAATAAAAAGTGTTGAAGCCGAAAAAAGAGCAAACGAATATACACGAAAAACTACACGTGGGCTATATCTTCCTCGTATTTCTCTTTCAGCAAATTATATGAAATTAGACCAAGATGTTGGACTTGATATTTCAGGTATTTCTGATGCTTACAGACAGGCAGTAAACATTCCTGCCGATAAAATGTTACCAAGCACATTAGTTTTGCAAAAAGAACAATTTGCCACACTCGGCGTTAATATGCTATGGCCTGTTTTTACGGGAGGCAAAATAAGAGCTGCAAATAAAGCAATGGACGCAAATATTAATGATGCAATGTTTAAACTAGAACAAACAAAAAATGAGCTAAATACCGAACTTGTAGAAAGATATTACGGATACAGACTATCTTTAAGAGCTGTGGATATGTACACCGACGTTTACAAAGCTATGCTTTTGCATCAATCTAATGCAGTTAAATTAGAAGAAAATGGTATGATTTCTAAAGCTCAACGATTGTATGTAGATTTATCTGTTTCAACAGCAAAAACAGATATGCAATCGGCAATTAATAAAGCAAAAACAGTAAAAGATGCTTTGAAAAATACTTTGGTAGATACGTCAGAAATTATTGCAATATCAGAATTATTTCTGATAAAAAATTTAGAACCATTAGAGTATTTTAAACAAGCAGCAATAGAAAACAACCCTTTGCTAAAACAAGTTGATGCTAAAATGAATTTAGCAAAACAAAATTATAATATTAAACGAAGCGATTATTTTCCTACTGTAGCAGTTATCGGACACAAAGAAATTGCACAACATCAGTTAACAGAGTTAATGCCCGAATGGTTTATCGGTGTAAACCTTAGCTGGACAATTTTTGACGGTGCTGCAAGAACCTATAAAGCTAAATCTGCTAAAGCTACTATTGATAGAGTTGGATTTATACAAACAAAGGCTAAAGCTGATATATCAACTTATGTAACAAAACTTTATAATGAATTGCAGTCGTATATAGAACAAATGGAAACTATGGAAACTACTTATACTTTTGCAAAAGAATATTTAAGAATTCAACAAAAAGCTTTTGCTAGTGGCTTTGCAACATCAAAAGACGTAGTTGATGCAGAGGTTACAATGAATAAAGTAAAAGTTGGAAGATTAAAAATAATGAACGATTATGTTAAAACTCTTGCTAAATTATTGGAAATAACCGGAAAATCTGAAATGTTCTTAAAATATAGCAAGCGTGCCGATAGAGTAAAAGAGGATTTTGAGTAACTTAGGAGTACTTATAAGTACTTAGGAGTTAGGAGTACTTAGGAGTTAAAAAATAAATAAAAATAATAAAAAGAAATGAAGTCAAAGAACATACTAATAGGAATAGGAGTGTTAATAGCACTAACAATTATTGTAGTATCAGGTTGGATAATGGCAAATCCGCCAGATGTAATATTACAAGGGCAAGTAGAAGCAAGAACTATAAAAGTAGCATCAAAAATACCGGGTAGAATTAATAAAATATTGGTTGAAGCTGGGCAAAAAGTAAAGCAAGGCGATACTTTAGTTCAGATAGGTACACCCGAGCTTGATGCAAAAAAAGTACAAGCCGAATCGGCAAGAAATGCAGCCGAATCGCAAAGTATAAAAGCCGAAAACGGAGCAAGAGAAGAGCAAATACGTGGAGCATACGACATGTGGCAGAAATCTAAAGCAGGTGTAGAAGTTTATCAGAAAACATACAATAGAGTAAAAAAGCTTTATAACGAAGGTGTTATTCCTGAGCAAAAACTTGATGAGGTAACAGCACAATACAAAGCGGCAAAAGCTACCGAAAGAGCAGCAAAATCGCAATACGATATGGCAAAAAACGGTGCTCGTTACGAAGACCAAATGGGAGCAGATGCTCTTGTTGACCAAGCTTCGGGAGTTATTCAAGAGTTAAACTCATATTTAAGCGAGGCAAATGTTAAAGCTCCTATTAATGGCGAAATTGCAAGTATTATTTCGCAAGAAGGAGAATTAATAAATACAGGTTTCCCAATTATAACCATAGTTGATTTAACTAATGTTTGGTTTACTTTTAATATCCGTGAAGATTATTTAAGTAAAATAAAAATGGGCGAAGAAATTACAGTTTATGTACCGGCACTTAATAATAAAGAAATTAAACTAAAAGTAACCTTTATAAATCCTTTAGGCGATTTTGCTATTTGGAAAGCAACAAAAACAAGTGGCGATTTTGATATGAAAACTTTTGAAGTTCACGCAAAATCTATTGAAAAAATTGATGGCTTACGTCCTGGAATGACAGCTTTGATAAATTGGAGTAAGCAAGGTTTATAGATTTTTACAAAAATCAACAAAATGCAAACAGGTTTAAAAGCAGTAATAATAAGAGAGTTAAAACGAATACAGTCGGAGAGTATTTATCTTTGGCTGTTGTTTATTTTACCTCTTTTTACATTTTTGCTTTTTACCACAATGTTTAGTCAGGGTAAAGCCGATAACTATTATGTAGCACTTCACGATGCCGATAATACAGAGCTATCACGCAAAATTATTTCGTGGATAGAAGCTACACCGGAAATAGAATTTCATAAAAAAGTAAACTCCTTGCAAGAAGGTAAAGAGTTAATAGAAAAAGGCGATGTTTTTGCAGTTTTAGAAATCCCTAAAGGACTTGAAGCTGGTGTGTATTCAGGTAAACCAAAAAAAATAGTATTATTTTATTCTAACTCAAACCTTAGTGCCGGAAGCGGTGTTAGTACAGCTGTTTTAAAAACAATAAAAACTATGTCGGCAGGTATAAACATGCAAAAACGTATGTCGAAAAACAAAGAAATGTTTGAGCAAGCACTAAATAATGTTCAACCAATACGATTAAGCAGCCACGCATTATACAATCCGTTTATAAACTACTCATACTATTTGGTAACAGGGCTTTTGCCGGTAATGTTACTTATGTTTATTCTTTCAACAACAATTTATGTTGTTGGTAGCGAGCTAAAGGAACATACTGCTTTAGAGTGGTTTAATGCCTCTGGAAAAAGTATGATTGTTGCCCTAACAGGAAAACTTTTACCATATTCAATAATATTTATTATTGAGGCATTTTTTATGAATACAATTTTGTTTAAAGTAGTAGGAGCACCGCAAAACGGAAATATTTTTGTAATATTTACAGCAACAATTTTCTTTGTTTATGCATATCAAGCAATGGGTGTATTTTTAATTTCGGTTTTTCCTAATATGCGATTATCTTTAAGTTTAGGAGCAGCTTATGCTTCTTTGGCTTTTTCGTTTGCCGGATTAACTTATCCTATAATTGCAATGTCGAAATTTATGCAAGGATTTGCTCAAATTTTCCCGTTTACTCACTATCTTAAAATCTATATAAACGAAGCTATGAAAGGTTTAGAGCTGTATTATTCAGTCCCTTCGTTTTTAATATTAAGTGTTTTTATTGTTTTACCTTTTTTGTTGATACCACGATTGCGTGCTTTTGCAACAAAAGAAAAATATTGGGGGAAGTCGTAATAAATTGAAACAAAATAAAATATATCGGTTTTTTAATAATATTGTTGAAACTTGGTTCAACGAATACAAGGTAATATTTCGTGATTCGGGAGTAATTACACTTTTTATAATTGCGGTATTGGTTTACCCACTGCTCTATTCTTTAGCATACAATAACGAATTGGCAAAAGAAGTGCCTATTGTGGTGGTAGATAAAAATGATAGCGATTTAAGTCGTAAATTAATTTCAATGCTTGATGCTACCGACGAGGTGCAAGTTTTGTATAAATTGCCCGATTTTAACGAAGCAAAAATTTTATTCGATAAATCAGATGTGTATGGAGTT
>Ga0256845_1003176_pt1 | contig 11306 bp, 9 predicted proteins | sample RiftiametaG_FD_189101 | JGI IMG/M metagenome (GOLD analysis project Ga0256845, IMG submission 189101) | Tube worm associated microbial communities from hydrothermal vent at the East Pacific Rise, Pacific Ocean - Riftia | ecosystem: Host-associated > Annelida > Integument > Unclassified ... | reverse complement strand
CCCCTGCCCCTGCGCCTCACCCAGGTCGAGGACGCCCTGCTCGGGCACGCTCCGACCCCCGAGCGCCTGGCCTCGGCCGCCGCCCTGGCCAGCGCCGGGGCATCGCCCCTGCCCCAGACCGGCTACAAGCTCGCCCTGCTCGAGGGCTGTGTACTGACGGCCCTCGAGCAGGCCCTCGCCGCCGCGCCGACCGCATCGCCTCAACCCGACTCTCCGACGACCCCGGGTCACGGAAACGGCACCTCTCCGACCACCCCCGGCCAGGCCACTGGCCGGCTCCCTACGACCCCGGGTCACGCCACTGGCGCCTCTCCGACGACCCCGGGTCAGCGCTCTCCGCCTCCGACGACCCCGGGTCAGGCCGCTGGCCTGGTTCCGGGTCAGGCCGCTGGCCTGGCCGCCCTGGGTCACGGCACCAGCGCCTCTCCGACGACCCTGGGTCAGGGCACTGGGGAGGGCACTGGCCCCGCCCTGGGCCACAGTCAGGACACCGGCCCAACGACGACCCCAAGTCGCGCCACTGACATCAACCTCGAACTTTGCGCCCGCCTGCGGTGGAAGAGCATCTCCCGCGACCTCGAAGACCCGGCCGAGATCCTCCATGCCTTCGCCAAGAACCAGGTGCCCTACAGCTGCCTGCAGACCTGCCGAGCCTGGGGTCCCGACGACGAGCTCGCAGCCCCCGAGCTGTGTCACCGGGAGCGGACCTGCTTCGTGCCCTCGGTCCTGACGCTGCGCCTGCGCAAACAAGCCGCACGCCGCGAATAGAGAACCCGAGGCTAGCGCTATCATGGCCCCGTGCTCCTGCGCGCCGAGCTCTTCCCTCCGCACCTCGTCCACGGCTTCTCGACCCGCCTCGGCGGGGTCAGCCAGGGTCGCTTCGCGTCCATGAACCTCGGCGGGCGCTGGGGGGACACACCCGAGGCCGTGGCCGAAAACCTACGCCTGCTGGCCCTCGCGGGCGGCTATGACCCCGAGGCGCTGGTCCGGGTCCGCCAGGTCCACGGGTCCGAGATCGTGGCTGCCCACGATGTCGGACCCGAGACCGAGGCCGACGCGATCTGGCAGCACATCGATCACTCCCCGGCGGGACCCCCCGTCCTGGGCACCATGACCGCCGACTGCGTCCCGGTCCTGCTCGTCGACCGTCAGGGCACGGTCGCCGCGGCCATCCACTCGGGCTGGCGGGGCACGGTCGCCGACATCGCCGGCCGAGCGGCACGGGTACTCACAGAACAGGGAGGCGTGCGCGCGAGCGATCTCTTCGCCGCGATCGGTCCCTGCATCGAGGTCGAGGCCTTCGAGGTCGGCGAGGAGGTCGCTGCCCAGTTCGAGGACCGCTTCGTCTCCCGCCAGGGCCGGCCTAAGCCGCACGTCGATCTCGTCGCCTGTGTCCACGCCCAGCTCGAGGCCGCCGGCCTGCCCCAAAACCAAATCGAACGCGTGGGCGGCTGCACCCACGCGTGTCCTGATCGCTATTTTTCGTACCGCCGCGACGGGGCCGGTATCGGCCAGCAGCTCAGCTTCGTCAGCCTCGCCCAACGCCGGCCAGCCTCGAGCTGACGGCGCCTACCTCGCCTACTCGGCCTTGGCAGCAGGCTTGTCGATCTGCTGCTTCTTGTCGAAGTTCATCTCTTTGGTGTCGGTGAAGGTCCCGATCACCGAGCCGATGAGTATAGCGACGAAGAACAGCGTGAAACCGCTCATCATGATCAGCAAGCCGATCGAACCCGGGGTGCCGATCGGCGTCTTGGCGGCCGAGACCTCCCACTTGTTGTCTTGAATCTCTGCGACGGACATGTCTGCTCCGGACGGATGGAGAGGGAGGTCGATCTTCGACCTCGGACTGCGAAGCTAGCATGTCCCACATCGCGGGATCAATCGCGCAGTCTGCGATGATCGACCCGAATCGACAGGCCGAATTCGCGCCAATGCCGCGGTTTTCGCTACTAGAGGTAGTCGACCGTGAGCCGGTAGCGGCCCTTGGCTGCGCCGACCTGGTCGACGACCAGCAGCGCGCTGCCGTTGGCGCCGAGGTTGGCCGACGCCGTCGGGCCACACGAGAGCTCGCTGAGCGTGGAGCAGCCGGTCCGGATCGACACGATCGGATCGATGTCCCCCTCGAGCACCTCGACGCTGGCCGAGACCGTGCCCACGCCCGTGGTCACGATGTTGAAGATGTGGTCGGAGCCCGGTGCCGAGCACCCGCTGTCGACCCGGCCCTGCTCGGCTGCGAGGTCGGCCTCCCACACGAAGCTGCCGTCTTCGGCGAGCTCGATGACCTGCTCCTCCGTGGCGTCGAAGCAGTCGCCCTCCGACGAGCCCTCGCCGAAGCGCAGCTCGAAGGCGTACTTCCCGGACTCGCCCAGCTCCGTGTCGACGATGATGTAGTAGATGTCGCCGGGGTCACCCTGGTCGTAGAAGGCCCGACCGGGGACCGAGTTTTTGATGTCGGCGCAGACCTCCGAGGACTCGACCTCGCCGAGCCCACAGGGGTCCTCTCGGACCACCCGGAGCACCGGGTTGAAGTTGGTCTCCCCGGGCAGGAAGTCGATGAACACGTCATTGCCGACCGAGCCGATCCGGTAGACGTCCTCGCCCCCCGAGCCCCCGCACCAGCCCTCCGTGCCCGAGCACCCGCCGAGGTTGCCGCGAACGACGATGGTCTCGCCCGCCGGGAGGTCGACCGGGTTTTGGCACGAGCCCGAGCGCGGTTCGCCGGGCATGCCGTCGTCGCTGCCCGTGCCCGCCGTATCGCCATCGCCATCGCTCGCGTTGCTGTCGTCCACACACACGGGCGTGTAGTCGGGATCTGTACGCAGGCCACAGCCGGCCAAGGAGGCGACGAAGCCGAGGGAGGCGAGGCCGAGACCGAGGCGGAAATTCATGAGTCGATCTTGCACGGGGGCTCCTGGGCCGTCAAAGCCCGCGTGGTTCCTGCCTGATGATCATGCATGACCATGCATGACCATGCATGGACATGCATGATCCTGCGCCAAACCACGGGGTGACGGTCCCATGCATGTCCGACCCGGTGGATCTCCTTCACACCCGGTCGACCGCGGCCTGGATCACCACTGAGGCTTTGCTCAGGTCCCCGCACGACCCAGCCGCCAGGTGCACACCAGGAGCAGCAGGTAACAAGCGGCGCCCACGGCGAGCGTCGTCGGCACCCCCCAGACCATGGAGCAGCCCAGGGCCAGGCCGCTCGCGCAGACCCCCGCCGCCCCGTTGATCCCCCACAGCCACGGACCCAGGTCCGGCCCCTGGCCCGAGAGCTCGCGGCGACGCTGAACCAGGCGCAGCCCAAAGGGAAAGCCCAGACCCATACCCAACGCCGGGACCGCCACCGTCACGACCCCCACGACCACCCGAACACCCATGCTCCCACCCACAAAGGCGTGAGTCAGGGGCCCCGAGGCGAGCACGGCGAGCGTGACCAGGGTGAAGGGCACGAGCGGGAACAGGCGGGCCAGCTTGCCGCCGGGCTCCAGGTCCAGGCGCGCGCCGAGCAGGCTGCCGATGCCCGTGAACAGGATGATCCCCCCCAAGAGCACGGCCAGGGCGACGGTCGGGTGACCCAGGAACACGTTGAGGCGCGAGAGCAGGCCGATCTCCACAAACATGAAGCCCAGCCCGATCAGCGAGAAGTAGGCCGTGGCTGCGGCCAGGTCCGCCCCGCCCACCGAACGCAGCTCCCTGCGCCGCGCCCACAGCGGTCCGAGCACCGTCAGCATGGTCAGCAGCAGGCTCACCAGCGTCGCGTAGACCAGGGTCTGGGTCGCCTGGAGGTTGCCCAAGAACGACACGTCCATGGCCTCGACCTTGGCCGGATCCCGGAGCCAGACCACCGGCTTGAGCATGTTGAAAAAGAACGGCCGGTCGTCCGTGGGCGGGGTCAGATCCAGGTCTTGGCTCCCGGTCCACGTCCACAGCTGCGCCTGACTCTCGATCGCCCACAGGTCTTTGAGCAGGCCCTCGTGCAGCGGCCCGCGCCGGGGCGTCGCCAACATCGTGAAGCCCATCTTCACGGCCGCCTTTTGCATGGCGTCGACATCGGCCTCCGAGAACGGCGTGGGCGAGATCAGCAAAGTCGCGACCTCGAAGTTTTGCAGCACGATCAGGTGTTTGTGCGGGTCTTCCACCCCCCGGCGCCACAGCACCTCCAGGCCCAGCGCGATCATCCTCGCGGTCTCCCCCGGCGACTTGGGGTGGTACCAGCGCGAGACCGTGTAGATGCCGTCGTCGTCGAGGCGATCGATGAACACCTCCCAGGCCTCGACCGTGTACAGCCCGTTCTCCGACAGGCTGTAGCTGCCCGCCCCCGTCGACGCCCAGGTGTCGATGAGCGACATGGTGATCACCGAGAAGCGCCGGGTCTCGCCCTGCATGTGGCTGCGGGCCTCCGCCGCGACCAGCTCGACCCCGGGGATCTCGGTCAGACCCGAGAAGTCGGCCATGACATCCGTGTGAAGCTCGACGATCAGGCTGTTGAGCTCGATCCCGAGCACAGACTCGTGACCCGCCCGGGCCGCGACCACCACATCGCGCCCGCCCCCCACACCGATCACCGCCGCCGGCCCCTCCGGCCGCAGCTGGTGTGCGAACGAGGTGATGTCCCAGTCGATGTGGCCGTGGTCTTCGAGCGCGTCGCCGTGCTCGAACATCATCGTCGCCGCGGCCCCGTCGATCTTGATGGTCCGCTGGCGCGTCGGCACGAACAGGGCCGGGGGGATCAGCCGGCTGCCCGCCCACATATGCGGCGGGACGTCGATCGTCTTCTCGACCGTGATCCGCGAGTAGGTGTTCCAACCGACGAACTCGAACTGCTCCGGATCCTCGGGCATGCCCTTGACCCACACCGGGCGCAGGGGCGCGAACACGGCCGACGCGTTTGCGAACCCGAGCCCGGCCAGCAGCACCGCCAACCCGCCCGCGGCGAGCACCCGACGCAGCTGGCTCGAGCTCCCGCCCTTGGACTCCGACTCCGACTCCGCCCCGGGAACAGAGGGCGCCGCCAACACGAAGGCCAAGGACCCGAGCGCACCCAGGGCCGCGGCCACGAGCGCCGCGCTCGGAGCGTCGAAGTGATCGAGCAGCGGGATCACCAGCGCGCAGCCCAGCGCCGCGCCGACCAGATCGACCCCGTAGGCCGTCGACGCCGGCAGGCCCGCGCGTGTCAGCGCCAGGGTCAGGGTCACCCCACCGAGGGCGAAGGGCACCGCCAGCACCCCGCCGTAGGCCAGCAGCGCGAAGAAGCCCATCAGGCTGTCGATCGGGAGCAGGGGGATCGCCATCGCCAGACCGACCGCCACCGGCGTGGTCGCGGCGAAGGCCAGCGCCGACTGGGCCAGGCGCCGGGGCACCTGTTCCGGGCTGAACAAGCGCGGAAACAGGAACACGATCACCGCGCCCGCCGTCATCCCCAGCATCGCCAGCGAGATCACGAAGAACGCCAGGTGGTACCAGGCGATCACGCTCGTGATCCGGGTCAGCAGGATCTCGAGCATCAAGGTCGCCAGCGCGACTACGAAGATGCCCACGTAGGTCAGCGGGCGCGAGGGGCTCTGCGAAGCGCTTGCTGCGGCCAAGGTCCGCGGAGGCTATCAGATCGGCTCTCGGGCGGCCCCAAAGACCCGCAACGCGGCCTTGATCCGGTCCAGAGCCGCCTCAGCCCGGCTTGGCTTGCTCGGCTCCAGCCCCAAACTTCTCGATGCATGCGTCCTTCAACTTGGGGAAGGCTTTCTTCAGCTCCGGTCCGGCTGCGTTCATCGCGTTGATCTCGCAGGCCGCAACCTCGAGGCTGCCCAACGTGTTGCACCCGGCCTCCGCCTGCGACAGCTGCCCACCCTTGATCTTGTTCCAGCGGGTCAGCGCGTCGCCCTCGTACAGGCGGAGCATGAAGTCGTCGTTCGCCTGCGAGACCGCCTTGCAGGCCTTGTCCAACTTCTTCGGCATGTCCTTCTCGTCGGGCAACACCGCGATCGCATCGATCGCCTTCGCCTGGGCCTCGGCCGCGTCCTCCTCGGCCTTCTTCTTGGCTGCCCGCTCCTCCCGCTTCTTCCTCACCCGCTCCGCCACCATCTTGTCCTGTTCCGACTGCTCGTCGGCCGCCGGATCCTTGGCCTCGGGCTGGTCGCAGCCCGCCATCGGAGACAGGAGCAGGCCCGAGAACAGCGCAAGCAGGAGGGGCTTGGGGAGCGAGATCGGCGTCGACATCGGGGCGGATCATGCCACGGCCAGGGAGCGCGAGGGTCGATGTCAGCGGGCGCCTGGGTCGTCCCGGCCCTGTGAATTGCAGCTGGTGGCCGGGCCACGCGGGAACCGCGCGTTTCACGCGGCCGCGCGAGGTTTCGGAGGCTTTTAGGTTGACGGGTGGGAGAGGCTCGGCTAAATCCCTGCCTTCCAGCCATTCCGGCGTAGCTCAGTTGGTAGAGCAGTCGGCTGTTAACCGACTTGTCACAGGTTCGAGTCCTGTTGCCGGAGTTTTGAAGGCCCACCGAAAGGTGGGCGTTTTGCTTTAACAACCAGAGACCCGCTCGAAAGCGCCTTGTATGCGGGAGTTTGGCGGGTTCCGGTCGAGGCTCGGCTTCCAGGATGTGGACGGCCAGGATGGACCATCCACGCCGAGAGCCGCAAGACCTACGGCAACCCTCGCGTCCATGCCGAGCTGGCCGAGCTGGCCGACGAGGGGTTCGAAGTCGGGCGCAAACGCGTCGCTCGGCTCATGGCCGAGGAGGGCATCGCAGGGCGCCGAAAGCGAGCCTTCGCCGACAACCTGTTGTGCCGAAACTTCGAGGACACGCAAATTGCTGGGACAACGCCACAGGACGACTACTCGACGGAGACGGACAGTGTGTGCGCTCCCCGGCCGCGGAACACGACGGTGTAGCTCCCGGGCGTCAGGACGTGGACGGTCGTCTCCTGGCCTTCGAATTGCGGCAACGGCTGGCCCCAGGCGGTGGCCTCGAGGGTATTGGGGGAGCACCCGACGTCGCAGCGCTCGATGAGTAGCCTCCCATGGGCCAGCTCGCCTGTGCCGTCGGCCAGCTCGAACCGGTAGTAGGCCGCCGTCGCAACTCCTTCGACGGTGAAGCGCCGGTAGGTCTTGAGACTACCGCCGTCGACACCGATCGCTCGCGGGTCACTGCATCCAAGGTCGACGGGCACTTCGAACGACTCTGAGTCCGGCGAGAGTGTGAAGTCGACCTCCCCGGCGCACTCCCAGATCTTCGACCGGAACTGGTCCGTCGTGCACGGTTGATAGTTGGCGTAGTGGTCCATCACGTCGCCGAAGGGATCTCCGAGGGTCTGGTTGAGCTCACGCCGCCAATCAACGAGGCTCGCGTCCTCACCCACGCGCGCACTGAGATCGTTGACCGCTCCGATGCCATAGCGGTCGACCAGGAAGGTCGTGAAGTGGCCGACGCGCCCGAACTGAGCGGCGTAGGCAGGCTGGTCCACAAAAATCTGGACGATGTCCCCCCAGTGCTCGGGGGCATCGTGTCCGGCGTGCTCGCCGAGTTCGAACCCGGCTGCCGTCGGGCCACGGTGAATGGTAGCGAACCCTTCCGCGAGTGGGCTCGACCGGTAGGGTAAGTACGCTTGGTCGACCGCGTGAGAGAGTTCATGGAAGTGGATGATCGTCGGCGCTTTGACCCGCTTGTCGCCGGCGCACCCCGACGCGCCGTTCGGGCACCACGGCTCCGCATAGAAGCGATCCGCGTTCACCCAGTGGTACTCGATCTGTAGCTGTGCCGGATCGAAGCCGTGATAGTCGGCGATGCCGACCGCCACGCGGTCGAGCGCCTCGAAGGTCCCAGGACACACGTCCGCCTCCTCGTTCCCATACCCAAACACCGTGACGGTCTCGCCCTCGCGCTGCCAGTCCGGCGTGGGGTCGAACTCGGCCGCACAAGATGTCACTGCGAGACCAAGCATGAGCGCTGTGGCTGGTCCCCGCACGCTGGCCAGGGCAAAACCGTCCCTCGGGAGGGTGGAAAATCGGCGACTGTTTTGGCGAGTCATCCCCATGACATGATACGCGATTCGAGCACATTCGCCGAAATCACTACTGAAACGAATGCAGCGAATGTGCTCAAAGTTGTGGTTTCGATTGTGAACCTCGATTTTCTCACATTGCCTTCACCAGTGAACATCCGACCAGGTGACTAGGTGACAGTATCGAATCACCACATTCCGAAGAAAGTGGACGCCCTCCCGAAGGAAGTGACTCCCCCACGGACTCATGACTCCCGAGCGCTCTGTCCCGCCGAAGTCGGTGGCGTCGGCCCGATGGGGGCGCCGCGAACCCGTGAACTCATTGGAGAAATCCGCCCGAGCCCGAGCCCCCAGCTGGGGGGCTCGGGTCTTGTCCTTTGTCCTCTCCCGCTCTCGAACAGAGATGTCCTCCTCGAGCGGGGGCATCCCCCGATCGGCCTCGGGCTTCGACCTGCGATCGCAGCCCTCGGAGGGATCGCTGGTGAGCTCGAGGTCGACGACCTCGCCGGGGCGGCGCCGAGGTCGTCGAGCGCCGACGATGTCGGCCCCACTTGACACGCGTCGAGCCGGCCGCCTCCGCCCTCCTTGCGTGCGACGACTTCGCCCGAAAGGGGGTCGAGGATGTCCTCATACCGGGCTTTGGCTACGGCAGAAACGCCCGGCCCTTCCTCGATCGAGGCATGTCGGTCACCGGAATCGAGATCTCCCAAGCCGCGATCACTCTCGCCCGATCGCGGCTCGGCCTCCAGCTCCCCATCCACCACGGCTCGGTCGCCGACATGCCCTTCGACAGCAGGCACTACGACGGAATCTTTTGCTACGGGCTCATCTACCTCCTGGATGCCGACGGGCGCGAGAAGCTCATTCGAGACTGCTACCGCCAGCTCACGCCCGGTGGGCACATGATCTTCACGCTCATCTCCAAGACAGCGCCATTTTATGGCCAAGGAACCCGAATCGGAGACGATTGCTACGAGCGCGTGCCCAACCTGAGCATGTATTTCTACGATGCAGACTCGGTGAAGCGGGACTTCGGCCCCTACGGACCGGTTGAATGCTTCGGGATCGACGAGCCCTCGGGCGGCGGCGCATCTCTCCCGTTCATCAATGTGGTTTGTAGACGGAGTTGAGCGCTCCAGCGACGTCGTCGGTACACCATGCAGGCGAAAGTCAGACCCCGCCCTGCTCGGTCCGTTCGGTCCGCTCGGCGACCATGCGGACCGCACGTCCCTCTTCTCCCCAGGGGGTGATATTCGTCATTTGCAGAACGAGTTCGTCGCTCGATGTCCGGAGGCTCAACCCGATCCGCCAACCCCAGTCTGCATCTGGACCGTAGGTGCCCTGAACCTGAAAGATGCCCCGGGCACCCGCGACAGACTCGCACTTCATCACGTCGGCGCTGTGAAAACTATCGGTAAAATCAGCACCGCCGGGGCGCAGCGCAATGCTCCCCCTGTGGGCCTTGTCCTCGTGACTCCAGGTATAGTGGACAACATCGCCCTCGACGCTAATGGTGCACTCACATCGAGTCGCACTGTTGCCCAGCGGGTCGAGCCAAAGCTCGCCGCTTCCTCCCCATTTTGTCCCGTTCAGCCAAGGTCAGCATGCGCGCAGCATACAAGAATCGGACGCCACCTGCGGCTGCCCACGTGGATGACGACGTCCGAACTGCGGCGCCGTCCGCTGCGGGCGCAGCGCGATTCCCGTGTCTGGCAAACAGGGAGCGCTGACTGCCCTGCCCTCGAGGAGCAGAGCGCCATCGCCGGATGGTCACTCGATCGAGATCCATACCTGAGCAGGCCCTCCCCGTAGACTGTAGCTCGCCCGACTTCTGCGCCTGGGAGGGCTCGGTCCTCTCATCGGCAGACTGATCGAAAGATCCGGCATGTGGTCACTTCGAGCTCGGCCGAGAGGGCCACAGATCGATCCCGCCGAGCCCGCGCGAATAACGCCCGTTTGCGGCGTGGGAGTTTCGGCTAGGGAAACGCCCCCGATCGAGGCCGCTCCCCACACAAGTCGACCTCGAGATCACCGACCCAATGGACAGATCATCGGCACTGGCCAATCGACGAAAACATAGATTGTCAATTGGCACACCCCATTCAACCCGCCCCCCATCTACACCGGGTGTCCCACAAACTCTCAATCCGAGGCATGATTATGGCCATTTAGAATGGCCGACAGATCAACCTCGCGGCCCCCCGCTCGAAGTCGACTGTCCTCAGTCCCACATCTGCCACCATGACCCAGCGATCGGGCGGGGGTGTCGACGAGGCGAAACTCCCCACGTTATTCGCTGGGAACAATGTGCAAATATATATGTGTGCAATCCAAATTAGCACGGGCGACTCCCACATTTTAAGGTAACTACTTTAGTCATGGTTCTGTGGAGCCAAACCCTCCACGCATAGAAATCGATCTCGACAGAGCCTCCACCTCCACCCCCGCAGACACAACACAATGCTAAATTTCAGCACCAGCTCGCTCGCCACCAACCAAAACCCAGTGATCGACAAAAACGGCGAAGCGACCGTTTCGTCGGGGCACTACGCGCTCTGGGAGACGGCCAACGGCTCGGTTTCCACGTGTTCACTGACCAACCCCGACAACCGGAACACTGTCACTTTCGTCGTCAGCGGCGCACCCTCGGACATCATGACGACCGAGGGCAAGCCCTTCAATGGGCTGCACGCGATCCCTCCCAACAGCCCCACTTCAAACGTCACGGTCATCGGGGACTTCAGGGGGACAAATGTCACCATTGTCAACATCAGCAACCCGGATGCTCAGTTCCGGGCCAGCGTCGTCGTCGCCCAAGCTTCCGACTTCGCCGAGGGAGGAGTGGGGGACAGCGGGGGCCAGAACCCAGTGATTCGACAGAGTGGTCAAGCGACGGTGTCGACGAACCATTTTTGCCTGTGGGAGACCGCCAACGGATCCAACTCGATCGCTTCGATCACCAACCCGGGGTCCCGGAACACCGTCTCGTTCGTCGTCAGTGGCGCACCAGACACGATCTTGACGACGACGGGCGCGCCCTTAAACGGGCTGCACGCGATCCCTCCCAACAATCCGACATTCAACGTCACGGCTGTCGGTGACTTCCTCGGCACCAATGTTACGATTGTGAATATCAGTAACCCGGATGCCGAGTTTCATATCAGCTGCCAGGTCTCCTCCTAGCAGCCCGAGGTGAAACCCCTCGAAAAATGGACCTGGCGAGGACCAGATGCGGCGGGGATATCTATCACTTTGGATATCCATCGGCGGCTTGAATCGACGTCCGCGGCGGTCAGATCCCAATC
>Ga0256845_1003175_pt1 | contig 11308 bp, 9 predicted proteins | sample RiftiametaG_FD_189101 | JGI IMG/M metagenome (GOLD analysis project Ga0256845, IMG submission 189101) | Tube worm associated microbial communities from hydrothermal vent at the East Pacific Rise, Pacific Ocean - Riftia | ecosystem: Host-associated > Annelida > Integument > Unclassified ... | reverse complement strand
GTGTAGCCGCCCTGGCGGGAGCAACTCCGATCCTCTCAGTGCGGAAGCGAAGTGGGGGAGATCGCCCCGCGTGAGATCTCCCGTCGACAAAATTGATCGATCCACCCAAGGCTCGGACGCCGCTTTTGCATGTTTGAATTCATACTTTTGACCAAAAACTCGCGGCGATCGCGGACGTCAACAGAGCGAGCACACCCAAGCGTTTTGGCAGCTTTGCAACTTATGTTCGATATCTGGTTTCGCACGGGTAGACCCATTTCCCGCATTTGCCGCCGGCGCGGATCCGCAGACCCAGAAATGGTCCTTTGGATCGCATCCGCGCGACCGTGAGTTATATGATCATTATTCGCTATGTGGTTATTACTGCACGGCAGTTTAGACGATCATGGTCGGTAACGATCGCGGCCGCAGAGACATTCCCAAAACGAATATTTCAACCATAAACCACACTCGCATGTTTTCCGCGCGAGTGCGCTCGGGCTCAGGATGACAGCGTTCATAGTGGATCCACTATGAAGATCCTTGCTTCCTCACCCCTAAGAGTCGTTGAGGATCTCCTCTTGAGCACACCGAATCCGCGAGACAAGCGCGGAAAGTCCCTCTTGCACCTCGACGGGGCCCTCTGGGAGGCAAACGTCGGTGCGCTCGATGAGGTCGAGGAGACTGCTCCAACCGTCGACAAAGGCGGCAAGCTGGGGCGCTGAGAGGTCCTCCGTACGACCGAGGAGGAGCTGCTGAACGAGGATGTGCAGAGGCGTCGACACGCCAACGGAGCCTATCCCGAAGGTGCGAGGCCGACTAATAAAGCGCTCTCTGCCCGTGAGCCTTGCCACGATACGGCCGAAGAGCCCGAGCGGGCGCCTGCAACCGACGTCGCCTACCTTTCTTGCGCTGGAGTAGCCAACAACGACCATGAACGACCATGAACGTCGCCTCGCTCGAACCGTCGAGGAGATTCTCGAGTCGTACGACGAGTACGGCAACATCAACCACCTCGACGGCAGCAACCTACCGACACGCATCGAGGTCGCAGAACTCGCCGACGAGCTGGTCTCGATCATCTTTCCCGGCTACTTCCGCGGCGATCAGCTCGACGAGCTGACCTCTCGTTACTTCGTCGGAGAGCGTTGTGCTCGCATCCTCAGACGCCTCGAAGGTGTTCTCGTCCGGGCGCTCTCCGTGCGCTGCGACGGCGGCGAGCTCCGTCCGATGCAGCGTCGCGCTGCGCTCGAGTCCCAAGCACACGAGCTGGCCTTTGATCTTTTGCAAGCGGTACCCGGGATCCGTGAGGTGATCCACACCGACGTGCAAGCAGCTCTCTCAGGTGACCCCGCGGCCTGCTCGAGCTCCGAGGTGATCATGAGTTACCCCGGCATCCTGGCGATCACCTTCCATCGGATCGCCCATCATCTCTACGTGCGCAGGGTTCCGCTGCTGCCGCGCATGATGGCCGAGACCGTGCACAGCCGAACCGGCATCGACATCCACCCGGGAGCGACGATCGGCAACTCCTTCTTCATCGATCACGGCACCGGGGTCGTCATCGGCGAGACCTCGCTGATCGGCGAGCGCGTCAAGCTCTACCAGGGCGTCACCCTCGGTGCCCTCTCGGTCTCAAAGAAGACCCGCTGCGGCGACCGGCGACACCCGACCATCGCGAATGATGTCACGGTCTACGCCGGCGCGACGATCCTCGGCGGCGACACGGTGATCGGCGAAGGCTCGACGATCGGCGGCAACGTCTGGCTCACACAATCGATCCCGCCGGGCACGACGGTCATTCTAGAGGCGCCCTCACAGCGCTATGTCGGTACCCGAGGGCCCAACGATCGCGACCCAAAGGGCGCCTAGGCCTCGCTCGGCTTGCGACTGCGGATCCGGCCCTCCATGGCCTCGCGGATGATCAGCTTGGCGCTCTCGTCGATGTTGGAGCCGAGGATCGAACGCAGGTAACCACGCTCACCGGGCTCACTCGCCGCCCAGCGCAGGCTTTTGCCCTTGTGCTTGCCAAAGTTAAACACCGGCTCGTTGTCCCGCCAGGCGAAGCGCCGAGTGATATCGACGTAACCGTGACCGACCGCGTTGGAGGTCGCATGCAGGGCCCCGACATCGAGATCGAGATCTGGATAGCGCTCGAGCTGACCGGCAAAGACCTCGAGGGTCGCGATCGTATCGGCCTCGGCCCCATGGGCGCCGTGCAACTCGCGATCACAGTAAAAGCGCAGCGCAGCGCCCAGGTTGCGCGGCTCTTTTTGATGAAAGATCACCTGCGCATCGATCACCCGAGTAGGCGACAGATCGAGCGACTTGCCGATCCGCACCAGCTCCGCCTGCAACACCCGGATATCAAAACGACCGAGATTAAAACCTGCGAAGTCCGCCCCGTTTAACAGCGAGAGCAACTCATCGGCGATGTCTGCGAAGGTCGGCAAACCTTCGACATCTTGGTTTGTGATCCCGTGGATCTCGGTGGCCTCGATCGGGATTCGCACCCGTGGGTCGATGCGCCACGTCCGAGGCGCCTCAACGCCTCCTGGATCAGGCATCACCCGCACCAGCGAGATCTCGACGATGCGATCGCTGGTCGGCTCGGTACCGGTGGTCTCGGTGTCAAAGAAGATCACCGGTCGCTCGAGGCGCTTGGCAAAGGCCGCGAAGCGCGGTCCGAGGTCTTCAACGCTAGGGGTCTTGGAGCGAGAGCTGGCCATTTGCGTGGGCGGGTTATACCCCAGAGCCGGCGATCATCGAATCCTCTGAACTCTTCGCGATTTCTGTTCACTAGACATCTATTCAGCTACTGGCGCTCGAGCTCGCTTGCCACGCTGAATCAGCCGTCGTGCGGCCGCAGAAACCCGAGCCTCGGGGGATCTGCGCAGCGCTTTGACCTGGTCAAGCGCCGCCGCTGCGACCACATCGATGCGCTCGAGAGCGACCAAAGCCGCGACTTGGACCCGAGGATCCCGATCCGCCAGCGCCTCGGTCAGCGACAAAAATGCAGATCTCAGCTCGAGCGCACCCAAACTGTGGGCAACCGCAGCTCGGGTCTCCCAATCCCTGTCCTTCTTCAGACGAGCTAGCAGATCTTCCTCGATCCGCGATGCGTCCGGCACAAATCCAGCGATCCGCGCGGCCGCAGATCGAACAGCCGCGGCCTCGTCCCCAAGACCACGACGAAGACCCTCGGCGGCGTGCGGCGACTCGGCGTATCGCATGGTCTCGACCAACGCCTTGCGAACCGCGGCGTCGGGATCGATGCGGATCAAAACAGCTGCGCCCTCCTGCCAATCACCCCGGGTATAGGGGAGCTGCTCGGCAAGTGCAGCTCGGACTTCAAGCGGTTCGACGGCAGACATCAAGCGCTGGAGGATCACCCCAGCAGAGCGTGGATCGCTGCTCAGGAGGGCGATAAACTCGGGATCGTCCGCATCACCGCTCTCTGGGATCGCGGTCTTCACCTTGATGTAGCGCATCGCGTCGTCCCGCTTAAACGAATCGACATCGATCGCCATGCGCTGCTTCCAGTTCAGCGTCGGCACGGCCTCTGGATTTTCGGACGGATCCGTCGCTTGGTGCTCCGCGTAGCTGCCCTCCTCTGGCCGGACCCCAGGTGGCGGTACCCAATCATCGGGATCAACGACCTGGGACCCCTGTCCGCGCGGCGTACCCGAGTTCCCCGCGATTCCCGAGGCTCCCGTCGGCGGCGTCGTAGCCTGCCCCTTAGGGCATGCGGTCAAGAGCGCAGCGAGCACCGAGGGCCAGATGAGACCCGTCGCTCGCCGGCGCCCGCGAACACTGTCTGCCCCCCCCTTTACCGCCTCTGAGCCCATCATCGGCCGTCAATGTACCGACAAATCACAGCCGACGCGGCGGCGGAATGGCCGTGCGCTCTTGGCCATATCTGCGCGCTACTAGCCTATCTGCGAGCGTTCACAACGACCTGTCCCTAGGGGAAGAGAGCGACATGATGACTGTTCGTTCTCCTCACTCGACCGCGTATCAGCGTTGCGCATCAGCGCTGCACATCAGCTTGATGGGTCCGTAAAAAGCGTCCGCAATATCGCCCGGCGCAAGAGCACCCAAGCCCGCAGCTCCACCGCTATCGACGGCGTGCGCGAGATCTCGGGGCGTGTTTACGAGATGGCGTCGATGTCCTCGAGCAAACCATCGACAGCGCGCTCTGAGGTGTCAAAGGAGCACATCAAGCGGCTGACAACACCCACCGGCGACGAGAAGGGGTAGTAGCCATGACCCCGCGCCCGCAGGCCGGCGTCGATCTTCTCGGGAAACCGGACAAATACTGCGTTCGCCTCTCGGGCAAAGACGGGCTCGATGCCCCGCACAGCCAGACCCGCAGCCAAACGCGCGGCCATGCGATTGGCGTGATCCGCATGCCGGAGCCACGCATCGCCGCGAAGACTCGCCGTGAAGGGTCCACTGACAAATCGATGCTTGCTCAAAAGGTGCCCGGTGGACTTGCGAAGAAAGGGAAAACGACGCGCCGCACGGGCGGTCGCCAGGCGTTCCGAAACCTCGAAAAAAAGCACCGCTTCACCGAACGCGAGGCCATTTTTGGTGCCGCCAAAGGTGAGCGCATCGACACCAGCCTCGACGGTCAGGGCTCGACAGGCCGCAGCTCCATCGCACCCACGATCGGCGATCAACGCCGCCACGGCGTTCGCAAAACGAGCGCCGTCCACATGCACGGCAAAACCACGTCGATGTGCAAGCGCGGAGAGCTCGGCGAGCGCCTCGGGTGTGTAGAGCGTGCCAAATTCGGTCACATTGGAGACTGTGAGCACACCGGGTGCCGGCTGATGCACATCACCACGACTGCCCAGCAGCACCCGCTCGAGATCCGCGGGCTGCAAGCGAGTCGACTCCACGACTGGCGCGACCGCCGTTGTCCGGCAAAGAGTCATGCGCTCGGGCGCCGTCGACTCGTCGTCGTTCCAATGAGCGTGCGCGTGACAGATCACCCGCTGCCAGGGCTCTGTGAGCGCCGCGATCGCCAGCGTATTGGCAGCGGTGCCGGTGGCCACAAAAAAGACCGCAGTGTCGGCGCCAAACAACCCCTGAAGTGCAACAGAGGCTGCTTCTGTCGTTTCATCGTCGCCGTAGCCAATCGCATGCCCAGCAGCCACCTCGTGCAAGGCTGCGAGCGCCTCGGGGCAGAGCCCGGCGTTGTTGTCGGAGCGAAACGTATGTGGCCCGGGCATCAGCTCACCGCCGGAAGGACTCCGAGACGAGAGAAGATCTTCCAGTCAGACGCAGGCAGGCCAGCCAGTGGCTCCGCGAGTTCTTCTTTTTTGAGATAGATCTCCTCGCGACGACCGTCCGCGTGCTCCACCTTTAGGGAGAGTTCGTGGCGATTTGGGCTGCGTCGGCTGATCTCTTGGGCGAGCGGTGCGAGCGTATCGACCAGGCGCTCGATCATATCTGTGAGCAGGTTGTGCTCGAGCACATCCTTGTCGTCGAGACGGACCCAAAGCAGCCGGTGGCGCCTGAGAATCGTCTTTTTGACAACCTCACGGAGCGCCTCGATCAGGCGACGGAGCTCCGCTGCGTCCTCGGGGGTCGCCCCCAATACCTCGTCATCACCACCGACCCGGATCACCTCGCCGAGCGGAGCCTCGCCGAGTGGCGTCTCGAGGCGGACCATCAGCCCCTCTTCGGCGTCGAGTTTTCGCTTGAGCAGGATCTCTGCGACATCCTCGGTGAGCTCGACAGTGGCGATGTAGTAGTCGTTGAGATACGTGCGATCAGGGACCAGCGTCTTCGAGAGGAATTTTTTCTTCATCCCGACCTGAATGTTGACGTCGCTGACGAACTCGCTGACCCGGCGAGGTCGCCCCCACTCGGTCTCGGGATCGAGGATAAACGCCGCCTCGATCCCCTGCGGGTAGGTGATCACCGCGCTGGTATCACAGCTCTCGGCACCGCGATGCATGCTGAAGGCCCAGGCCTTCTCCTCGAGCGGCGAGTGGACAAAGAAGTTGCTGAGACAAACCGGGATCTCGGCCTTGAGCGTCGCGATCTCCCGGGCGGTCGAGCCCTTCTTTGACTCGAGCTCGGCGAGCTCCCGCGAGCGAGTGCTGTCGTGGAGGCGCCGCGCGAACTCAGCGAGTTCGGTGGCGAGCGGACGGACGTCATCACCGCGCACCTGCCCCAAGCCCGTGATCTCGGGGAGAACGACCTCAAAATAGCCGGCCGCAGCGTCGAGGTGCTTGGTCGTCAACGCGACCGCCTCGCCGAGCGCCTGCTCTTTGCTCGCGATCTCAGCTTGGATCATCGCCGCACGACCGACGTGAATGATGAAGCCGCGGAGGATCTCGAGGAAATTATTCGAACCCGGAAAGAGCCCAGAATCACCAAATAGGTAACGAACGGCCATCGCTGTCTACACTTACGCGCCGGCAAAGATACGCCGGGGGTGTTCTCGATGTCCATGTTTTGCCAATTTCGGCCCCCCCCCGACCGTCACCCCCCTCACGCATTGCGCGCGGCTGCAGCCGATGACAGGCCGTTGCAGCCCCCAAGAACCCTCTTGAGGACCCGCTGCATGCGGACGGCTTAGTTGCCTGCGCCGCACCTGCACCGCATGCTTGGCCGTCATGTCACTGGCCCGCACAGTCCGTCCGCGCACCCGCCTCCTGCTCTCGCTTCTGCTGCCCCTCGCGGTCGGAGCCTGCGACGCGAGGCCCAAGACCAGCGACCCGCAGGTCGATAAGCTCGCCCCCAGGACTCCGCCCGAGGTGACTCCGGCCACTCCCGCCACTCCGGGCACCCCCTCCACCCCGGCGATCACCAAGAATGCCTGTGCGGATGCAGCTCTGACCCTCGCCCCCGACGAGGTCATCGCCACACTCCGCGGCCAGCCGATCGTCGCCAGCGATCTCGGCGATGCTTTCCGCGCCGCCGAGCGTGACGCCCTCCGCGGCTACTGCGAGGGCATCGCAGCCTCACGACAGCAGGCGCTCGATCAGACGATCGACAGATTGCTGCTCGAAGCCGCGGCCAAAGAGGCGGGTGTCGACGTCGAGGCCTTCCTTAAAAGCAAGGTCGACGGCGCCGCCCATAATCCCAGCGATGAAGAGGCGCTCGCCTACTACGAGTCGAATAAAAGCCCGTCCGCGCCGCCCTTCGAGGCTGTCAAAGACCAGGTCATCACCGCCATGGTCGACGAGCTGACCAACAAGGTGCTCAGCCAAATCGTCCGCGAGCTCCGCGATGCAGCGTCGATCGAAACCAAGCTGCCCGACGTTCGACCGCCGCCCGTCGATCTCACGAGCGGGCCCGGCAATCCGTCGACCGGCGACCTCAAGGGCGTCGTCGAAGTCGTGGAGTTTTCGGACTTCGAGTGCCCCTACTGCTCACGGGCCGCCGACACCATGCACGGGCTGATCGAGCGCTACCCAGCCAAGGTCCGCTTCACGTTCCGCCACTTCCCGCTGAGCTTCCACCCGAACGCCCAACCCGCGGCCGAGCACGCCCAATGCGCCCATGAGCAGGGGCTCTTTTGGCAGTACCACGATCTGCTCTTCGCCAATCAGCGCGAACTTGGGGCCGAAAAATTCGACGAGTTCGCGGTCACAGCGGGCCTGGATCTGAGCAAGCTCAAGGAGTGCCTGGCCTCGGGTCGCGCCGGCCAACACGTCGCGACCGACCTCGCCAAGGGCCAAGAGGTCGGCGTCGGCGGTACCCCGAGCTTCTACATCAACGGTCGCGCCTTCACTGGCAACCCGACCGTCGACGACCTCGCCGCAGCGATCGACGCCGAGCTCGCCACCGCCGGTTAGCCTTTTTCTTCGGGGTGCACGACTCCCTCTGCATCCTTTAGCGGTCTTGCGCTGCGGTTGCGCGCCAACGTGGGAGCGTGCCAAGCTCCGCAGGAAATGGGCGTCCGCAACGAGACAGCGGTCTCCCGCTGGTTAAAACAGGCTGAGCCGGCGTGGTTCGCGACCTTCGCAATCACCGCGGCGTTCTCTGCCTATTTTTGCATGTACGGCTTTCGCAAGCCCTTCACCGTCGGCGCCTGGGAGGGCACGATGCCGCTGCCGGGCGGTGGCGAGATCGACCTCAAGATCGCCCTGATCATCGCTCAGGTGGTCGGCTATTGCCTGTCAAAATTCCTCGGTATCAAGGTGATCTCAGAGATGAGCGGGGGTCGTCGCGGCCTCGCGATCCTCGCCCTCATCGCCGTCGCCGAACTCGCCCTCGTCGCCTTCGCCCTGACGCCCGCGCCTTGGTCCGTCGCTTGGCTCTTCGTCAACGGCCTACCCCTCGGCATGATCTGGGGGCTGGTCTTCGGCTTTCTCGAGGGTCGGCGCCTCTCCGAGATCCTCGGGGCTGGCCTTAGCGCCAGCTACATTGTCGCCAGTGGCTTCGTCAAAACCGTCGGTCGCTGGTTGCTCGACGCTGGCGTGCCCGAGCCCTGGATGCCAGCGCTGACCGGCGCCCTCTTCTTGCCCCTGCTTCTGATCGCGGTCTGGATGCTGACCCAGCTACCCGCTCCAAGTGCCGAAGACGAGCGCCTGCGGACCCGCCGTGGGCCGATGGACGCCACAACTAGGCGCCAATTTTTTAGCAGCTTCGCTCCTGGGCTTTTGCTCCTAATCAGCCTCTACGTGCTTCTAACGGCCTTTCGCGATTTCCGCGATAATTTTGGCCCCGAGATTTGGGACGCACTCGGCTACGCGTCGACGCCTTCGGTGATGACCACCGCAGAGCTGCCGATCGCCTTCGGCGTGCTCCTGGTACTGGCGTCGATCATGACGATCCGCGACAACCGACGGGCCCTGCTCTTGATCCACGGGATCATGGCCGCCGGTGCTCTGCTGATCATCGGCGCCACCGCGGCCTGGCAGCTCAAACTCTTGGGCCCGGCACCGTGGATGATCCTCGTGGGCCTGGGCCTCTACATCGGCTACGTGCCCTTTGGCTGCGTACTCTTTGATCGCCTGATCGCCGCGGTCGGCTTCGTCGGCACCGCCGGTTTTATGATCTACGTGACCGATGCCTTTGGCTACGTCGGCAGCGTCGGCCTGCTCCTCTACAAGAACTTCGCCCAAGCGGACCTCTCGTGGCTCGAGTTCTTCGTCGCCGCGTCCTACGTCACTGGGGCCGTTTCCTTTGTCTGCTACGGAGGTTCGCTCATCTACTTCGCCCGCCGGACACGGGCAAAGAAACCAAAGGAGCCAAAGGGCGACGGTTAATCGTCGCCGAACTCACCGTCCAAAAAGTCATCCTCGACGACGTCGTCATCCTCGTCGTACTCGTCGTACTCGTCCTCTAGACCGAAGGCGTAGCCCTCGTCGGCGTCGGACTCTCCGCTCTTCCAGGCCTGCTTTGACAGCGGAAATTCCCAATGCCAGGGCTCCCGCTTGTAGGGGTGCCAGCCGTACTCCCAAGCGTTCGCGACCAGCCACTTGTGCAGCGGTTGTTCACGCTGCGCAGCCGCGGTCTTGGAGCTCGGCCAGAGACCACCGACGCCGATGTCCATCGCCAGGCCTGTCTCGTGGGGAGAGGCGTAGGCCAACCACTTGCGCCCCCGTTTGACCGAGCCGTACTTCTTGATCAACGTCTCTTCGTAGTGCTCCCAGGACTTCCACCGGTGGCGTCGCCAACCGGAGATGACCTTGAGTTCGATGCCCATATCCTGGAGGACGACGGCGGCCATCTCTTGCATGCCGATGGCTGCAAGCTTGTGCAGGCGGATCACCCGTCCCTCCTTCGCCGAGGGCACTGTCGCAAGAAGCGGCGACTTGCGCCGCAGCGTGCCAAAACGTTTCACCCGCACCCGCTTCTCTTGATAGCTCATCGCCCCTCCATCCAACCCTACGCTTGATAGTGTCTAAGATTCACCGATGAAGGGCAATCGGCGCCACAGGAATAGAGGCGGCATCAACATGGTTGACCGGACATGCGCGTCTCTCGTTTCCGAAGCAAACGTCTCCGCTCCCCCGGAGCGCTCGTCCTTTTCTTCGCGCTCTCGGCCGCTGGCACGTTGACGCTCGCCCTCTCCTCCGAGGGCCAGGCCGCCGCAACACCGGCGCTCTGGCAGGAGGGCGCAAAGGTCCCGTCCCAAAGCACCGAAACCTACGCCCCGCGGCGCTCCCTTGCGCCTTTGATCGAGTCGATCTCGCCGGCCGTCGTCAGTGTCAAGACCAAGCGCACGACACAGGGACGAACCAACGTCGATCCGCGCGCACTGCCTTTTATGCAGCAGATGCCGCAACAGCGACAGGCAGAGGGCATCGGCTCCGGTTTTATCATCCGCAGCGACGGCCTGATCATCACCAACAATCATGTCGTCGACGGCAGCGATCGTGTCGAGGTTAAGCTCGCCGACGGCCGCCTCTTCGCGGCCAAAGTGCTCGGCAACGATCCCCACAGCGACGTCGCCGTGATCAAGCTCGAGAACGCGAGCGGCCTGCCGACCGTCAAACTCGGCGCCAGCAAGGGCCTGCGCGTCGGCGATTGGGTGCTCGCGATCGGCTCGCCGATGGGGCTCGAGCAGAGCGCGACCACGGGCATCGTTTCGGCCAAAAAACGCGGAAGCCTCGGGCTCTACAACAACTCGTACGTCGACTTTTTGCAGACCGACGCGGCGATCTCCCCCGGCAATAGCGGTGGCCCCCTGTTTAATCTCCAGGGCGAAGTCGTCGGCATCAACACGGCGATCTCGGCAATGGGCCGCGGCATCGGCTTTGCAATCCCGATCGACCAGGCAAAGGTCGTGATCCCCCAGCTCGTCGCCACCGGCAAGGTCGAGCGCGCGTGGCTCGGCATCGGCGGCCGCGATGTCGAAGCGGCGATCGGTCAGACTCCGCTGCGAGGCGCCGTGATCGGGGTCATTCACGCTGGCACACCGGCCGCAGGATCAGGGCTCCGCGTCGGTGATCGCATCGTCGCGATCGGCGGCGAGGCCATCGAAAATTTCTCCGATCTGCGCGGGCGAATCGCGGAGATCCCAGCGCGCAGCACGGTGACCATGACGATCGCCCGAGGCAAGAGTGGCAAGACCACCGACGTCCGGGTCGAGCTCGGAGCCCTGCCCAGCGACGACGAGCTGCGGAGCTTGATCGCCAACCGCAGATCGGCCAAGCGCGGCGACGATCTTTACGGCGGACAAACACCTCGCCTGGGCGTCGATGTCGATGCCAAGGAGACGACCCGTATCCGACGGGTCCGAAGGGGTTCGATCGGCGCAGACCTAGGGCTCCGCGCAGGCGACAGGATCCGCGAGCTAAACGGCGAGAAAATCGGCTCGCGCGCAGACATCGGCCGGGCTCTCGCCAAGGATCATCAC
>Ga0256845_1003174_pt1 | contig 11312 bp, 5 predicted proteins | sample RiftiametaG_FD_189101 | JGI IMG/M metagenome (GOLD analysis project Ga0256845, IMG submission 189101) | Tube worm associated microbial communities from hydrothermal vent at the East Pacific Rise, Pacific Ocean - Riftia | ecosystem: Host-associated > Annelida > Integument > Unclassified ... | reverse complement strand
TTTCGCGTGGTGTTACCATTGGCAATAACCAAAACTCGGTTTTAAATAGTGAATTAGACCTACAAATTACAGGAAAATTAAACGATAAAGTATCGCTTAGAGCTTCTATACAAGATGCCAATATTCCATTACAAGAAAGTGGATATTCACAACGTTTAGATGAATTCGACCAAGTATTTATCGAACTTTATAGCGACCATTGGAGCATTCGTGCTGGTGATATAGATTTACAAAATAACAACTCATATTTCGCAAGTTTTTCAAAACGTGTACAAGGCTTATCTATTAATGCAACATTAGGCAATGATGATACACAAACACAGTTATTTGCTGCTGGTGCCATAGTACGTGGACAATTTACAACCAGCCAATTTACAGCTCAAGAAGGTAATCAAGGTCCTTATAAATTACAAGGCCGTAATGGTGAATTGTTTGTGCTTATAGTTTCTGGAAGCGAAACCGTTTATGTAAATGGTATTCCTGTAAAACGTGGCGAAAATGAGGATTATATTATAGATTATAATGCAGGTGAAATTATTTTCAACTCAACATATTCTATAACTTCGGAAATGCGAATTACTGTCGATTATCAATTTAGTGAACGAAATTACTCTAGAATTGTGGCTTTTGGTGGTGGAAATTATGCAAGTAAAAAATTGACTATTGGTATTTCTGTGTATTCTGAAAACGATGCTAAAAATCAACCTTTACAACAAAATTTATCCGAAAATCAAGTTCAAATATTAGCAAATTCTGGCGACGATAAAACTCTAATGGTTGCGCCATCTGAAGTATTAGAAGCTTTAAACGAAAACAGAATTTTATATAAAAAAGAAATTATTAGTGGCACTGAAGCTTTTGTGTTTTCTAATAATGAAAATGATGAATTATACCGAGTAACTTTCTCGCAAGTTGGCGCAAATCAAGGAAATTATATTTTAAGTAGCATTAATGCCATTAATAAAATTTACGAATATGTTGAACCAATTGGCGGTATTCCTCAAGGAAATTACGCACCTATTATTCAACTTATTGCACCAACAAAGCTTCAAATTGCTATGCTAAACGGGAGTTATAAACCTTCAGAAAAAATAATAATTAATTTTGAAGCTGCTGGAAGTAAAAACGATTTAAACTTATTTTCGAATTTAAATGATGAAAACAATGATGGTTATGCCACCAAACTAAATATTGAGCAAACATTAATAAAAAAAGATAGCCTTTGGAATTTAAATGCTTTTGTTGATGCAGATTACATCAATAAAGATTTTAAAACTATCGAAAATATTTACAACCCAGAGTTTAATAGAGATTGGAATTTAGATGAACAAACAACGAATCAAATCACAAATAATTTAGGAAATCAAACATTGTTAAATTTTGGATTTAAAGCGTTTCATAATAAAAAAGGAAGCATCAATTATCAATATGAATATTTAGATTATTCAAATGGTTTTAATGGTAACAGGCATGTTACAAATATTAATTTGCTTCTTAATAAATTCAATATTAGTTCTTATTCTAGTTTTTTAAATGCCGAGTCAAATATAAATACCTCAACGTTTTTAAGGTCATACAATAGTATTACTTATGGCATGCAAAAAAGCTGGTTGGGTACTAAATTAGCTATTGAAGATAATGAACAGAAAAATATTCAAACCTCAGTATTAACACCTTTAAGTCAAAAATTCAAATCATACGAATTCTTTGTAGGCGTTGGTGATAGCACTAAAATTTTCGCTAAATTTGGTTATAAAAATAGGGTAAACGATAGTATTAGAAACAATCAATTACAAAAAGTGAACACGTCTAACACGTTTTATTTAGATTCTAAACTTGTACAAAACAAAAATACTAATCTATCACTTTATGCAAATTACAGAACACTTAAAAGTGAAGATAAAACCATTGATGACGAACAGTCTATAAACTCTAGATTACAATTCAATCAAAAATTATTTAAGCAACTTATACAATGGAATACTGTTTTTGAAACCAATTCGGGTACTTTACCTCAACAAGATTTCACATATATTGAAGTTGAACCCGGACAAGGAACTTATACTTGGATTGATTATAACGAAAACGGAATTCAGGAGTTAGAGGAATTTGAATTGGCACAATTTCAAGACGAAGGCAAATATATTCGTGTGTTATTACCAAATAGGATTTATATAAAAACACATCAAAATAGGCTAAGTCAAACACTTACAATTAACCCATCACAATGGTCTGTAAGCGAAAATAAATCAAAAAAAATATGGTCGCATTTATACAGTCAAACCAGTTATTTAATAGATAGAAAAATAAAACGCGACGGTAATAGTTTTAATTTAAATCCTTTTGAAAATGATGAAAACAATCAATTAGGGTTACAGTTGAATTTTAGAAACGTGTTGTTTTTAAATCGTGGAAAGCAGCATTACACAACTTCTTACACGTACTTATCAAACAAATCTAGAAACATTTTATCTATTGGTTTTATTGAAAATAGTTTAAAAAGTCATCAACTTAATTTTAATCATAAATTTGAAGAAAGCTGGTTAATTACACTGCAATCTTCTTTTGATACTAACGAAAGTATTAGTGAGAATTTCGCAAGTAAAAATTATAATTTTGATGAAACACGATTAAACCCGAAACTATCATATTTGTTTAACGACTCCCGTTTTGATGTGTTTTATCAACACGCAAGTAAAGATAATACCATTGGTAATTTAGAATCTTTAAAACAACAAAAATATGGTGTTTCATTTTCCCTTTCAAATAAAGGAAAGAATGCTATTAATGGTGAGTTCAATTATATTTCGAATACTTTTAATGGCAATGCAAACACGCCTGTTTCGTATCAAATGTTAGAAGGTTTACAACCTGGGAAAAACTTTACTTGGAGTCTACTAGCACAAAAAAAGTTAACTGATTTTTTAGATTTAAACCTTACTTATTTTGGACGTAAAACTGAAACTAGTAAAACCATTCATACAGGAACTGTACAATTGAAAGCTTATTTTTAAAACATAAAAAATCCCAAACTATAAGCTTGGGATTTTTATCTATTATAAGATACTGAAACAAGTTCAGCATGACAAAACTATTTTAAATACTTGCTTTCATTAACTCTCTATTCATACGAGCAATGTTATCTAAAGAAATTCCTTTAGGGCATTCAATCTCGCAAGCTCCAGTATTTGTACAATTTCCAAAACCTTCTAAATCCATTTGATTCACCATGTTTTGAACACGGTCAGCCGCTTCAACTTGACCTTGTGGCAATAATGCATATTGACTCACTTTTGCTCCAACAAATAACATTGCCGACGAGTTTTTACACGTCGCAACACAAGCACCACAACCAATACATGCTGCTGCATCCATTGCTTCATCTGCTGCATGTTTTGAAATGGGAATAGCATTAGCGTCTTGAGTATTTCCAGACGTATTTACTGAAATAAATCCACCTGCTTGTTGAATACGCTCAAAAGACATTCTATCTACAACTAAATCTTTTATTACTGGAAATGCTGCTGCTCGCCATGGCTCAATTGTAATGGTATCGCCATCATTAAACATACGCATATGTAATTGACACGTTGTAATACCTCTATCTGGACCATGTGCTTCACCATTAATATATAATGAACACATGCCGCAAATACCTTCACGACAATCATGATCGAAAGCTACAGGTATATCTCCTGAATTCACTAACTGTTCATTCAAAACATCCATCATTTCTAAAAAAGACATATGTTCTGAAATATCAGTGACTTTGTAATCGACCATTTTACCTTTGTCTTCTGGTCCTTTTTGTCTCCAAATTTTAAGTGTAAGATTCATCATAATCTCTTATTTGTATGAACGAGTTTTTAACTCAATATCTTTAAACGTTAATTCTTCTTTATGTAAAATAGCATCAGCTGGTTCTCCTTTATATTCCCAAGCAGATACATAAGCATAATCTTTATCGTTACGTTTAGCTTCTCCTTTTTGTTCCCCATCTAATTCAATAGATTCTTCTCTAAAGTGTCCGCCACAAGATTCATTTCTATCTAATGCATCTTTTGCAAAAAGCTCTCCTAATTCTAAGAAATCTGCTACTCTTCCTGCTTTTTCTAACTCAAGATTCATTTCGTCTTTACTTCCTGGTACTTTTACATCTTTCCAGAATTCTTCACGAATAGCTTTAATTTCAGACATTGCTTCTTTTAAATGCTTTTCGTTACGAGCCATTCCAACTTTGTCCCACATTACTTTTCCTAAACGTTTATGGAAGTGATCAACAGATTTTGTTCCTTTATTATTCATAAAGAAATCAATTTTATCTTTCACTTCTTTTTCGACAGCATCAAATTCTGGTGTATCTGTTGGTATTTTTCCTGTTCTAATATCATCAGATAAATAATCTCCAATAGTATAAGGCAGTACAAAATAACCATCTGCTAAACCTTGCATTAAAGCAGATGCTCCAAGTCTGTTTGCTCCATGATCAGAAAAATTAGCTTCTCCAATACAATACAAACCATCAACCGTAGTCATTAGATTATAATCTACCCAAACGCCTCCCATTGTATAGTGTGTTGCAGGATAAATCATCATTGGAGTTTCATATGGGTTTTCAGCGATGATTTTTTCATACATCTGAAATAAGTTTCCATATTTTTCTTCAATAATTTCTTGACCTAATTTTATAATTTCTTCATTTGAAGGATTTTTAATTCCATGAATTTTAGCCTGCTCTTTTCCGTAACGTTGAAAAGCAAAAGCAAAATCTAAATACACAGCTTCTCCAGTTTCATTCACGCCAAACCCAGCATCACAACGTTCTTTTGCTGCTCTTGAAGCAACATCACGAGGCACTAAATTTCCAAAAGCTGGATAACGACGTTCTAAATAATAATCTCTATGTTCTTCAGCAATTTCTGTTGGTCTTAATTTTCCTTGTTGAATTGCTTTTGCATCTTCAATACGAGCAGGAACCCAAATACGTCCATCGTTACGTAAAGATTCAGACATCAATGTTAATTTAGACTGATAATCTCCACTTCGTGGAATACATGTTGGGTGAATTTGTGTATAACAAGGGTTTGCGAAATATGCTCCTTTTTTATGAATTTTCCACGCAGCAGTTGCATTACTTCCCATAGCATTAGTTGATAAGAAATACACATTTCCGTAGCCACCAGATGCTATAACAACAGCATGTGCTGAATGTCTTTCTATTTCTCCTGTAATTAAATTACGAGTAATAATTCCTCTTGCTTTTCCATCAACTAAAACAACATCTAGCATTTCGTGACGGTTAAACATTTCAATTTTACCACGAGCAATTTGTCTGTTCATTGCAGAATATGCTCCTAATAGTAATTGTTGCCCCGTTTGTCCTTTAGCATAAAATGTTCTAGAAACCAAAACACCTCCAAACGAACGGTTGTCTAACAATCCTCCATAATCACGTGCAAAAGGCACACCTTGTGCAACGCATTGGTCGATAATATTTGCTGACACCTCAGCTAAACGATATACGTTTGCTTCACGAGAACGATAATCGCCTCCTTTTACAGTATCATAAAACAATCTATATGTAGAATCGCCATCTCCCATATAATTTTTTGCTGCATTAATTCCACCTTGTGCAGCAATTGAGTGTGCACGACGTGGTGAATCTTGGTATGCAAAAGCTTTTACGTTGTAACCTAATTCGGCCAATGTTGCAGCAGCAGAACCTCCTGCCAAACCTGTACCAACAACAATAATATCAATATTACGTTTGTTTGCAGGATTTACTAAATCGATATGATCTTTATAATCTATCCATTTATCTTTAATGGAACCTTTTGGTACTTTTGAATCTAAAGCCATTTTCTTATTAAATTAATGGTTGAAATGATGATATAATGCAATAATTATAAACCCTAACGGAATTATAATTGAATATGCTTTACCAAAATTTTGAAGTAATTTTTTTCTTCCAGCTGTTGCTCCCATCGATTGAAACGCAGATGTGAAACCATGTGCTAAGTGCAATCCTAAAAGCACAAATGCAACAACATAAGCTGCTACTCGCCAAATTGGAACAAATTTATGTTGAAGCTCGCCAAAATAACGTGTTGGGTCTTCTGGTAAAACCTCAATATATTTATGATTGATTTCTGGTAACCAAAAATCAATAAAATGTAAAACAATAAAAGCTAAAATTGCCAAACCACTATAAATCATATTTCTACTCATCCAAGTAGAATTTGCAGCTCCATTGTTTTTAGCATAACTTACACCTATTGCTTTTCTATTTCTTAATTCTAGAATAAAGCCCATTACAAAATGAAACACCACACCAAATATTAAAACGGGTTGCATTGCAAATTGAATTAATGGATTTGTTCCCATGAAATGAGACGCTGTATTAAATGCATCTTCACTAAAAAGTGAAACTAGATTAACTGATAAATGCATTATTAAGAAAAACATGAGGAAAAATGCCGAAAGTGCCATGGCTACTTTTCTTCCAATCGAAGATTTAAAAAATCCGCTCATTATTTTGTGTAGTTAGTTAATACTATAACAAAAATAGTCTATAGCGAGTTTTTGGGCAAACTTTAAAAGTCTTTTATCTAGTATTTAGAATGTGTATAATTAAAAATTGAATCTTGGATTTACAATGGTGTTATAAACGGATCCAAATGAATAACTAAAACCAATGCTAACCCAATAATTATATCCAGACTGCAATTGTTGCTGTTGAAGCAGTAACTCTTCTAAAGACACATCTCCAGCAGGAAGATTAATTTGATTTCTAGTGATGCTATAATTGCTGCTTATATTAAAATTAAAACCTTTAAAAATACGGATATTGAGACCTAAATAAAACCCTATTGAACTGAGAGATGTATCGTGTAAATATTGATTATAAGATGCTTCCCCATTTATATTCCCCCATTCTTGACTAATACTTCCTCCTAATAAAATAGAATGTTCAAATAAGAGTTCTTTGTCTTCTCCAAAGACAGAACGTTCTATATAATTATTATAAACTAATCCGTTTCGGTAAGATAGAATAAGTTGTTTTTTTGCAGACTCTTCGTATTTAAAGAAGTTATATTCTATAGCAGGTTTAATCCTCCAATACAAATCATAATTGCTATAAGTTGAAGTTCTTATATTTCCAAAAAAGCCATAAGACCAATGATTATTTATACTTAAAATATCACTTATGCTAATGGATTTACCGTTATTAATTGAAATGATTTCATCTTCATCGTAAGTAAACGTTGATTTGTTTTCATTAAACCCTACCCTAAATGAGAATTTATTTTTTTCAGTTACTCTTTTGGCAGAAACATTGAAATTTAAATTGCTAGACTTACTGGTTTCTTCTCCATTAAAATAACCATTAGTTCCTAGTCTAAATACCCAGTAATTCCATGGATCTTTCTCTGCAACGTTAGTTTCATTTTCTATATTTGGAACATTAACAGTAATATTTATTAAGCTTCTATTAGCTATCCAGAACCTAACAAGACCTAATTTTATGTATTTTAAAATTTCATTTCTTACATCATCACTGGTCATATTGGTGTTGGTAGAAAACTTCAGTTTATAATTAATACTTTCAAACGTGTTTTTACCTATAAAATCAATTTCATATAAACGCCCACCACTTCCATTTGTTTGTATAACAAAAAACAAGTGAACATCACCTAAATCCTGATCTCTTACAAATTGAACATTACCTAAGTTTTGTTTAATGTAAGTATTATCACAAACGTTACAGTCGAGAAATACTTTGAGTTCACTATTTAAATTTTCTTGAGAAACAACAATAGAGGACATGAACAATATGATAAGTAATAAAGTGGATTTTAACATGATTCGAGGTAGTGAATTTGCAAATAATAAATTTAGTTATTATACTGTTTCAGTATAGTTTCTTTTTAATGTCAAAACTAAATCGACTCTAGATAAGAAGTGTCAAAAAAATGCAAAAGAAGTGTCAATCATTGTTAAAAATCATGAAATAACATTTTAAATATAATGATTACAAGCATAATACAAGTAATTAAAATTGGTTTTGGCGCATTCCTCTGTTTTAACATTTTTTATGATAACTTCAAAAAAATGCAAAAGAAGTATATTATTTCACCTCAAAAGTAGTCTTATTAGCTTCTATTTGAATTGTATATACCCCTTTTGGTAAATAATATTTCTTGTTTTTAGCTTCTTTAATTGTGATATCTGTGCTTTCTTTTAGCAATGCTTTTCTTCCTTTTTTAGTAAGCGTTACATCATAATCTATATAATTAAAACCTTTGTCTGCTTTCACAATTATTACATTTAATTCTGAATTATCTTCAGATAGAATTTGTATCGTTTTTTCTCCTGAAGTGCTTGCATAAAATGACACACCAACTGACGGTTCATAAACATCAGACCAGGAGGTTCCAAAAGCACTTCCCCAACGTGAAGAATATCTAATATCTTCACTCTTAAAAAACACAATGGATTGTTCCATTTTTGAAGCTGTCATTTTTTGAAAAGATGCAATATTAGTTTTGTAAATGCTTCTTCCGTGTGTTCCTAAAAGCAAATCGTTAGCTTCAGTTTGTATCACAATATCGTGAACTGCAACGCTAGGCAAATTTTTCCTAAACACATCCCAAGTATTACCTTTATTAAACGAAACATAAGCTGCATTATCTGTTCCTAAATACAAAATATCTTCGTTTTTAGGATCTTCTTTAATCACATTTACTGGAGAAGATGAAATATTAGAACTGATATTTTTCCATGTCTGACCATAATTTTCTGAAACATAAACATACACATTAAAATCGTCTGAACGATATCCATTTAACGTTACATAAACTCGTTCTTTTTTATGTTTCGACGCAATAACTCGAGTTACCCAAAGGTCTTTTGGGAAAGAACTCGAAATATTTTCCCAGCTTCCACCAGAATTCTTTGAAATATAAACCAAACCATCATCACTTCCTGTGTAAATTAATCCAAATTGAAATGGCGACTCACTAATCGTTGTCAATGTTCCATAAGCAACATTTCCAACTTCCCCTCCTTGAGTTAAGTCATCACTTATTGCTTTCCAATCATCACCTTGATTCATTGAGCGCATCAATTTATTTCCTCCTAAATACAGAATATCTTGATTGTGTTTTGACAAATGAATAGGTGTTTGCCAATTAAAACGGTATGGATTTTCACCCAACTCGTGTTTTGGTTGTATATATGTGTTTTTATCATTTTCTCTATCAATTCTAAAATAATTCCCGAACTGATAACCTGTATAAACAATATCCGAATTTCGATTATCAATTTCAATTTGCATTCCGTCTCCTCCCATCAATTTTTCCCAAGGATAATGCCCAGATTGATGCCATCTTTTATTTTCAGAAGCGTTATTTGCTCCAACCCAAACACCATTATCTTGTAAGCCTCCATATACATTGTATGGCTTTTCATTATCTACATTTATGGCATAAAACTGACCAACTGAAGGTGAATTATTTTTTATCCAATTTTCACCATCATCATAAGAAATATTAATTCCGCCATCGTTTCCATTTATTAAATGATTTGGGTTTTTAGGATTAATCCAAAGTTCATGATGATCTGCATGCACATTTTCTGCACTTATAGATGTAAATGATTTTCCGCCATCTTTAGATTTAATAATTGGAACACCATAAACATATATCTTGTTTTCATTATTTGGGGACACATGAATACGCCCAAAATAGTAACCATAACTGTAGTATAAACCATCTAAATAATCGTCGTGTGTTCTATTCCAAGTTATGCCTCCATCAATACTTTTGTAAATTTCTGCGCCAATTACTGGAGTATCAAATAACATTGTATTTGCATTCTCTAAATATTTTGCCACATCTATTGGCTTGATAACTTCATCTTTTATCATTTTTTTGATATGCTTTGCAGTATACTTTTTTTGAAATCCATTAGACTTCAAAAACGTATTCAAGTTTTTATCTTCTAATTTTAAAAAGACTTCAGAAGTCATTGATTTAAAATCATCTTTTTCTAAACCTTTATCGTCATCTTTATCATCATCTTTTGGTCTTCTAAATTGACTATCATGAATTGCGTATATTATGTCATTATTAAATATTGCTAAACCAATTCTACCAACACCACTTCCTATTGGGAAACCACTTTTTTCGGTCGATACCTTATACCATGTTTCACCAGCATCAATACTTTTATATATTGCTGAATTATTTCCGTTTCCAGTAAAATTCCATGCTTTTCTGTCTTTTGTCCAAGAAGAGGCAAACATCACATTAAAATTATTTGAAGCATATTGTAAATCGATAATTCCACTAACATCATCAACAAATAAAGTTTGCTTCCACGTGTTTCCTCCATCAGTTGTTTTATAAATACCTCGATTTTTATTTGGTGAATATAAATGCCCTGTTACACCAACAACAACTTCATTTGAATTATTTGGATTAATAACAATACGCCCAATATGATGCGAATCTGGAAGTCCAACGTTTTGCCATGTTTTTCCATTATCATTCGATTTTAAAATTCCAATTCCTGCATAACTAGAACGCGACGAATTATTTTCTCCTGTTCCTACCCAAATGGTTTTGGTTTTCCAATCTACAGCAATATCACCAACATTTTGTGTATTAGAAGTATCGAGAATTGGATTAAATGTTGTCCCATTATTTACAGTATGCCAAACACCTCCTGAAGCATATGCAACATAAAATTCGGTTGGATTGTCAGGATTAACTTCTAAATCTGTAACACGACCACTCATTACTGAAGGACCAATATTTTCGAATGGCACATTTTTTACTAAAGATTGCTGCTGACTATAACTTGCATATGAAAAAAGAATAAAGCAAATAATGTAAAATTTCTGGAGTTTCATAATAGTTGAATTTAATTATACTGAAAAGTAATAATTATCTTCTTGAGAACAAAATTTATGTTAAAAATGAATTTAGATTGATTTATTATTAACTAATAAAACTAAATAAAAATGGAAGAGTATTTACCTTTAATCATTCAACTTGTTAGCGAAGCTGTAAGCGGAAACATTGCTGTTCACTTTCAAAAAACTCATCATTAGGTACATTATAGAATTTTGTAGCTGGAATTCTAAGTAGTAATCTTGGATAATCTTTACTTGGCATGATTAGTTCTTGAAAGAGGAGAAGATACAGCCGCATCAACCAGTTTAAACTTCTTGGTAGTATTGCTGGCGGCGGTGTAGTAATGACAATTATTGGCTTAGTTAAAAAAAGCCATGAATAAATAAAGTTTTT
>Ga0256845_1003173_pt1 | contig 11315 bp, 6 predicted proteins | sample RiftiametaG_FD_189101 | JGI IMG/M metagenome (GOLD analysis project Ga0256845, IMG submission 189101) | Tube worm associated microbial communities from hydrothermal vent at the East Pacific Rise, Pacific Ocean - Riftia | ecosystem: Host-associated > Annelida > Integument > Unclassified ... | reverse complement strand
CCGCAAGGGCTACGCGGATATGGCCCTGGCAGACTTCAAGACGTGGCTTGACCGCCTCGAGGAGCCGCAGCCAGAGGATGCCGAGCAGTACGAGATGCACCGTCTCGCGCTCCTCGATGCCGACGAGCGTTGTGACGATCTGCTGAGCTACTGGCTCGACCGGCACAACAAAAACGCCACCGAAGAAGGCCTCTACACCACGATCTCGCGCCAGTACGACAAATGCGGTCGTACCAAAGAGGCCGATGAGTGGTTCGAAAAGCGGATTCAGGACTTCCCGGACAGCGTGCGCGCCTACCACGGCCTGGCGATCCGGCGCTTTGAGCCGCTCTTCCCGGATCCCGATAGCACCGCGCCGTACAACACAAACTTCTCGGACCAAGAGCGCCTAGACATCGCCAACGACGTCATCAAGCTGCTCGACAAAGCGACGATGCGCGATCCCAAATTTAGGGACGCGTACATCTGGCGGTCGATGGCCTACACCCAGCGGGCTCTCGCGCGGCGCTTTACCGACGATGAAGAGAACCAAACGTTAGACGAGGGACTAAATCGCCTTCTCGCTCGCGAGGACACGATGCTCGCGTGGAAACAGCAAAAAGCTGTCTGCGACATCGACTCACTCCCTGAGTGCACCGAGGCCCAGATCAAGGCGGGCGTGGCCGGAGGAGGTGGCTGCTGCCTGTTGCCGCCCGCACCGCTGACCGCCGAAGAACTCGTCGCGGACGCCGTGCAAAAGAAAGAAATCGAGCAGCAGATCCGCGACGCAGCGGGTGACGCCGAGGCTCTAGAGCCGACCAAAAAGAAGAAAAAGAAGGGCAAGCGAAAGCGCTAAACCGCTTGTCTAGGCCTCGGCGCGCCTCCACGCGTTTGAGCAGGGGCACCGCAGAGGAGGAGACCCATGTTCGAGCACTACATGACCTATCAGTACGCTGACCCCCGCCGCCGCAAGATGATGACGTTGGCGGCTGTCGTGTCAGGTACGTTGACCCTATCGATGATCACGTTCGCTTGGGCGGCGAACAAGATGGACATCACCAAGGTCGAGCCGCCGACGATTAACTACATCGTCTTCCAACTCGCGACCGAAGAGCCACCGCCGCCGCCACCGCCGCCGCCGCCGCCGGCCGGTGATGACTCGGTCGAAGAGGTGGAAGAGGACATCCCCGACGAGGAAATCCCCGAGGAGGAGATCGTCCAGCCCAAGGACACTCCCGACAAGGTCCCCGACGCCAAAAAGAGCCCGGGTAAAGGCAGCAAAGTGCCGGGTGGAGTGCCAGGTGGAGTGCCGGGCGGGGTTCCGGGCGGTGTTGTTGGCGGCGTCTTGGGCGGTCAGCTCGGCGGCCAGCTCGGAGGTGTCGCGACCAAGCGCGAGCCGACACAGGCGGCGGCGCCAAAGCCGATCAACGCGGTCATGTCGCAGAGCGTCTACACGCCAGATCCCGACCGGGGCAAGCTGGCCAAGACCAAGGCCGGCATGTTCGACAAGCGATCGTGCAGCAACAAGACCTACTTCTGCGTCAGCAAGACCGGCAAGACCATCGATGTCCGGACCAAGAAGAAGTGTTACGACCCGAAGGTCAATGAAATCTGCCGCGAAACGGTGAAAAAATGGCGTTTCAAGCCATTCATTGTCGCCGGCAAGCCACAAAAGACCTGCAGCACAGTTCAGTTCGATCTGAAGTTCAACAAGTAGCCGTGGGCTTGGGGAGGCGAGAACGCCGCCCGACCCGTCGACTCACTCACGTACGACCGAAGCGAAGAAAGCAAAAGGCCCCCCCTGATGGATTTCACAACGATACTCGCCAATTCCGGTGTCGACTTCAGCCTCGCGGGCATGTGGGCGCAGATGGGCATTGTCGCCAAGCTGGTGATGATTCTCCTCGGAATCATGTTCCTCATCATGCTCGCTGTCACGATTGAGCGGGCGAGGGTCTTCTCGCGAGCCCGCGGCCAGTCGATCCGCTACATCATGATGCTCCGCACCTTCCTGCAGGAGCGCAAACTCCAAGATGCCGTCACTGCGGCCGGGACCCACAAAGAGTCGCCGATCGCCAAGGTCGTCGGTGCGGGTCTCAGCGAGTACATCCAGGGCATGGACGCCCTCCACGAAGAGGGACCCGACGATGTCGGTGACTTCGACCTGGTCGATGCTGTCAACCGTCAGCTCGAGCGCGCCAAGGAGCGCGAGACCGCCAACCTCAAGCGCGGCCTGACAGTGCTCGCCACCATCGGCTCAACGGCCGTGTTTGTCGGCCTGTTTGGTACCGTCACCGGTATCATCAACTCCTTCCAGGGAATCTCCTCGGACGGCGGCGGCGGCCTCTCCTCGGTTGCAGGCGGCATCTCGGAGGCCCTTGTGGCCACCGCGGTCGGCCTGATGGTCGCGATTCCGGCGGTTGTCTTCTTCAACTACTTCAACGCCCGGATCGAGCTCTTCCAGATCGATATGAACGACGTCGCTTCCGAGCTCGTCGACTTTGTGCTCAAGGAAGGCCGTTACTAGGATGTCCAGCGCGCGTCACCAGCGCCGAGGGAAGCAGACCCGACGGGTCCCCTACAAGACCGAGTCGATCCACCACGAGCCGCCAGCGGCTGAGATCAACGTCACGCCGCTGGTCGACGTCTGCCTTGTGCTCCTGATCATCTTCATGGTGGTCACACCCATGCTCGGGCGCGGCAAGGCCGTCATCCTGCCCAAACTCGCAGATGCCGAGCAGCACAAGGAGGGGGATCAGGTTTTTGTCTCAATCAACGACGATGGAGCGTGGATTGAGCAGGACCTCTATCTCAGCAAGGGCGACTTCATGACCGCCCTCGACGAGAGCCTGAAGGTCGCCTCTGGCAAGGCTGCGGCCAATGGGTACACCGGCCCGCTTCTCTTCTTGAAGGGGGATCGGGACACGGATTACGGCCAGGTGCGCATCGTCCTCGAATGGATCACATCGAGTGAGTCGATGATCCAAGACGTCGCTCTGGTCGTCGATCTCGGGGAGTAGCAATACCCCCGAGGAGTCGTAGATGACCCAGGCGCTTTGTGCGCGAATTTGTTTTTCCTGTTCGTACCGCCCGTCGTGGCGTAGTCTCTCGCTCAACGAGCGTAGGCGGAGGAGTGTTCTTCCATGGGCATGTCAACTGGACATAAGGGTTCTGGGGCTGCGGCTGACATCAACGTCACCCCGCTCGTAGACATCTGTTTGGTCCTTCTCATCATCTTCATGGTGATGATCCCCAAGCAGGTCCCCGAAATTTCGGTGCGTGTGCCACCGGAGAGCAAGCAGCGCAACAAGGCGCCACCGACCCAGGACACCCTGGTGATCGGCATGACCAAGGACGGTACGGTCTCCCTCAATCGAAACCCGATGGAGAAGACGGTGCTTCGAGATGCGCTCAAAAAGCAGCTCGAATTTCGCGACAAAAAGGTCGTCTTCGTCGACTTTGATGATGACGCGAAGTACGGCGACGCGGTCGAAATCCTCGACATGGCGAAGACCTCGGGCGCCGAGGTGCTGGGTGTCATGAAGCGCAAGGATCGGCCCACCCCAGACAAGCTGCCGACCAGGTAGCGAACCCGACCCACAGATCCCTGACGATCTCACTAGTAGGACTTGAGAAACATGCGTAGCGCCGACTCCAAGCAGGAAGCATCGATGGGTATTGTTAGAGGATCGCTCGTAGCGACCGCACTGCTCGCTGCAGCGACAGCGATGCCGGGATGCATCACCGATCCCGATTGCGCCATCTGCGATCCGGAGAACCTTATCCTCGAGACGATCTCCGCCTCGAACTACGCCGGCAAGCAGATCTTTCTGCTCTCGCCCGAGTGCAAGGGGGAGGAGTGTCCGGAGGCGCTGAGCGAGGCGAAGTACTACGTCAATACCATCGGTCCGTGCGAGATGAGCGACGATGCCGTCGACTCCGAGAAGGCCCGCAGAGGTGCCGCAGAGTGGTGCAAGATCTCACCGCTGATCGTCGGAACCGGCATCAACTTCGTTTTTAACAACCTCCTCGATCCACAGTCGATCGAGCTGGTCCGTAAGCAGCCGGTAAACCCTCAGCTCTTCGAGGTCTACGATTGGCGCACACGGATCGTCAAGATCAAGGGGCCGAACACCCGCTACAACGGCGACTATCTTCGGGGTTCGAGCCAGAACCCGGACTTGGTCACGCGCGCGGTAAACCTCTCGTGCATCGAAAATCTCGCCGACCTGAGCGTGCCCTTCGATCACACGTCGATCGAGAACAACACCTGCGACGGGCTCTATCAAGCTGACGGAGGCATCTGGCCGCTCCGCACCCGCCTGACCCAGGAGGTCAAGGCGGCGGGCGGCAAGTTGGATTGGCGGAGCACGGCGAACTCCTGCGACGCGCTGACAGATGGTGCGGACACATGCTGCACCTCCTGCGACTACGAGCTTTCGGTCAACATCTCGCGCTACGGCGCGGGTCATGACGCCTCAAACGCGCTCTCCTGCGATCCCGCGAACGACGACAAATTCATCGTTTGCCGCGACATCGCGTCCGAAGTTGATCGCAGCGCTGAGGATGGGAACCGCTACCAGTTCAACTGGAACGGCGAGCTGGTGAGTTCATCGATTCCCTTCGCCGATCGGTTGCGCGAGACGCATCCGGCCGATCGCCCCGCGGGCTCGGAGCAAAAGAACGCACCCTGTCAGACGACGACGGACTGCACGACGCCGACCGACCTCAACCTGCCCGGTTCCGAGTGCGTCGGCGAACTTGCGGACAGCGGTGTCGCCTGCAGCCAAGACGCCGAGAACGAAGACTGCATCAATCGTCGGTGTGTCGCCGAGTGGTTCATCTCCTGCGAGACGACGCAGCTCGGCGGGCGCTGTGTGGACAAGCGCTTCGAGGAGAAGGGCGTCGCTGGTTGTTTCACACTCAACAATGATGTGGTCGCCTACAGCGATGCGCTCGAGGAGGGCAACGTCAAGAACGTCTCCGGAGGTCGCCGGCTCGCGTTCACGGACCTCGACGAGAACGGCCTCATCGAGGCGGACGAGGGTTGTGGCCAGGGCGTCGTTTGCGATCCATTTGACCGGTCCTGGTCGACGCCGATCGCCGTCTACGATCGCAAGAAAAGCCTGCCCGAACAGGCCCGAGACTGTGTGTGCCCGACTAGCGAGAGCAACTACGCGTCGCGGATCGACAACGATCCCGAGTGCAAGGATGTGATCGACAGGCTCTGTCGCGACGATGGTGGCAAGCTCATCGAGTCCAAGGCCAACCAGTACGCGATGCGCTTTGTGACAAAGGTCGGCGGTGTCATCTACGATCCGGCCCTCAAGGGGCTCCAGTTCCGGGCAGCGGATCGCGGTACGGTCGGTCGTGCGCGGGCTGAGTTTTGTGCGACGGGTGCGAAGAACATCGGTGGCTTCAACATCAAGGACGGCTGGCGGGCGAACGACAATGGCGCCGAGTCGGATGAGAACTTCGACCGGGCGATGTGTTCGAGTTCCGAGTACGAAATCGTCTTTGCGGTCCCGAGCGACGATGGCGGCCAGTACCTCAAGGACAAGGTTGGCAATACGCTCGCGGGTCGCCGTTCGTACAAATTTACGACGCCAGACTTCCATATCGTGCCGGGCAGCGGTTTCCCCGCAGACAACCTGCGGATCGGCGCTTGCGACAGCTTTGCGATCGGGTTCTCAAACAAATACGACATGAGCCCGCAAAACCTCCGCAAGCTGCAGATCGTCGAGCTCGATGAACTCAGCAACGAGGTTGCAGTGGTCGCTGGTGGTCTTAACTGCACCGATGATCCAGATGCCGTGAGCGCCTCCTCGCCGCCCTGCCTGACAGCCGACGTCTCCAGCCAGAATGTCGGCAAGGTCGGAGTGCAGGCCAATCCAAAGGACTTCGGTCAGGTGCTTCGCACAGGACGAACGTACCGGCTCAAGGTGCCGGGCCTGAGCGTCATCAATGGGGTTCCGATCAACTCCTACAAGGACTTCCAGGACTTCTACAGCAGCGATCCAGCAGCGGCCGAAGAGGCCTACCGAAGCGTCTTCATGGACGCCTGTGGCATGCCCTTGATCATCGGCGGAGCCTCAGAGCCCGACCACTACTTCGACTTTACCGTCGATCCGCCAAAGGCCAAGGAGGACAAAGACGGCGTTCTCGGCCTCTCCGGACTTCCTGGTGATGATGGCTTGATGTGCGATCGGCTCGGCGACGGGGTGCAGTTCAGCTGTGATAACGCGCCCGATCACTACAACCCCGATCAAGTGGACAGCGACCTGGACGGCTTTGGCGATGTCTACGATCTCTGCCCGACGATCGCGACCGCGATCAACACGGCGGACAGCGATAAGGACGGGGTTGGTAACGAGTGTGATACCTGCGTCAAGCAGCCAACTACCTACAACAAGGAAGCTGGCATGGCGGGCGTTCCGCCCAACATGATGGTCTTCAATACGCCGTACCAGAGCGATGCGGATGGGGACGGCATCGGTGATGCCTGCGACAACTGCGTCCAGTTGTCGAACTGTGCGGACTTCGGCAATACCGCTGGGCTTACGCCCTACGTGATCGGCGATGTTGTGCCGGTCAACGACACGAACATCTGCCAGACCGACATCGATGGCTTCAAGATGATCGGTGATGCCTGCGTCGAAAACGGTGCGCCGATCACCTTCCCCGGGGCTGCCGGGCCGGTGGGCTTTGGCAACGACGACGACTTTGATGGCGACGGGATCGTCAACGTCGAGGATTACTGCCCGCGTCTCCCCGTGGAGGGGCTGTCCTGTACTGGCGACGACGAGTGTCCAGACTCCAAGTGCACCAACAACCTCTGCAATCACAGCGACAGTGATGGTGACAAGGTCGGTGACTTCTGTGACACCTGTCCCTTTGATCTGAACCCCTCACAGATCGCCGATGGCGGGATCCAAGATGACGATGCGGATGGCGATTTTGTTGGCCGCGATTGTGAGACCAACGCCGAATGCTACAAGCGCTTCGATCCGCGTCCGTACTCGTTCTACGACGTTCAGGCCAACGGTTGGTGCTGTACGGTCGCCCTTGATGAACTGAGCAAGACCCGGGCTCCCCGCGAGCCCTACGAGGTCGTGCAGGCTGAAGACGGGTCGGTTACGATCGTCGGCGGAGGTCGCCTGTTGACCGTCGATTGTCCGGACGCAGAAGATCCGACCTGCCGCAAAATCCCCGACGAGGTGCTAGGAAAGCCCGGCATGGTCGCGCTTCCACCCGGTTGCGAAGGGGCACTGATCGACGCTGGCTACGATCCGGCAAACAAGGTCTACGCGACGCGCCTGGCGCTTGCGGACGTCGATAGCGAGGCCGCTCTCTGGGATAACCGCTGCACGTTGCCGCAGCTCGACCAGGACTTTGACGGTATTGGTGACATCTGCGACCTCTGTCCCTTTGCTTTCGACCCGGACAATGAGCCCTACGTCAACGAGAACGGTCGGCTCTTCGCCGAAGCGGGCAAGTACTGCAACGGGACCTACGCGCTCGACCAGATCCAGGCCGGGATCATTGCGGCGCAGCCGATGTGCTACGACGAAGAGAGCGAAGAGAGCACCGGTGGGGATACCGATGGCACCGGTACCGGTACCGGTGGCTCCACTGGCGGCTGAGCACGAACCCAGAATGTGGGTGATCGAAGGCGGGGCAGGTGCCTCGCCTTCGGCGTTCTCAGAGAGCCGGATCGGCGAAAACGTGCCTGTCTACGACTCTTCTTGCACACGGCCCCCGTCAGCCAGCGATCGCGCTCAGAGAGCGGCGAACGCTAGCCCCGGAAACCCGGGGTGCCTAGGCGCCGATGTCAGCGACGTAGAAGTCGAAGTGGATATCGACAACCGGGCTGCCCGTGGACTCGTGGAAATGCCAGGTCAGGCGGGCTGCATTTGCGGTGCCGTCGACGCGCTTGAAGTAGATATAGCCCCGCATGGTTGTACCGGGCTGAAGCATGCCCCAAGGCAGCGCGGAGGCGCCGATATCACCGTAGGAGGAGATCCTCGTGAAGTCGTTGGAGCGCCCGGTGCTGTAGCCGTTGGCGCGCTTACCCGAGAGCGCGAAGGTGCCGCCGGCGTCGAGCAGTTCGTGCTGGAAGCCGCGTTCGTCGAAGAGGTCGATGTCGCCAGGAGCTAGGCGGATGGGTTTGTTGCCCATGTTGGCGATGACCGCGTGGATCACGGTTGTGTCTTCGTCGAAGTAGTAGGGATCACCCTCCCAGGCCCCGGTGGTGAGGACTACAGAGAGCTTGGAGGCGGGGTCGATGGCTGCCTGTCGGTGGCTTCCATCGGCTGCGACCAGCTCTCCCCGGGGGGCGCACGCGAGCGGCACGAGGAGCACAGCTGCGAAGAGACCCAGATGTCGATGGAAGCGCATCACGAGCCAAGCATAGCGCGAGAGTCCGCCGGTGACACCGCGCGCAGGCCTTTGCGTGGGCTAGATCGCTTCTGTGGTCAAAGGGGCCGGGAGTGCCGTTAGAGAGCTATGGCGCACTATTTGAGCGTTCGCGCATGTCGCGCCAGTCGCGTTGGAGCAGCTTTTGGACCTGGCGTTGAGCGAGGTAGCTGCGGCGGAGTTCGGGGCTTTGGAGGTCGTCGAGTCGGGCTTGCGTCAGCTCGGCGGCGCGGTTGAGCCAACGCTCGCCCTCTGGATCTCCGCTGCCGGTGAGCACTTGGCCGAGGTGGAAGACCGAAAGCAGACCGTCGACTGGGGCTGCGCCGGCTTCGACGAGTTCGACTGCCTCACGCTCGCTACGGATCGCCTGTTGAGGGTCCCCCCGAAGCTCGGCGGCACAGCTGAGGATGTGCAGCGCGTGGGCCATCGCGCTGGGAAGCGAGTGCTCGCGGGCCTGTTGGAGTACTTTCGTGGCGAGTGCACTCGCTTTGTCGATCGAGCCCTCGCGGGCGCTGTTGAGGACGATGCGGGCCTGGCGAGCGCGCGCTCGGAGTTCGGTGCGTAGATCACCGCGGGCATTGGCGATCGCGGCGGCATCGGTGAGCAGTGAGCTCGCTGCGTCGGCTTCGCCCAGCTCTGCGACGACTTCGCCCAGGTGCACGACGACCTCGCCGAGAAGCCCCGTATGGCCGAGTGCTTCGTGCAGCTCTAGGGCCTTGCGGAGGTAGCGTTCGGCGCGGCGATGGAGGCCGATGGCGCTGTAGGTGATCCCGAGGTTGGCGAGTTTGGTGCCGGTCCCGACCCGATCGCCGAGTTCTCGGTCGATCTCCAGGGCCTCGAGGAAGCAGTCGATGGCCCGCTGGTAGCGAGTGCTGCGACGGGCGACCTCGCCTAAATGGGTGAGCGCGTCGGCTTGAATCCGCCTGTCGTTGAGCGCTCGGGCGATCGTCAGGACTTCGTTTAATGTGGTGCGAGCTCCGACGAGTCGGCAGTCGTCGAGTTCGGCGCGGCCGATCCTGAGGAGGAGCTTCGCGCGTTGGTGGCGACCCTTTTCGTTGGGGCAGGCCTGGAGGGCCTCGCGGGCGATGTCTTCGGCTAAACGCGGGGCTCCCTGAGCGAGGAGAAGGTCCGAGTGCAGCTCGCCGAGGGTCGCGCGTGCGGGGGAGGGGTCGTCGAGCGCGGTGATCCGAGCGATGAGGCGGGGGATGAGCTGTTCCGCGTGCTGGATTCGGCCGCAATCGAGGTAGAAGCGGAGCAGCCGCAGCGACGCCTCGACCTCTCGCTCTGCATCGTCGTCGCTGCTCGCGAGGTCGATCATCTGCCGAAGATCGGCCCCTTGGAGGCGCCTGCGACCCCAGGCGCGAAGGATTGACTCGCGATCGCCGAGGATCGCAAAGCGCCGTCTGTCGGTACTTGGTAGTGCCTTGAGGGCGAGGCTCAGGAAGTAGTGGGCCTCACGGCTGCCGCCGAGATCGCGGGCTGCAGACGCCGCTCGGAGGGCGGGCTCGACCGCCTCCAGAGTGCGCCCAGCCTCGAGCAGATGCTCGGCGATGGGCCCGTCATCACGACCCGGTGAGTAATCGCTGCGGCTGTGTTTAATCGCGACCGCGCGGGCATGAAGCCTGCGGGAGAGTTCTCGTGCGGTGGTCTCTTTGCAGAGTTCGTGCAGGCTGATGCTGGTGAAGCGCAGCGGGTTGTTGTTGGGGTCGGACTCAAAGACGCCGAGGCTGCGCAGGCGGTCGACGTCGCGGGCAACCTCCCGCTCGACGAGGCGAGCGACTTCTTCGGGCCGGAAGCTCTGGCCGAGGATCGCGGCCGCCTCGACGACCTCTCGTTCGCCCGGCCGGAGGGCATCGAGGTGTGCGTGCAGGGCGGCTTCGACGCTCCGCGGGACTTGGATCGTTGCTCCGCGCTGACGCACTTCGAGGAAACGACCGCGGGCATCCCAGGCGATCACACCTTGGCGGAGGAGGTGAGCGAGTGTTTCTTCGATAAAGAGCGGATTGCCGGAGGTGCGGGCGAGGATCGCGTCGGCGAGTTCTGCCGCTGCGCCCGGATCGGCGAAGCGGCGGATGATCAATTCGCGACGGGCGCGGGCGTCGAGCTCGCTGAGGTCGAGTTCGATGAGCCCCGGCAGTGCGCGCAGAGGGCCGATGCGCGGGCTTGGGCGTGTGGTCATGACCACCAGTAGTGGGTGCGCCGGTTGGCGACCGAGCCACTCTCCAAGGAGTGCGAGGCTGTGGGCGTCGGCGAAGTGCAGGTTCTCTAAAACGACGAGCACCGGGCGGCGCTCTGCAAGCACCCGAACGAGGCGTCGGAAGAGCCTACTGATGGCCTCGCGACGGGCGCTCGGCGGCGTCTTGTGGGGGGGGGCGCCCGCTAGATCGAGGGCGTCGCCGAGGGCTCCAGCGAGTGCTTCGGGGTCGCTGATCCGAAGTTTGGTGAGGCGCTGTGTGAGCTCTTCGTAGGTGGTTTTGGTGTGGATGCCGAGGGTGCCCTGGAGGAGGCGGAGCAGCGCTCCGAGAGAGACGTTGCGGCGGCGCCATTGGCCGCTGAAGCGCAGGACCTCGGCGGAGCGGCGGGGGATGCTGGTGACAAAACGTTCGACGAGCGTGCGCTTGCCGAGACCTGGGGCGCTGGTGATGAGCACAGCCCGGACAGCGCGCGCTCGGATCGCCTCGGCGAAACACTCGCGCAGGGTTCGGAGTTCGAGTTCGCGGCCGTAGAGGACCGCACGGGCACCTGGGGCGTGGTGGATTCGCCGCTCGCTGGCCTGGGCTGGGCCGAGCAGCGGACAGGCGTGATCGAGTTCGGCGGGCGCGAGTTCCCCGTCGTCGTCGGGATCGATGAGTTCGGGCTCACCGAGCCGCCAGCGTCTGGCGAGCCCCTCGGGAGGATCGCCGACGAGCATCACGGGGCCA
>Ga0256845_1003172_pt1 | contig 11315 bp, 8 predicted proteins | sample RiftiametaG_FD_189101 | JGI IMG/M metagenome (GOLD analysis project Ga0256845, IMG submission 189101) | Tube worm associated microbial communities from hydrothermal vent at the East Pacific Rise, Pacific Ocean - Riftia | ecosystem: Host-associated > Annelida > Integument > Unclassified ... | reverse complement strand
TGCCTGACCGCGCAGTACACACATCCAAAAAGAATCTGTCTAGCTCCGCAGGCATCCCCCATCCACGGTCCCCCGTCCCCCGTCCCCCGTCCCCTGTCCCCTGTCCCCTGTCCCCTGTCCCCTGTCTCTTGACTCTTGACTCTTGACTCTTGACTCTTGACTCTTGACTCCCGTGTCTTGACTCTCCCCCATGCGCATCGACATCATCACCCTATTCCCCGATACAGCTCTCGCCCCCCTCAGCGAAAGCATCATCCGACGCGCCAGGGACAAAGGACTCATCGAAATCCACGCGCATCAGCTACGCGATTGGGCTACCGGAAAACATCGTAAAACCGATGAAACCCTCTGCGGTGGTGGACAGGGCATGCTACTCAAACCCGAACCCATCTTTGCCGCTGTCGAAGAACTCCGGAAAAGTGACTCCCGCGTCATCCTCATGACTCCTCAGGGAACTCCCTTCAAACAGGCCGATGCCCAACGGCTAAGCACTGCCACTACCCACCTCATCATCCTATGCGGCCACTACGAAGGCGTGGATCACCGCGTCATCGAATCGCTTGTCGATGAAGAAATTTCCATCGGCGACTACGTCCTCACCAACGGAGCCATCGCCGCCGCCGTAGTTACCGATGCCATTGTCCGCCTCCTCCCCGGGGCGCTCGGCGATGCCCGCTCACCGGAGGAAGAATCCTTCACCGATCCCAACCTACTCGAGGCCCCGGCCTACACTAAACCCAACGTCTTCCGGGACATGGAGGTGCCAGCCGTTCTCCTCAGCGGAAACCATGCCGCGATTGATGCCTGGAAAAAAGAACAGGCCCTCAAACGCACCCGGGAAAACCGCCCAGATTTGCTTAAACCACACATTTCGGCGGTGAAAAATTTGTGAAATAGGCATGATTGTTGAATTTGCCTTCGGCAGGTTGAATTCGCTTCGCGAGTTGAAGGCAGCTGCCGCTGCGTTGAAGTTCTGGCATCCATCATTCAAGCTAAGGGCACAGTAGCACATTCAACAAATGTGCCGCAGGCTGCGCCTTTTCCGGTCCATGGATTATAAGCCGCTTTACCGGCAGTCGAACGATGTTGGGGAGTGTTGGAAAATCACTGGCGCGGAGAAATACTCAGCAGTGTCGAGAAAGTTCTCGGGTTGGCTCGCAGCATGAAATATGCTGGCATTAAACCAGTTGTAAAACTGGTTCGTAAAGTTTACCGAAACGGAGTTACTGTTATCAAGTCTGAGATGAAAAAAATAGAATCAAGCCTCCGAAGAAATGTGAGTGGATAGGGAAATAGAGGCGCTCAACGCCCTCGGGAAGTTTATCTTCACCGCTTCTTTTTAATTCGTTAGTCGTGAGAAAATTGACCACAGTTTTAATCTTAAGTCCGGAGAGCTTTTTAACGTCAGCTTCACTGAGCTTAGGCAGTTCCCCAGAGCGGAAGATAAGTCCGATTTTTCCGTCTGTTGTTTTGTAGCCTCCGATATCCCGGAAGTTGGATTGGCCATCGAGTGGGAGGTGACGTTAAAAAGTGGCGTTTTCGCTCTGCTGAGTTGTGCTGGGTTTACTCTGTTTATTACATGAAGCGAATAGGCAGGTGAAAATGGCGATGGTCAGGGATGCTTTGTACATAGTTTTTGTTGGGTTAGGATTGTCGGATACAAGGGAGCAGATCGCTTAAAAAGATTAAAATGGCTGAGCATCACTTACTTGTTTTGAGGTAGATACTGAACGGGGTCACATCAAGCCTCAAGAAGCCATCAAAACTCATTCTTTGAACGTCGGCAATTGAGCGAATTAAAATCTACCATACTGAAACCACTGCAAATAAATCTATGCATTATCAGCACCATGACTCCATTCAAATCCATACCACCCCTCCTCTGCGCCGCCATGGTGGCGACTCCGCTCATGGCTCAGGCTCAATCTGACAGCAAAGACGCCAAAGTCATCATCCCCGAACCCGTCGCCACCGATACTTGGGAATATAAAATTGCCCCTTACGCCTGGCTCTCAGGCATGGAAGGGAAGGCGGGGATCAAAGGGCAGGTTGTGGATGTCGATGCGCCCCTTGACGAAATTCTCGACGTGCTCGACTTCGCGGGCTACCTCGCCTTCGAAGCCAACAAAGGGAATTGGGGATACTATGCAGACCTTCAGTATATCAAACTCAGCGGTAGCGTGGACGGCCCAGGCGGACCTCTCATCGATGAAATCAAGATGGGACTCGAGCAGTTCAGCATGGAGGCGGGCATCAAATACCGAGTTTTCCACAATGAAAAAACATCGCTCTGGCTGATGGCCGGAGCATCCTACACCTATTTTTACACCGAGCTAGAAACCAAAGGAGTAGCAGCCAACTACATCGACGGCTCAACCGACTGGATTGACCCCACCATCGGGCTCTCCCTAACCCACCAATTCAATGAAAAATGGAATGCCCATGTCGTGGGTCAAGTTGGAGGATTCGGCGTCTCATCCGACAGCACCTGGCAGGTTCTTGCTGGCATTGGCTACAAGCTCAATGACTGCTGGTCTCTGGTCGGCGGCTACCGCCACGAGTATATCGACTACCAAGACGGTGGATTCACCTACGATCTCGACATTGGAGGGCCCATTCTCGGAGCCACCTATCGTTTTTAGATCCAACGCCAAACCATCTCTAATCGACCGATTAAAAAGCACACTAAGCCTCTGGCTAGCGTGTTTTTTTATTTTGCTTGATTGTGTTTAGACGCCGGAAAGGTTAGCTTGCCTACAAGACACCATCTAAATCGACCGACCTCCGCCCACAATGAGCGAGAACCACACCAACGAAAATGAAGAAAACAACCCACGGCGCAGAAAACGCCGCTGGCTAAAACGTTTATTTTTTATAGGTTTATTTCTCAGCTTACTCCTCGGAATTGCCCAAGGTCCAGGCTTACGTTTTTTCGCGGAAAAAGCCATTACCCAGGGACTTGATTCCGCAGGACTCAAAGGAACATTCAGCGTCGAAGGAAGCCTATTCTCAGGCCTAGAGCTCAGAGGAGTCAAGCTAACAGGAGGCGGCCCCATCCGCGAGCTTCAGTCGGATTACCTCGGAGTGGACTACCGACTCTCCGAACTCATTCACGGAAAAATCGATGGCCTCCGAGGCGACGGACTCCATCTGTGGGTGGACATCTCAGCCAACCAATCCACAGAATCCACCGATGAAACAATCAGCCAACCCGAAGTGGTAGCCACAGAAGAAACTGCACCCGCGCCCCCTCTGGATCTGGAAAAAATCCGTCAGATGGTCTTACCCATCAAGCTTCAAGTGACCCATTCATCCGTCAAGATCAGCCGTGATGACCTCTGGCTCTGGCAAGCCCAAGATATCTCCATCACTCATGACTCCGGGGACGAGGACTTCCATCTCACTCTCGGGAAATTCATGGATATGGATGAGAAGGTGATTGAAAATCAGGATGTCATTCTCACCTGGGGCCACAACCTCACCGCCATCAAAAACTTCCCCATCCGGACAGACACCCAACTCACCCACGTGATTTGTAAATGGGAGGGGACGACCCCCAAACACATCGAGGCCAAGATCAACTGGGAAAATGGCGACTTCAGCGTCAATCTGGACGACCTGAAAAAGGCCCGCATCCAACTCACCCAAGGAGAGATCAATCTGGAAAAACTCGGACTCATCATCGGCCATGAAGGAGAACTAAGCGGCCAAGTCACGAGACTTCAAATTTCCGTTGCCGATATCATGGCACCGCCCACCACCATGCAGGCCAACCTACTCATCTCTGGCAAAAATCTCCGCTGGCAGGAAAGGCAAATTCAACAACTCACCATCGAAACCTCTCTCAAAGAGTCCCATCTTGAGCTCAATGCCCAACTCAACGTGGCCAACGAACAAGCCTCTGAAATGAAAGTGCTGACAACACTCGCCTCTCCAGAAAGCATCACCGCTCCCGACTGGGCAACATGCTGGCACAATCTCAAAGCCGAACTTGAACTCACCATTCCAGACCCGCATGCCATTGCGGTCTGGTCGGGCTCACCGCATCCCGTAGGTGGATGGCCCACGGGCGCACTCCATTTCTTTGCCAAAGGCCACATGGATGGCGAGTCACCCGGAGACGCCTCCGCCCAAATCGAATGGAAATCCCCCCAATGGGCAGGCCTTGCATGGCAACAACTCCACCTCACCGGCAAATGGGATCACGAAAAACAAATGGTCGCCGTCACCCTCAATGCCACCGAACTTGCCAGCGGCAAAGTTACCGCCTACGGGGAATACACCATCGAGACCCAACACTACCAAGGCAACGCATCGATCACCAACCTCGATCTCGCCAAACTCCGGCCCATCCTCGATCTTTTCAAACAAGACATCCCCCGCGCAGGGATCGTTAACTTGTCATGGGACGGAGAAGGTCACGGAGCTGACGTCCTCACCTATCAAGGCAAGCTCGACACCACCATCACCGGCCTGGAAACCGAGCCCGACGGCGCCCCGCCCACCGACATCACACTCACCGCCAACTATGCCAAAGGACTCGAATTACAAATAGATAAACTCCAACTCAATCGAGACAAATTACAGCTCAATGCCGCCGCAACGTGGAAGGATCAACTTCTCCACATCTCCCAACTCGAGCTTCACGATCAAGACGCCCTCCTCATCGCAGGTCAAGCGAAGCTCCCCCTATCGCGTGAATTATCAGACCTCGATTCCTTTCTCAAACAGCCAGGTGATATCGATCTCAAGTTCAATATTAAAAACCTGCCTCTCGCAGAGATCTACCGACTACTCCCCCAGCCCACCGATCCCGCAGTCAGCGGCAAACTCACCGTGGACCTCACCCTCTCAGGCACACTGCTCGAGCCATCGATCCAATTGACCAGCTCAGCCAATCGCATCCAAGCCCTCGGTAACGATCAAATCCCTATCACCGATGTCGCGCTCAATTTAATAACCCAAGAAGGCAAGATTTCTTTAGACGGAACGCTGAAGCCTGACGGCCATCAAGCATTGATACTCAAAGGAACGATGCCATTTGAACTGAAAAAATGGATCGACGCCCCCGAGTCTCTGCTAGAGGAACCTATCGATGCGCTGTTGGATACAAAAACCATCAAGCTGGCCCCCTTCGCCAAATACCTTCCACACATCCACAAGTTAGAAGGAACATTCGTCACCACCGTCGAAGCAAAGGGCACTCTAGGAGCACCCACAGTGAATGGAAAAACCAGCCTGAAAATAACCAGATTAGACTCCATTAAAGAAGCCATTCCAGACCTTCGCCATGTAAACATTGATATTCAATTTACCGACAAACAAGTCGTCATCAAGCCATCAGGTTGCCTTGCAGCAGGAGGAAAATACACCCTCCAAGGAAAGATCGACATCCAAGACATCACCAACCCAGAATTTGACATCTCCCTCACCGCCAGCAAATCTCTTCTATGGAGAGATGATTCCATGATCGTCCGCGCCGATGCCACCCTCACCCTCAAAGGACCCTACGAAAAAGCCCAAATCCAAGGTGACATCGGCCTTGTGGAAAGCCTCTTTTACAAGGACATCCAAATCATCCCACTCGGAGGAGGAACGAGCACCTCATCCGGCCCAGAAAAAGCCGACCTCCCATCCTTCATCATCGCGAAAAAAAACTCCGAAGAGGAATCCGCCATTCCCAAACCTTTTGATCAATGGACCTTGAATCTTCGAGTGAGGACGAAAGAAGATTTTCTCATTCGTGGCAACCTCGCCAAAGGCAACATCAACGGTGACATCAAGGTTAACGGCACACTATCCGATCCCAAACCAGACGGTAAAATAACCGTTAAAGAATTAAGTGCCAGTCTTCCCTTCAGCCGACTTCACGTCAAAGAAGGCAGCGTCATCTTCACGCCTGACAATGGACTCGACCCCCAACTGTCCATCAAAGCAACCTCCAAAATAGGATCCTATGATGTAGCCATCTCGCTCTATGGCCTGGCCTCTGCCCCTAAAACACTAATGAGCTCAAACCCGCCCCTCCCCGAAAATGAAATCATCTTCCTGCTCGCCACAGGAAGCACTTCGGAGCAACTCGCGGACGGAGCATCCGCCACCGGCAAGGCATACCAATTGTTAGTCGATAGCGTCATCCGCTCATCACCGGGCAGATTCAAATCCATTATTAACGCCATCGCCGAGCTCAATGAAAAAGTAGATGTCAACATCGGCGCATCCGATCCCTTTACAGGACGAAAGTATAACTCGGCACGAGTTGAAATCACAGACCGCTGGAATTTCGTCGCCTCAATCGATCTCGATAACAATACCCGAGGGCTCGTCGTTTACACCATCCATTTCAAGTAATGCGCCAAGGAAATAACCATTGCCTTCATCCTGCCACCAAGAGAGCTGCCTCTTGGGTGCTAACGCTGCTGGCTGGCCTATGCCTCTATGCGCCCCACTCTCTGCGAGCAGCAAGCCCAACTACACCCAAGATCCCTGGAGCTCCAGCCAAAGAACTCAGCCAAGAACTCCAAAAAAAAATCAGCCAAACAACCAAAAAATCGACCGCCGCGCCAAACAAAATAACGAAGATCAAGATCAAGGGCCTCACCGCCATGTCCGAGGAGCAGGCCCTGGATTTGCTGGGAAATAGAATCGACTACGTCCAGAATCATCGCCCCAGCCCCTCCCGTGCCGACGATGCCGCTTTTCTACTCGAACGCATCCTCCGCAACCAAGGACTGCCTGAAGCCGAAGTGGATTGGACCATCCCCAAGAAGAAAAATAGAATTGTCCTCACCGTCACCCAAGGCCCCTCACGTCATCTAGGTGAAGTCATCGTCTCCGGCATTGATCAAGCCCTCCAAAAGCAGCTGGTCACCTATTTCAAAAAACAGTCCATCGGCTTCAACCTCCTCAGCAAGGGAAAGATCCCCTATATTCCGAGCTTAGTTGAGGAAGCGGTGGATAGTGCCATCATTTACTTGCACTCTGAAGGCTACTGGAACGCCGAAGTCAAACTCACCAAAACCACCGTCCTCGCCGATCAGGGCCTAGTCAATCTCCACATCACCGTGCACACAGGTCCTTTGTATCGGCTAGCACCCTCCGAGCTCCTAGGCCCCAGCCCGATCGACCTCTCCCTCCTTCGCCAGCAGTTGAGCGCCTATCTCGAACTCCCAGCCAACACCAAAAACATCAAAGCTGCCCGCAAAACCACACTCAGCTATTTTCTCGACCAAGGCTACGCCTTTACTGAAATCCAAATGGACAAACTGCTCGTAGGCCAGCACATGCGCCTGATTTTTATCATCACGGCAGGCAACCGCTACCAAATTGGAAAAATCAACATCGTCGGTCTGGAGCGCACTGACCCCCAACGCCTCCATCGCCGGATCGATAAAGGCTCAGGCCCCCTTTACAACCCCGAGCTCATCGAAGCCCATCGCCGCAAGTTCATGTCCACCGGTGCCTTTTCCTCATTTTTGATCGAAACCCAACCGCGCACCGATGGCACCATCGATATGACCCTGCGCATCCAGGAAGGACAAGCACGGAGCGTTTCCAGCCACCTCGGCATAGGCAGTTATGAAGGTGGCATTTTTGGACTCTCTTACCGCGATCAGAACTTCCGGGGGAAACTACAAACCCTTTCTCTCTCCGGTGAATTCTCAGGACTAGGTCTCCTTGGCCAGGCCAGCATCAACGACCCCATGCTCTTTGGCACCGATCTCAATGCCACACTGAGAGCCTTCCTCCTTTCCCACGATCTCGAAGGCTACAGCAAAGTCGAAGCCGGTCTGGGTGCTGAACTTCTCTGGACCATCAACCATCATTACTCATTACGCTTCTACGGCAGCGCCATCACTACCCAGACCAGTAGCGATGGCTTGCCTGATTCCGAGTTAGGATACACAGACTACAGTGTAGGGCGCGTGGGCTTCAGCCAGCGACTCGACTTCCGCGATAGCCCTGTCAACCCACACAAAGGGTTCTACGGTGAGCTGCTTACCGAAATCGGCACCGTCACCGGAGGCTCTGCCATTCCCTATTTTAAAACAGAGCTGCGCACCAGTTACCGCCAGCCGATCAGAGAAGCTGATTTCCTCGTCATCACCGGCCGGGCCGGCCTCAACTTCAACAGCAACCAGAGCGATTACCCGATCGATCTTCGATTTTTCCTAGGAGGCCCCGATAGCGTCCGCAGTTTCCCCGAGCGGGAAATGGGTCCAAGCGTGAACGGAGACCCCGTGGGCGGCGAGGCCTACTGGATTGCCAGCCTAGAATATAACTACAAAATCAAAGGCCCAGTTTATATGAATGTCTTCGCCGATGCCGGCTCCTTGGCAAGAGACACGGATGGATTCCAGACAGCCGATGTCAATTACGCCTCCGGTCTAGGCTTCTGGCTCGACCTCCCGATCGGCCCCGTCCGTGCCGAATACGGCTACAACCTCAACCGCAGAAAAGGCGAACCCGCCGGCACCTTCCACTTCACCATCGGCATCAATTTCTAAGTTGCCGCCCCGCATGCGGGGAGCTATAAAAAGTCATGAAAAATTCACACCTCCTCGTTATCCTTCTGACGGGCCTGCTTACCGGAGTCACATCCGCCCGGACGTGGGTCAATAACAAGGGAGTAGATGTAACTCTCCACCCTGAGGTCGCGCTTCTTGCCTGATTCTTACCAAATTGACATCGTAGAATCATGCTCAAAAGACACCGTTAATTCGGAAGTTAGCATCTTTATTCTCTCCATCATTGCAGGACAGCCAAGGGTGGGATTTGCCTCTGCGCCAGCGTCAGGACGTGGATTTCAGTTTCGTCTCCGCATATGCCAAGCGTCGTTTCCCAGTTCATTTTCAATAAAACTAGCAATCGCAGCAATCCCCTTTTTTAGCTGAGTAACGTCCATAGTGAAAAAGGGCATCACGGTAGACTTCTTCAGAAGACGGGACACCTCAGAAAATCGAGCAGGATCATAAGGTCTTCTTTTGAGTGCCACTTCACCGTCAACCTCATACGAGTAATGATCTTCACCCCTCACTCCACCACATTTTTGCGTAATGCCCTCATCGTGTAGAGGCGATCCGAACGATCCTGCCACCCCACCTCTTTCATCGGCCGCGCCCCACTCTTCCGCTTTTCCCCAAACCGATCTCTCGCTTTCATAAACACCTTGTCCACAAAGCCCCGCGTCCCAAACACCATGCCATCGCTCAGATAGCGCACTTTACAACGCAGAGACTCGCCAAAGCTGAGCTTCCCACCTCTAGCCAACACTTTTTCTACCTCTTCTCGCTTAAATCCTTTGCGCACACAGACTTTTTCCTCACCGCTCCCCGGCCGTGATACAAACACCTCCTCACCATCCGCAAAGAGCATCATCCGATACCACGGCGCGCCTTCTTCCTCCCACACCACCCCAGATTTCTCAGCCGATACCCTACCGCCCGTTTCCTGGTCGAGCTGCATCACCCGGCACAACCCCTCGCGCGCTTTCGCCCGCCACCGATCAGCCTTAGGCTTCATCGCCTCGCCATAGCTACTCCATCTGTAATCCTCAGGCCTCTTCACCATCCCCGCACGCACCGGATTCAAGTCAATGTAAGCCGCCATCACCCGCGCCGCGTACCCATCCTCGACGAGGATCGACTTAAACCGCCCCTCCCACAGCGTCCCTGTCCGGTTATAAGTTCTATTATACCATTGCGTAAATCGCATTTTGAAACACTGCATGAAACACGAAAGATCCTGCATCCTCCGCGTATAAGTCGCCTTAAGCTCCTCCGCAGCTTTATCTGACCCAGCATCCCTCAGACGAGTCAACATTTGCAAGAAATCGATATAATGCTGATGGGAGTAGAACTTTTTGATCTTCCCCAACAGCCGCTCATCACTCATAAGCACGGCCTCTCCAAGCTTTTTGGGAGGAACCTCGAGCATCAAATGGAAATGATTATCCATGATCGCGTATCCCAGCACACGCACCTCCAAAAACTCCTCATACGACCGAAGAATACGCAAAAACTCAAGCTTCGTCCGAGAATCAGAAAGCAAAAAATCCCGTCCACACACACGCCCAATCACATGGTGCAAACTTGAGCTAGTCTCATGACTTGGTGATAAAAAACGCAACTGCCTCATAACAAGGTAACTATATATCCCAGAGCATCCTCATATCAAGCTGTTTCTCGCTAAAGCCTCTAAGCCTCTGACCCCTTGTCTTGGAGGTGGATACGCAATAGAATCTACAGCGAGGCTCCCCTGAGCCAATCTCTGGCTAGATTGAGCAAGTTGTGGAGATCTAACATTCAGTAATTTTCCACACCGATCCTTGTTTGCCTTGTCTTGTTGTGCGTTTTGTGAGGTGGTTACGCAACATAATCTACGATACGGTTCCTCTGAGTAAAGCCATGGCCAGATTGAAGGTGTTATGGGCGACTAACAAAGTGTGATTTTCCACACCCATCCTTCTGTCTTTAGTGTGTCTTATAGTTTTATTATTAGGAACCCCATTACATATCCTTTTGAAAGGATATCATCACTGACTCTGGGTGAGGTTTTGTTCCGTCTTTTAGGGTCAGGGAACTAAAAGTCGCTTTAGCCTTGTGATAAGGAGTCGTTGTTTTGAGCAACATCTTGAATTCTTTTGTTTCCAAGGAGGGTAAAGTTTTGACGCTTCCAGCCTCCCCGATCACCCACTGGGCCTTTTTCCCGATGACACGCCCATCCTTATCGGAAAGAAATACCCAAATCCTAGCAGATTTGATCGCCTGATCGAATCCATTTCCTAACCTTATCCTCACCAAGCCTTGGGGTTCACCGGATTCGGGGGCTATCAGCTTTAGGCTGATTTTATTTGCCGTCAATAATTTCTGTGATTCCTCTCCCTGCTGAGTTTTCTTCTCGTCTGACTCTGAAACACCAGCTGCCTGCGCCTCATTTATTTTATTATGTATGGGAGAAGCGGTTGCCTGAGGGGCGACATCCTCATCTGACTCCTTCGCTGTGTTATTCTTGTCACATGCGGAAACCAATAAGCCTACACTACCCAGTAAACATAACAACCCTTGAGAAGTCACCCCAATATAAATATCAGGTCTTCGAAAAACACGTCGCATTTTTATTCTACACTTCACTTCATAGAAATTTTAAGTACTTTCCCTATAGAGGTCAAGTTTGAATTCCCACTCAAAGAAATGCCCTCATCAGACATCTCCACCGGATCTCTTTTACTCTTCCGTGGCATCTCAGCAATGAGTTAGCCTACATCACCCGTGCCGCGTAGCCCCTCAAACTGCACACTCTAAGCCCCCTTTTTC
>Ga0256845_1003171_pt1 | contig 11318 bp, 9 predicted proteins | sample RiftiametaG_FD_189101 | JGI IMG/M metagenome (GOLD analysis project Ga0256845, IMG submission 189101) | Tube worm associated microbial communities from hydrothermal vent at the East Pacific Rise, Pacific Ocean - Riftia | ecosystem: Host-associated > Annelida > Integument > Unclassified ... | reverse complement strand
CCTCAAATAGATGTAAATAATAATTTAAACATTTTAAAAAAGTTAGTTACAGCGTCGAGAGCATTAGCTACTATAAACGGAAATTTAAATCGCTTGCCCAACCCCTTGATGCTTGTAAATACATTGTCATTGCAAGAAGCTAAAACATCAACAGAGATTGAAAATATATTTACAACAGAAGATGAATTATATAAAGCAATATCTGATATAAAAAAAGATGTAAATATTAATCCTGCGACAAAAGAAGTTTTAAAATATAGAGAAGCATTATGGGCAGGATATCAAAATTTACAAGATAATTCACAGATAAATAAGAAGTTAATAATTCAAATATTTAATCAAATAAAAGAAACAAATTCAGGATATCGTCCACCACAAGCTAATATTGTTATAAAACGAGGCCAAAGTGAATTAAGACCGGGTGAAATTGTTTATACACCACCAAGAAATGAGCAAATTATTGAAACATTAATGAACAATCTCATAGAATTTTTAAACGATGATGTAAAATATCCTATTGACCCATTATTAAAAATGAGTATAGCTCATTATCAGTTTGAAGCAATACACCCTTTTCAAGACGGAAATGGTAGAACAGGAAGAATACTGAATTTATTATACCTTGTAAGTAAAGAATTATTATCACAACCAATTTTATACATATCAAAATATATTATTTTAAATAAAGAAGATTATTACTATAAGTTAAGTGCAGTTACTCAAAGAAATTCTTGGGAAGCGTGGATTTTATTTATGTTAGATGCTGTTGAGAAAACATCACTTATAACAAATGAAAAAATAAATGAAATTCTTACTCAAATGGAAAGCACTTTAAATTATGCAAAGAACAAAATAAAATGGTATAATAAAGAAATAAATGAAGCTATTTTTAGCCAACCATATATAAAACCCCAAATAATAGGTAATATCGTCAATAAAACATCAAGAACAACATTGACAAAATATATGAATGAATTAGTTGAAAATAGAATATTGAGACCAAAAAAGGTAGGAGGAGAAGTATATTATCTTAATGATGACTTGTTAAGAATATTAGAAGAATAACAAAGCCTAACAATACATATAAGGCATTGGGCTATAAGTGATTAAATTAAAAGATTATGAATATAAACAAACGGCATAGTAAGTTGAAAATTAGGTTTTCCAAAACGCCCAGTGCCTCATATGCGAGACGTTATAAAGCCACTTAGGGTCTGCTGAGAAATGCATAACAAGTTATTACAAAGCCACTTAATCCAAAATACGCTATTGTAAATGCAAACTTTTTAAAACATATGTACTTATAAGTTTGCATTTACAAATGTTAAAATCTAATAACCTGAGTTCGATTAATACACTTCAGAGCTTTTCAGCAGACCCTAATTCCACTTCAAAAATTGCAGAAAAGTTAGATTTTAATTTTTCTTTAACTTCATTTATATCAACAATTTTTCCAATTTCTTTTTGCAAAGAAGTAACACTTCTATCGGTAAAACCACAAGGATTTATATGTTTAAAGTAATTTAAATCGGTATTTATATTAAAAGCAAAACCGTGCATACTAACCCATTTGCTTATTTTAACTCCAATTGCACAAATTTTGCGTGTTTTTGTAGCCTTGTTAATATCTAACCACACACCTGTTGCACCCTCAAGACGCTCTCCCTTAATATTATACTCGGCAAGTGTTTTAATAATTACTTGTTCTAAATTGTAGATATATTTTCGAGCAAGCATATCAAATTTTTCTAAATCAAGTATAGGATAAGCAACTATTTGCCCTGGTCCGTGATATGTAATATCTCCGCCACGGCTACTTTTGTAATATTCGGCATTAATAGATTTTAGAAACTTATCGTTGATAAGCAGATTGTTTTCTGCACCTGATTTTCCTAAAGTATAAACATGCTTATGTTCGCAAAAAAGTAAAGTGTTTTCTGTATTTCCTGCTCCTGTAGATTTTTTTTCTTCAAGATTTTTATTAAAAAAAACTTCTTGAATTTTTAAAGCATCGGCATACGAAATTAAACCAAGATCTTTGTATTCAATTTTTTGCATTTTGTTTAATTCCTTTTTTATTTTTTAAAACTACAAACTTATCGAAACTATAAACAAATAAATTCCAAATTATTGTTATCAAAACTAAAATTGCATAACTAAGCCAGTTGTTAATATGCAAATTATCTATTAAATAATTTGAAAAATTATCGAAAAACCCAATAGGAATAACCCCTATAATTATAATAAAAGCTCTTCGCCCAAAATCGAAATCTAAAGGTGTATTGCACTCCATACAATGCCATTTACTTTCGTGATAGCGGTGAAACAGCCTTCTGTAATAATTTTTGCGAGAATATTTATATCCGCAATTTGGACAAGTTCGGTATTTCATTTTAATTATCTTTTAATTATAAATCTCCATAAAAAATCTACCAAATTTATAATATGAACTGAATATTAAACCAATAGATTGACTTTTTGCATTTAATTTTATTCTTTTATTCTCATTTTCCATGATAAATTAAAACTAATTACATGCCCATATTTAAATTCTGTTTTTGGTTGTACCCTGAAGAAATCTGATCTGTATTTAATACCTATACTAAAATACCTGCCAAATTTATAATCTGAACTAAAAATAAATCCGAATGCTTGATTATCTCCAATATATTCATAAGTATAATCGTTTCCTTCAGAATAAGTAGTATCGATACAATATTGTATTAACATATTATACGAATAACTTAAACCAGCTCCTATAGTAATCTTTTTTATTGTCTTATTACTATATATACTTGTATAAACTGAATTAATACTTATATGACCAACTTCAATATTTATTGGAAAATCAGTTAAATAATTAATATCGAAAGTAATAAAATTAGATTCGCTTCTGTAATAATCTATTCCAGAAGATAAACCAAGAATACCTGTACTAGAAACATGAGTTTTATTTTCTTGATTAACATAAAAATTATTAATTGTTGGTACAGAAAAGGATAGGAAAATTTGTCCTTTCTTAGTTTTATAATTTTGTGCAAAATCTGGAATTATATACTTATTGCTTAAACTTGTATCTAAATTTATAACTCTTCCATAAGAAAATCTTTTTGGACTTGCCAAATCTATTAAATATCCATACATAAAGAAATAATTTAAAAATTTATATTGGTTACTTAATGAGGATTTAACTAAAAAATCAATATTACTCGTATCTGTAATTAATTTAATTGGTAAATTTTCTTTTGAACGTTCAACTTTTATTAATGCAGGTAATGTATAAATACTATCTTTAAACTCTGCTTTAGCACTAGGTATTTCAGTTTCTACTACAATATATTGTGTTTTTTTATTAAGAATAGAAGCACATGAATTTAACAAAAATATCGTAATAATTATAAAACTAAAGAAAATAATATTTACTTTTTGTTTTTGCATAATTGAACTTTACAAACTTTCAACTTTATGAACTTTAAACTTACTCATCAGCACTAAACATAGGGTCCCAAGCAGGTAACATTGTTGGTTTTTGGTCTAATATTTTTAATGTTTTTTTATCAATATATTCTTTCTTTATAACTACACGAAACATATATTCGTTAAACCAATCATCAGAAAATATAAGATATCCGTTATAACCGTAGCTAGCACCCCAAGAATTTTCGAACATCCATTTTGTAGGTGTTTCGTTTTTATCTACATCAACAGCTACAAGAGACATGCCGTGCGAAGAACCACTCTCGAAAGTTTGAATTCTTGCTTTTTTATCCATATTAAATTTTACATTAAATAAACTTTCGTAATCAAAATTATTAGGATCTAATGTGCCGTTTTCTTTGTTTAAGAATTTGCCTACATCGCACGAAGCGTACATTGCATCATTATTTTTGATGCTTTTTACAGCATATTTTTTAATTTCTTCGGAAGGTAAATTTATATATTTCCAATTTTGTCCTTCTTGTATATTTCTGTCAAGTTCAATTTCGTAAAGTTTATAATATTCGCGAGTTGGGTCGTTCATAAATAAAACATAATTATTTTGGTCGAAACCGGGAACAACTTCTGCAAAAAACGATTTTGGCGTATATGTTTTGTATTCGGTAAGATTTCCATCTTTATCTTTTACACGCCATTGAAATTCGCTTGGCGGTTCTCCTAAGTTGATTGCTAAAATCTTATAAATATCACCAAGCATTTTAATTTTTAAAGGTTTAGTGTCTTTACTGTTGTTTTTTGCATCTCTTAAGCTAAGCCCATCTTCACGTAATTTACGATTTATTATACGTATCATCATACTTGTGCTTTCGCTAGAATTTGTTTCGGGCATAACCGATGCAGGAACAGCTCCATATTTTGTTACAACATTTGCAAGCGAATTCCATACACCGCCATCGTTTACAGGGTTTTTGAAATAATGAGAAACTTCTCTGCTATCCATTGTTTTATCAGCAGAGGCAATTACAGCTTCCATAAATAAATTAGATTTTTCTAAAATATCCCAAAAATACAAGTAGTTAGTTGAGAAAAAGAATTTATCAATATTTAGTTTTTCTGCTGCTATTGGGCGAAGCACGTTTAAACCGGTAAACATCCAACATCTGCCAGAACTTTTTTGATTGCTGATGCCGTTTACATCTACTTTATATTTGAATTCTCCGTCTAATTTTGATGCGTTTGCATTGTCTAAAGCAAGCTTTTTAATATCGTTGTTTGCTACGGCATTTGTTACAGCTTTTGTGTATGCATCATTAATATTATACGATTTTTTTATCTGATTTAAATCGTTTTCTGATAATACTCCGTTTTGTGCTTTCATTGTATTTACTGATAGGGTTATTACAGCTAATAATAACAGTTTATAAGATATTTTCATTATAGAAATTTTAAAATTATAGATAACAAAGATAGTGTTTGAATTGTAGAATTAAAAATTATAGCGAATTTCTATTAATTATTTTCTTATAATAAACAAAAATAACAGATAAGATGTAAATTAACACAATTTAACATGTTGATTTTCAACATCAACAAATTAATAAAATTGAAAATCGTGATTAAATATATATTTTATAACAAATAACACCTTTTTTTATTTTATTTTCTTATAAAAAAGTATTATTTTGCAAACAAATTAAAATAATATTATGATGAAAAAAATTACATTATTAGTTTTTACATTAGCTTTCTATTTAGCTTCGTATTCTATTGATACACTTAGCGTTAATATTATAAACGATACAACATTAACTGCTGATACAATTTATGTAGGTCAAGGTATTATTGTTGAAAGTGGCAAAACATTAACAATAAATCCGGGTGTTACCATGATGTTTAAAGGAGATACTAGCTTTAATTATAACCAAGGAACAAACGCAGGATACCTTTACATAAAAGGAAAATTAATTGCAGAAGGAGATACATCAAAAAGAATTATCTTTACTAAGGCTGACACAAGCAAATGGGCAGGTATATTCTTTGAAAAAGAATCTGACGAAAGTTTATTAAAATTTTGTGATATCAATAATGCTAATGGAATTGATAGTTTAGAAAACCTTAATTATAAAGGAGCAATAAGTATTTTTAATAAAAAAACAAATGTTTTTGCTTGTAATATTAGAAACAACACTAATAGCGGTATACAAATAGATAGTTCAGACGTTGTTTTATATAATAATATTATTGCATTTAACCAAGTTGGGATTTTTTGTAATTACAGTGATTTGGTAATAGGAAATAACACAATAGCACGAAATGATACAGGAGTTGTTGTTGCAAATTCAACTGCATCAATGGTAAATTCTATTGTTTATAGTAATAATACACAAGTTGAAGGTATAATAAATATCACATATTCTGATATTGAAGGCTCTGCACCAGGAGAAGGAAATATTACAGTAGACCCGTTATTTGTTGATACAATAAACTTTAAATTAAGCCCTTGTTCTAGCATAATAAACCAAGGAAATTCTGACCAAAGTAATATACTTGATATTTTTGACTTTTTTGGAAACGATAGAGTATTTTGGAATGATGTAGATTTTGGAGCATACGAACATCAATATACATACAATTATGTTAGTCTTGATACAATAAAATATGATATTTGTGAAGGCGATAGCATTTTAATAGATGGTATATATTATAAAGATAATATAGTTTTTTCAGATAATATGCCTGGTGTAAATTATTGTGATAGCAGCTTCTTAAATCAAGTAATTGTACACCATATGCCTATAATAACTTTTGAAAGTGGTGATACATCAATTTGCAAAGGAGTAACACTACAGATTTATGCTAATTTAGACCAAGAATATGAAAATCCTGTTTATGAGTGGGCTTCTAGCGATACTTCTGAAACATTAATATTCTTAGGAGATAATGGCGTTTTAGGATTTATGACTAGCCAAAAAGATTTTTACTTAACAGTAACTGTTACAGGTTGTGTTGCCTACGATACTACAAAAATAATTTTACACCCAGATATACAATTAGAATTAGGTAATGATACATCAGTTTGCAGAAAACATATTTTAAAAGCTGATGCTGGTTATGCTCATTATAATTGGAGTAATTTTGCTACCACATCTTCAATTGAAGTGCTAGAATCTACTACTTATTCAGTTACTGTTACAGACCAATATGGTTGTAAAGAAACAGACTATGTTAATATGACTATTCTTCCATCGCCTGTAGTAGAATTTAATTCTGACTCAATGAAATTTACAACAGATGATATAAGAATTTTAGGAGGTGCAGCAAACGGATATCCTAATTATTTATGGAGTAACGGTGCAAACACGCAAACAATTACTTTAATTGGAGAAGATTTAGGTATTGGAGTATATGACTATTGGTTATATTGCGAATTTACTAATGGCTGTAAAGCTTCTGATACAATAGCAGTTGTTATAACCGATGGTGTAGATGTTTCTACAATTGAAGGTTTAAAAGCAATAAATATTTATCCAAATCCATCTAATGGAATAATTAATTTAAATGCTGAGTTTGATAAAGCTGATAACTTTTTATTAAATATTACAGATTTATCTGGCAGAGTTATTTATTCTAAAGAAATTAAAAAATCAAACTTTATTAACGAACAAATTGATTTAACAGAACATAATAAAGGAATGTATTTAATGAATATAATTCATAACAACAAAATTATCACTTATAAGTTAACAATAAAATAATCTACAAAGTGTAAATATAAAAGGGGCTTCAGCCCCTTTTTCCTAGCTTAAATTCTACTAAGGCTAGAAATGTTAAATGTTATATAATGAAAAAGATTGCAATGATATTTCTTTTGTGTTTTACAGTTTTTACTATAAAAGCACAAAAAATATATAAAGTAAAATACGAATCGCAAGCCGATGTAAAAGTTTACGCTGAACAAAGCGAATCGCAAGCAGACTTAAAAGTTTATGTTGTAAATTACGAATCGCAAGCCGACAATAATAAAGGCAATTGGTATTTTGTAGATTACGAATCGCAAGCTGATGTTAAAGTTTATTTTGTAGATTACGAATCGCAAGCTGATGTTAGAATCTATTTTGTAGATTACGAATCGCAAGCCGGTTGGAAAAATAATGAAAAAAAACGATTTTTCTATAAAGGCGATAGAGATCCTATAAACTTTTAAAAATATTCCTTTTAGTCTGTATTATTCAACAATAGGTAATTGTCTTAAAAATCCTTCTTCTAAAGAGATAATTGTTTCTGTAGCTGTTATTTCTACTATTGATTGTATTTTTTCTACAATTATTTTCTTTAAATGCTCATTGTTATATGTGTAAACTTTTGCCATTAAAGAATAATTACCAGTAACATGATGACACTCAACAATTTCGGGGATAAGCATAATTTTATTAAAAACCTCTTGATGTGTTCTAGTAGAAGTTAAATTAACTTGTAATCCAATAAAAGCACAAGTTGAATATCCAACATTTTTAGCCGAAATATTAAATTGAGAACCCACAATAACCCCCGAATCTTTAAGCTTTTGTATTCTTTGATGAATTGCCGCACCCGAAACATTACAATCTCTTGCAATTTCTAAAAAAGGAGTTCTAGCATCTTTGGTTAAAATTGATAAAATCTTTTTATCTAAACTGTCAATTTGTAATTTATTATCCATATATAACTATCTTTTACTTACAATATTTTAAATAATCCACCACAAAAGTAACAATATTTAAATATTTGATGTATTATTGTTATTATTATTGCTTAATCATTGCTTAATTAAGCAAAATTCTTTAAATTTGATTTTAAAAAATATTAAAAAATTATTACTATGAAATACGATCCCGCTACAAGACTACAAGAGACAATGCATCTTGATCCGCATAACGGAGTAAATCAAGCAATAACCGATTCTGCAACTTTTGCATTTGACACAGGTGAAGATATGACTGCATGTTTTCATGGCGAAAAAGAAGCTTTTTTATATAGTCGCCATTGGAATCCAACAGGATTTGAATTAAGCAAAGCTCTTGCTGCCATGGAAGGAACCGAAGCCGCTTGGATAACAGGTTCTGGCATGGGAGCTATAACAGCAAGCTTATTACAATTATGTGTTGCAGGCGACCATATCATCTCTAGTGTTACAACATATGGCGGAACTTATGCTTTTCTTAAAAATTGGATGCCAAAATATAATATTGAAGTAACATTTGTTGATATTACTGATATTGATGCAATAAAATCTGCAATAAGACCTAACACAAAAGTTATTTATACAGAAACACTTACAAACCCAATGCTACAAGTTTCTGATGTACCAAAATTATCGGAAATATCAAAAGCAAATAATATTACACTTGTGGTTGATAACACCTTTACACCAATGATTTTTTCACCTATTGCTTTGGGTGCTGATATTGTTGTTTATAGCATGACAAAATTTGTAAACGGTAAAAATGATACTACTGCAGGAGCAATTTGTGCATCATTAGATTTTATAAATTCTTTAATAGATTTAAACGATGGAACAGCAATGCTGTTAGGCCCTGTTTTAGACCCAATGAGAGCTTCAAGTATTCATAAAAACTTATTTACATTGCATATTAGAATGAAGCAACACAGTAAAAATGCAGCATTCTTAGCCGAAAAATTTGTTGAAGTAGGTTTAAAAGCTAATTACCCCGGACTTGAAACTCATAAGCAACACTCTCTTTTTAAAAGAGACTATAACGAAGAATTTGGTTTTGGAGGTATGATTTCTATTGATTTAGAAACTGCTGAAAATGCAAGTAAATTTATGGCTTTAATGCAAAAAAGAGGAGTAGGTTATTTAGCTGTAAGCTTAGGATATTTTAAAACATTATTTAGTAACTCCGGAAAAAGCACATCGTCTGAAGTACCAGAAAAAACTCAAAAAGAAATGGGAATGAGCGAAGGACTTGTTCGCTATTCTGTTGGTTTAGATAATGATATGGAAAACACTTGGCAAATTATACATTCTTGTCTTACAGATTTAAAAATGTTATAAGACATTTGTATACTAAAATGTATCAATAATTTCGAATATAAACCTGTAATGCTTTTGTAAGCTTGCAGGTTTTTTTATTTTTGTCAAAAATGCTGTAATGAAAAATAAAATTTTATATCTTATTTTAATAATTATATTAAATTCTGTTGCAATAATATTTGCAATAAAATCTATAGGTAATGGTGAATATTCCGACGAATTTATTGACAAAACAACAAAAAAAGCAGAAAATAACATCAATAACATAACAAATAATGTTATATCACAATTATCAACAATTAAAAAAGAGATAGTTTTATCTAATAAAAAAGAATATTATAATAATTATTTCACAAAATTTTTAGATATAAATAAAGATATTGATAATCTTTTATTAATTGGAAAGGAAAAGATTTTTATAATTAAACGAGATGAAGATTCGTATATAACAGCTATTGATACCACAAGTAAAGTTGATATTATTAAGTGGACACGAATAAAATCTGGGGAAATAATTGGTGAATGGGACGAGAGTTTTTCTATCGATAATAAATCGGATTCTTTGATAAAAGAAATAAGAAAAACTAATCATAAAATATTGTTAAATTTAGGCACATCAATTTTAAACGATAATAGCAATGAATTTATAAGCTATGTAACATATTGGGTTAAAGATGAAACCCCATTTTATATAGTAATAAGACATACTGAAAAAAAACTGTTTAATTTTTTAACTTCTATTAAAAATATTAAAGACGCTAATTTAATTCTTAAAAGTGGCGTAGGTAATTTTTATAGTATTCCTTCAAACTCGCCACATCACACAGGAATAATAATACCCGACAACAAAAACAATGTAGAAGCTTCTATAATAGAGCATTACAAGAATATTATTAGTGTAAATAATAAAAGTACAGTTTTTTCATTTTTGTATAATGATATTATTTATTGGTCGAGTATAATTAAACCAACAAAAAATATTGGAGTAGATTTTCTAATATTAACAATTCCAGAATATGCAATTATAGATTATTGGAAAACAATAGATTATATTATAACTATATTTGTTGTGATAATTTTTCTGATATCAGTTATATTAATATTCTTTTTGTTTTTTAAAAAGAACAGAATAAAAGGAATTAATGATAAAAACTTTAATATACACACACTTTTAGAGCAAGAAGAAAGTAGGTTTTTAGAATTTAAATCATCGTTAAGATGGGATTACAGACAAGAAAAACCAAATCCTGATTTAGAACTCGTTATTGCTAAAACAATTGCAGCATTTGGCAATTCAGATGGTGGGCATTTGCTTATAGGAGTAGATGATAATAAAAAAATATTAGGTTTAGAAAATGATTTTAACACATTGAAAAAACACAACTCAGATTATTTTGAAATATATTTGAGAAATATTTTACATAAACTGTTTGGTGTTAAATACATTACAGAAAATATTAGAGTAAAATTTCCTGTTATTAATGAAAAAGAAATTTGTGTTATAGAAGTTTTTAAAGCCAAACAACCAGCCTATATTAAAACAAAAGACAAAAATGGTAATCCGTTAGAAAAATTTTATGTTCGATCTGGAAACTCCTCTCACGAACTTAAATCGTTACAAGATATTAATGAGTATATTTTTGACAGATTTAAATAGGGTCTGCTGAGAAACGCATAACAAGTTGTTATAAAGCCACTTAGAGCCAAATCACGCTATTGTAAATATTAAAATCATATTTTTATCTTCTTCAATTTTAGTTTACATATGTAAATGACCATTTTTCAAACAAGCGTAACGCAGAAATCGGACTTTATAGACAAGCTCTAAATAAATCCTTCATCGTAA
>Ga0256845_1003170_pt1 | contig 11318 bp, 9 predicted proteins | sample RiftiametaG_FD_189101 | JGI IMG/M metagenome (GOLD analysis project Ga0256845, IMG submission 189101) | Tube worm associated microbial communities from hydrothermal vent at the East Pacific Rise, Pacific Ocean - Riftia | ecosystem: Host-associated > Annelida > Integument > Unclassified ... | reverse complement strand
ATCTCCACGGTCGGCACCGCGGTCGCGTTCTACGTGGGATTCAAGAACAACGCGGCCTACGACCGGTTTTGGGAGGGGCGCAAAATCTGGGGAGGCATCGTCAACATCAGCCGAACCTGGTCGAGCTCCGTACTCGCCTACATCCGCCCGGGCGACGACACGGACCCGGCCCGGGAGACCCGGCGTGCGCTGATCTACGGGCAGCTCGCGTGGATCAACGCGCTTCGCCTGCAGCTGCGCGCGACCTCCCGATTTCATCATAAACCCGCGGCGACCACCAAGCGCCGCCTGAGCGACCACGCCGACCACATGCGCAACGACTGGGACACGGAGCTGACGCCCTTCATGTCGGAGGTCGACCTGCGCGAGCTCAGCAAGCGGGCCAACACTGCCACCCACATGCTGGCCTCGCAGGCCCAGCGGCTGCGCAACCTGGTCGCCGACGAGCGCCTCGACCTCTTCCACCAGATCGACCTCATGGCGCAGATCAAGGAGATGTATGCGCTCCAGGGCAAGTGCGAGCGCATCAAACACACCCCCCTGCCCCGCCAGTACGCGGAGTTCAGCCGAATCTTCACACGTGTGTTTCTGTTTCTGGTGCCCCTGGGACTCCTCGACGTGTTCGCCGATCACGTCCAGGCCGCGAGCACCCAGACCTGGACAGCAATCATTCCCATGGTCATGGCCTCCGCCCTGATCAGCTGGGTATTTTTCACCATGGAGGGCATCGGTGACTCGAGCGAGGACCCCTTCGAGCGCAGCATGAACGACGTGCCCATGAACGCCCTGTGTCGGACCATCGAGATCGACCTGCGCGAGATGTTGGGCGAGACGGATCTGCCCCCCAAAGAGCAACCCGCCGACAACGTGCTCTACTGAGCCCCGCCTACTGAGCCCCGCCTACTGAGCCCCCCCCTATGGCCGACTTCGCCACGCTCGCCCAACGCTTCCTTCGCGCCTACCCCGGTCGCCGCGACGAGGCCCTCGCCGTGGTCAACGGGGCCTTTGGTGATCGGCTGCACGACTCCGGGTCGGCCCTGGCCCTGGCCACGCGCCTGTTCGAGAGCCCGGCGCTGCGCCCCCTCGAACACCCGCCGATCGCGGTCCCGAAGGCGCGACCCAGGGCCTGCGTGTTTGTGCATGGACTCATGGGTTCGGAGCGAGCGTGGCGCTTCGGCGTCGGCCCGGCCCGGCAACCACAAGAGCGAGAAGGAGAACCGGACTCTCCCGACTCTCCCGACTCTCCCGACTCTCCCGACTCTCCCGACTCTCCCGACTCTCCCGACTCTCCCGAGAGGGAATCCCCCCCTCGCCCGCGTGTGGAGTATGGCGCCGCGATCGCGGACGCCCACGACCTCACCCCGATCTACGCTCGCTACAACACCGGTCGGCACATCTCCGAGAACGGGCGAGAGCTCGCCGCCAAACTCGAGGCCCTGTCCCTGGCCTGGCCCGGCGGCGGCTTCGGCGAGCTCTCGATCGTCGGCCACAGCATGGGCGGCCTGGTCTCGCGCAGCGCCATCCACTACGGACTCGAGGCCGGACACGGCTGGGTCGAGGCCCTCCAGCGTGTATTCCTGCTCGGGGCCCCCTCGCGCGGCGCCCACCTCGAACAGCTCACCCACATCGCGGCCTTCACCCTCGAATCGATCTGGACCCCGGGCACCTGGCTGGCCGGCCGCGCCCTCAAGCTGCGCAGCGCCGGCATCAAGGATCTGCGCCACGGCTTCGTCCGCGACGAGGACTGGTGGGACGTGGACATCGATCGCCTCGCCTTCCCGGCGCCCCTGCCCACCCGCGCGCCGGACCACACCCGGTGGTTCGTGGCCGCCGGCCGAGTCGGGCCTCCCGGCTCCCCCCTTGGTCGGGCCTTCGGCGACGGCCTGGTCCGGAGCACCAGCGCGGCCGGCAAGAGCATCGATCCCCGCGCCCGCGAGCGCCTCGAGCCCGCGCAGTTCCGGGTCTTCGACTCGACCTCCCACATCGCGCTCATGCACGACCCGGAGGTCCTCGAGCAGATCCTCGCGTGGTGGACCTGAGCTACCATACCCGCCCGTGACCGCGATCATCCTGGCGACCCTCAACGCCAAGTACATCCACGCCTCCCTCGGCCTGCGCTACCTGGCCGCGAACATGGGCCCGCTCGCCGACCAGACCGCGGTGCTCGAGTTCACCATCGATCAGCGCCCGCTCGCCGTCGCCGAGGCCATCTTGGCCCAGGACCCCAGCATCGTCGGCCTGGGTGTCTACATCTGGAATGTCGAGCTCAGCCGCCAGGTCTTCGAGCTCCTGCGCTGCCTCGCCCCCGAGCTCACCCTGGTCGTCGGCGGCCCCGAGGTCAGCCACGAACTCGACGATCAAGCCTGGCTGGGGGAGCTCGACTACGTGATCACCGGCGAGGCCGACGAGGCCTTCCCCACCCTCTGCGCCCGGGTCCTCGGGGGTAGGCGCCCCCTCCAGCGGGTGATCGCCGGCGGGCTCCCGGATCTCGAGACCCTGCGCCTTCCCTACCCCCTCTACGAAACCGCCGATCTCGGCCGACGCATGCTCTACGTCGAGGCCTCGCGCGGCTGCCCCTACCGCTGCGAGTTCTGTCTGTCCTCGCTCGACAAGAAGGTCCGGGCCTTCCCCCTCGAACCCCTGCTCGAGGCCTTCGACGCGCTCATGGTCCGCGGCGCGCGGAACTTCAAGTTCGTCGACCGAACCTTCAACCTCGACCTCCGGCGCAGCGCCGCGATCCTCGAGTATTTCTTGGCCCGGATCGGCGACCACCCCGACCTCTTCCTGCACTTCGAGATGGTCCCCGACCGCCTGCCCGACGGGCTCCGGGCGCTGATCACCCGCTTCCCGGCCGGCGCGCTCCAGTTCGAGATCGGCATTCAGAGTCTCGACCCGGAGGTCGGGGCTCGAATCCAGCGTCGCCAGGATCTCGGCCGCACCTTCGAGAACCTCCGTTTTCTGCGCGAGGAGACCGGCGCGCACCTGCACACCGACCTCATCATCGGGCTCCCCGGCGAGGGTCTGGAGGGCTTCGCCGCGGGCCTCGATCGGCTCATCGACGCCGGGGTCCAAGAGGTCCAAGTCGGCGTGCTCAAGCGTCTGCGTGGCACCCCCATCGCCCGCCACGCCGAGGCCTTCGGCATGGTCTTCGAGCCGCGCCCTCCCAACGCCATCCTGCGCAGCGAGCTGATCGATTTTGCGACCATGCAGAGGCTCAAGCGCTTCGCCCAGGTCTGGGACACCTTCTGGAACCGGGGCCAGTTCCCCAGCGCCATGGCCCACCTGTTCGGGCGCGACCCGGCCGTAAGCGACCCGGCGCTCGAACCCGCCCCGGCGCCCGAACCCGATCCTGCCGCGCTCGAATCCGATCCTGCCGCGCTCGAATCCGATCCCACCGCGCTCGAATCCGATCCCACCGGGCCCTCTCCCTTCGCCCGCACGCTCGCGTTCAGCGACTGGCTGTTCGCTACCGCCGGCCGGGTCTACAGCATCGCCCTGCCCAAGCGGGCGCGCTACCTCGCCGCCTACCTGGTCGAGCACCACGGCCTCAACCGCGAGCAGGCCCAGGTCCTGTTCGACGCCGACTTCGAGCGCGCCGGCCGGAGCGCGCCGACCTTGTGGATCGAGCCCCGATCCCGCGCCGACGCCCGGACCCAAACCCAAACCCAAGCTGGGGCCAGCTTGCGCGCACGTCAGACCGAGCACCTCCGCCACGCCTGACCCCCGAAAACAAACCGGACCCTCGCGCGTAGGGTGATCACCCGATTTCTTCGCCTTCGCCGCGCCCGACCGAGAGACCCGATGACGCCCCCGAACTCCGCGACTCCCGACGCCCTCCCACGCGCGAGCGCCGGCTCGGATCCCACGGCCAACTCGGATCCCGCGACCTGCTCAGCCGGTCCCAGTCCCAGTGGAGATCCCGATCCTCGCGCCCGCCGACGAACCCGCTGGGTCCGAGCTGCCCAGGTCGGCGTCGGCCTCAGCCTCGGCCTGGCGCTCGCCGAGGGCGGGTTTTGGCTGCGCGACGACGGGGCCTTCCCGCACGTCAATTTTTACATCGCCGATCCCGATCTGGGCGCCCGCCTCGAACCCGGCGCGAGCATGCGCTTTCGCCTGGGCGACAACCCGACCACCACCATCCACGTCAACGCCCAGGGCTTTCGCGGCGACGACTGGGGGCCCCCCGAGCCCGAGCAGATCTTGGTGCTCGGCGATTCGCAGGTCTTTGGCCTCGGTGTCGAAGACGGCGAGACCTTCTCCGCGCGCCTGGCCGAGCTCACCGGCCGCCCGGTCCTCAACGCGGGTGTGCCCACCTATGGACCCGACGAATACCTGGCCCTCGCCGAGACCCTGCTCGAGGAGCGCAGTCCCAAGACCGTCGTCTACGTCCTCAACTTCGTCAACGATCCCTTCGAGCTCGGGCGCCCCAACACCGAGCGCCACGTCGTGTGGGACGGCTGGGCCGTGCGCCGCGAGACCGCCTCCGACCTGAGCCGGGTCCGGGCCTTTCCAGGTCGGCGCTGGCTCATGTCCCAGTCTCACCTCGTCTATGGCCTGCGCCGGTGGTGGCACCAGCGCGACGAACAAGCCCGGGCCGAGACCACCGCCGCCGACGCAGGTGTGGCCTCGGAGGGCCAGTGGCAAGACCTCCTCCAGCCCGAGTTCCGGACCTCGGTGGAGACCGCCAAGCAGCGCCGGGCGGAGCTCGAGGTCGCCCAGGCGGCCCTCCAGCGGGAGATCGACGCCGCCGAGCGGCGAGAGGCCGAGCACAGCGCCGCCTTGGAGGAGGCCGTGAACGCCCGCGAGACCGAGCTCGAGGAGCTCGAAGAGCAGATCAGTGAGCTCGACGGCCTGATCGCCGGAGACCCATTCGGATCCAACCGCGACCGCCTGATCTTGGGCGCCAACCCTGGCGACATCATCCGCGACACCTACAGCGAATCGACGCGCTCGATCACCGTCACCGCCGAGATGTACGCCGCCGCCGCCAAACGCAAGAAAACCCGCTCCCGCGAAGCCGCCCGAGACAAAGCCGCTCGCAAGGCCGCCCGAAAACCCCTGCTGGCTCGCCGCGATGCGCTCTTGGCAACCGAATCCGACATCGATCCCGAGGGCTCCGAACTCGAGACCGATGCGCCCGCCCCCGGGGCAGAGCTGGATGCCGAGCTGCCGATCGGTGTCGATACCCGCTCCGTGTTCGAGCCCCACCTCGCCGAGCTTCGAGCCCTCTGCGATCGTCACCAGGTCGAGCTCCTGGTCGTCGCCCTGCCCCTCGACGTTCAGGTCTCCCAGGACGAATGGACCAAATACGGGGTCGAGGACGGACCCGACATGTTCGACACACTCATCCTCCTCGACGACCTCGGTGCCAGCGCCCGGCACCTCGGCGTGGCCTCCCTCGACGCCACGCAGACGCTTCGAGCCGCGGAGCCAGGGGCCTTTCTTCAGGGCGACATCCACATGACCGCGAAGGGGCACCGGGCCCTGGGCGACGCGATCGCCGAGGCCCTCGAGGTCCAGGACCTCGACCCACTCCCCACACCGCAGGCCCGACAGCCCGAGTCGATGCAACCCGACGCCGAGCCCGGACAGCGCCGGATCCCACCCCAGCTTCCCAAGCAGCAGCTCGCACCCCAACCCCGGCAACAGCTCGCACCCAAACGACCCCGGTAAACCCGCGGCGGGCACCAAGTCGGCGATCGACCCCTGCCCGAGCGACGCAGGAGCGCCCGGGGCCACGTCGAGCCATGCTAGCCTGCCGCAGTGGACAGGAGATGGACGATCCTCCCTCAGGGGGCCGTACTGGTCTGTGCGGGTGTGCTCACTGCGGGTGTCCCGAGTTCGGGGTTCGCCGGACAGCGCGAGCGCAGCGACAACGCCCAACTCGGGTTCGCGCCACGCTCGAACGTGGTCGAACCCGAACTCGCGCCGACCTGCGGTCCCTGTTGCCACGGTCACTGTGTCGATGGGGAGCCCTACCCCGAAGATACGCCCGTCGAACTTCAGGGGGATGTCCCCACAGACCAAGGCCCACCCCCAGACCAGGGCCAGCCGCCTCCAATCGAGCCACCAGCCCACAAGCGCGGCTGCTCCGTCGAAGACACCGGCCCCGACGAACCGATCGATCTGGCCCTGCTCGGGCTAGGCGCGCTCGCCCTCGCCTCCGATCGAGCCCCCTGCCCACAAGCGCGGCTGTACCGTCGAAGACCCCTCCCCCGACGGCCCCCTCGACCTGGCCGTGCTCGGACTGGGCGCGCTCGCGCTCGGATTTCGGCGCCGCAAGTCGTGAACCTCCCCCCTACACAGCTGCGCCTGTCCCTCGATTGGGAGCTCTGGGTCATCGAGCAGCTCCTGTTCACGGCCAAGCTCGAAGACCTCGTCGACGTGCTCACCGCCCAGGGGGTCGACGCTGGGCAGGCCCGGGCGCGAGTGCTCGAGATCCTGAACTCTCCGAACTTCGAGAGCCTGCGCGCCAGTGTGGGGGAGGCCCGAATGGCAGCGCGTCTGTTGCGACTGCAGGACGAGCTCGAGCGTGCAGGGCAGACCCCGACGAAGGTCCCCGTCCTCCCGCGCATCGACCCTCAGACCCTCTTCGAGCAGCACTGGGCGGCCTCCCGACCGCTGCTCCTGACCGAGGTCGCCCGCGACATCCCTGCGGTCCGCAACTGGTCGCTCCAGCACCTGGCCGAGCGCTTTCCCGAGTTGAAAGTCCAGGTCAACGTCGACCGCCTGCAGGCCCAGACCAACCGGGACACAGAGCGCCAGGCCCGGTTCATGCCCCTCCCGAAGTTGGTCGAGCAGATCGAGGCCGGGGCGAGCAACGACTTCTATGTGGTCTCGCGCAACGGCTTGCTCGCCCGCCCCGAGCTCGCCTGCCTGTGGGAGGAGCTCGTCGACCTACCCGAGTTCTTGGTCCCACTCACGCGCCCCCGCGGCGTCTCGATGTGGGTTGGACCCGCCGGGACCGTCACCCCGCCGCACTTCGACCCCCACAACGTCCTGCTGGTCCAAGTCCAGGGCAAAAAGCGCGTCCGCCTGGCCCCCCGAGTCCGCGCGGGCCTGCACGCCGATCTCGACGGCTACTACCTCGCCCGTCCCCTCGACGAGGTGTTCGCGGATCGCCCTGAGCGCATCGCTACTGTGACCCTAGAGGCTGGACAGGCCCTGTTTGTACCCGCCGCCTGGTTTCACGAAATCACGGCCCTCGAGCCCTCCATCACACTCTCGTTTTTGAATTTTTGCTGGCCCAACCACTTCCACTGGCTCGGCCCACCGGGCTCGGACGACCACGACTGAGCCCCAGGACGATCATCGCGGGGCGAGATGAAACCTACGTCTCATCCAAGTCTCTCTCGAGTATCATTCGGCATAATGTGTAGCTACACACATCGCGTAGATTTGTGGCTGCAGTTGACTGCGATGCGAGAGACATACGGGACGCGCATCATGGCTCTGGCAAAGCTGGAAGAGGCCACTGGCAATTGCAGGCAGCTGAGCATCCCTGGAACCCCCCGAACAAATGGCCCAATGCGTTTACTGCGACCATCTCTCCAATATCAACCACGGGGAGCATGATAGTTGCCGCATGGAGACCTCACGTCTCCGATGATCTCAACCTCGGCGGCCCCCAGCCCCTTACGAGGGTTCAGCCTCACGACCTCATGTCGATCCCAGGCTCGCGTCTCACCACTCCAACGCTCCGCGTGTCGGCCCCGCGCCTTCGCGTACACCCGCTCTCGACCAGCCAGTAACTCTTCGTGCTGCCCCGCATGTCGCTGCGCCGGCGTCACGAATGATATCCCGCTGTGTCGGTGCTCCTCGTTGTACCAGCGTACAAACTCATCCATCCAGACCCGGGCCGAACCCAGGCTCGAAAAGGGCCTGTCCGGGTAGCTCGGACGGCCCTTCACCGTCGCAAATGTAGATTCGATGTACGCGATGTCGGTGCGCACTCGCGGTCGACTCAACGAACGGTGAACTCCGAGGTCCTCGAGCGTTCGCACCATCGTCGATCCTTTCATCGCAGCCCCATTGTCCGAATGCACTATAAACCCATTTGGCGTCACACCCGTGCTCTCGCAGATCTCGAGAAACCCGGTCGCCGCGAACTCATTGCCCTCATACTCATGGACGAAGGCCCCACGACATTCCTGTTCCACACGTCCAGAAACATATACAGGTAGAAGAATGCTCCGCGCACAGGGGAGCGCAAGTACCGGTGAGTAGGCCGGGACATTTCAGCCCCGGTCCCGTCGCCTCGTGGCTGGAGATCTGCCTGCGCTTCCCCGGCCGCTTTCGGCTTCGGTGTGCCGCCAGCTTCCTCACCTTCAACAGCCGGCAGATGGTCGACTCAGAGGCAACGTAGATGCCCAGGTCTGCCAGCTGTGGAACGACCTGGGCTCACGGGTAGGTCCGGCGTCGTACTGGGCGGTGAAGCGCCGCCAAACCAACACGGCGACGGGCCAGCGCTACGCGGGAGGCTCTTCGCAGAATTTCACTGGGGGGTTGTCATCAGTGAGGCCGATGCATACGGTTTGGCCCGCTTCATTGCCGACAATTTCAACGCAGTCTTGGTCGTTGCTACACGTCTGAATGCAGTAGCCGACAGAATCAACCTCGTGGCACGCAAATGGTACAATACAGTCAGACCCCAGTGGGTCACACCCGGAGTTCACGCACTCTCCCGCGCTACAAGACCATCGATTGGGGTAGCGCGCAGCGGCGCCACAGGACATGTCAGTGTACTGCAACCCAAGGGTGTGGGTTCGGCAGCAGTCCACATCGGTGACACACTCTTCGGGCCCGCAGGGCACTTGGTCGACGTACGGAGGCTCACCAGTCTCCGTACCACCTGTTTCCGTCACCCCCGTCTCATCGTCTCCGCCGGCCACATTGTTGGTGCAGGCACCCGAGACTAGGGCCAGCATCAGCAAGCACGGAAGTCGGCCAATTTTCATCATGGCGATCCCATCGTTCCGCAGTCGCACTCAACAGGGTCGTTCAAATTTCCGCATGTTTTGTACAGGTTTTCAAAACCCGCGCCTAGAATATCACTGAGCGGCAAACTGGCGTTGAGCTGAATTGTCCCGCCAAACAGACCGCTAGCATCCGCGAGGCCGCCCAAACTAGAAAGGTTCGGGTTCCCCAAAATATGAACAAACATCGCCTCTTGTAGAGAGTCGAAGCCATCAATGGTCTTGAGCCCCGGAAGCCCTCCGGGCTCCGGCATCGCGCTAGCAGCCCGTGGTGAAACCCCTCACGACGCCTCGCTTGGCCCTTTCGCCGATGGCCGCGTTGCCGAAACTTGCAGTACGCCCGGTACAGCGGCGTTTCAGCGCCTCGCCCTCGACGAAAAATCCGGCGCGAGGCGACGCGATGGGTTTCACCACGGACTGCTAGGGTCTGATGGGCATTCTAGCCCCCCTATATAGAGTTCGCCGACAGACTCCAACGAACGAAGCCCGATCACCGAGAGGCTATCGTTATCCCCAATCGTAATGAGATCGACTGAACGAAGACTCCCCAAGCCTTCAAGTGACGTGAGAGATGCATTGCGCTCAACACTAAGTGCGCCGATGCTCTCAATCGACATCAGCCCTTCAACATTCTGAAGACTGTCGTTGTCGAGAACCGCCACGAAATTGTAGCTCGGATCTTCTCCTCCAATCTCAACGAGTGCCTCCAGTCCGGTGAGTGACACGAGATCTGGGTTATCCTTGATACGACCCCCCCCCGTCACCTGGCGGATGCACCGGAGAAAGTCAAGGTCAACTTGCCCCTCGACACCTTCGACTACGAGGTTGCCCTCCACTCGGGTGTAGAGGGGAATCGACTCCACATCGGCCGGCGAGCGGACCTCTAGTGTCTCGATGAAGGAGTCTCCGGGGCCCTGCCAAACGAGCTCTGGGCACTCTTCGGGCGCAGATTCCTCTCCGTCTGACACCACGTCGTTGGCACAGCCAGCCGCGACCGTCAGCAAGACTGCGATCACAATATACTCTCGCTTAGCCGTTCCCATTATTGACACCGTTCCGCGTAGTGAGATAGTCAAACCTGGCCGCGAGATCATGCACCCCAACGTTTGCTGGATCTCCTACCTCCGCATTCAAGTGTTTCCACTCCATCGCACCGATATTCGTTAGATCGAGCAGCTGGAGGAGTTCGTGCATAGAACCGGTGGGTGTCGGAGCCGAGACATCGGGTGATGTGAGTTGCCAAAACAGCCGTAACCAGTCGAGTTCAGAACTGACTGCGTTGTCGGGGTACGACCAGTCTGTCGGGCATTCGCGCTCCACCCATGCGCTGTCTCCGCCCAGGACAAATCCCTCTTGCGGGCAGCTTTCCGGATAGTCAACGTAAGTAGGATTACAAGACCCTCCGAGAGCTGAAACGAGCTGCCCGTTCTCCTTGAACTCAACATATGATTCCTCTTCATCATCAATCTCCTTATAGTACTTAAAAATCGCGTCACTTGAATTCGGATCGTCAAAAGCCCAAGTGGCAATATAGTGAGCGAACCCCTCCGCCAGAGCGGCGTTCCCGAACTCCGCCGAGCGGATCCCATGGAGTGAGTTTGAGCCAAGAGCCTTGAAATAACACTTCGGGTCCTGGGTACTGTACTGGTAACTGGGGCTAACCCCTTGCGCAATCCAGTTGTGTTCGAGCCAATGTCCGACCTCATGGGCAACGATGAACTTCTTGCTGGTGTGGGACGGCGCAAGCCATATCGTGTCCGGTGTGGCGATGCCGTAGTTGTTGTCATACGGGGTTCCAAAGCCGGAGACTAGACGTAGAACTTTCTGGCCACTCAGTCCGGGATCGAGTTCATCCTCAAGGCGCGCCACGACCCAGTTCGCCCAAGCAAAGATCCGACCTGCGTGGTCGTCTTCCTTCATGTCGACGGTTACGATGGCTAGAGCATCATCTCCCATGTGATGCAGATCCACCTCCCACGGAGCCTTTAAGTTGCCGGCCTCCATGTCGGCCCATGTGTCAAAAGCCGAAATTCGGACATTCTGGGAGTCGCCGTGGAACGCGTCGGCGTAGACCAGAAGTTTGTGTCCCCAAACCCACCCGGTCGAGAAGGAAAAACAGCCGTCGCTATCGGTCACCACTTCGAAGGGATCCTCGGGAACCGGCGGAATCAACACCACCCGAGTGTTTGAAGCGACAAGCCCCACCTCCGACATGCCTGGCCTTCCCCCAGTTTGGTGGACACCTCAGTTACGCTGCCTCCGCAGCAGACCGAGCCGCGTAGAAACGCCGCTCGTACTCTCGTGGCGCCACATTCCCATTGGTCGAGTGTCGTCGCTTCCCGT
>Ga0256845_1003169_pt1 | contig 11319 bp, 7 predicted proteins | sample RiftiametaG_FD_189101 | JGI IMG/M metagenome (GOLD analysis project Ga0256845, IMG submission 189101) | Tube worm associated microbial communities from hydrothermal vent at the East Pacific Rise, Pacific Ocean - Riftia | ecosystem: Host-associated > Annelida > Integument > Unclassified ... | reverse complement strand
TGTAAGCCATGCTGGTGAGACAGTGAGGTTAGAAATGTGGAGCCATTGGGGCAATGAGCCGATGAAAGTCCGATTTATCGAAGAGACCATTGCTGCTTTTGAACAACAACACCCGGATATTGCGATTACGCTCCGCTGGATCCCGAAAAACCGGATTTATCAGACCATCCAGGGTTTGCTCCCCAAAAGGCTTGGACCAGACATTTTTTACGGAGACCCGTATCCGGTTTATCTCGGAGAATGGGTAAAACAAGGCTATTTGCTCAATCTTCGTGATGAGTTGGACTGGAACCGTTTTGTGACCGACTCCTATCGCCCGCTGCAATATCCTGATGGGGGAATTTATGGCGTGCCGGTCGAACTCGCTGAGTATGCGATTTACTACAATAAAGAATTGTTCGCGAAGGCGGACATCACCATTCCGGTATCGGGTAAATTTGCAGCCGAAGCATTTCTCAACGCGGTCAAAACATTCAGAGCGTACCATATTATTCCGGTCGCGGTCGGCAATCAGGATCGCGGCATTGCCAGCAACATGTTGTTTCAAGGATTGCTGCTGCGCTTTGCAGGGGTTGAGAAATTGACCGGTCTGGCGTCCGGAGAGACGGCATGGGACGATGCCGATATTGTTGCCGCATTCAGGTATATGAAACAACTCATCGATGCAAACATCTTCCCTGAGAAGATGAATCTCTTGAAATATCATGAAGGTCGTCAACTCTTTGTCGAAGGAAAAGCAGCAATGTATGTCGAAGGGACCTGGTTTTTCGGCAAAATCGCTGATGAAAACGGAGAACTTCCTGACTATCTGGCTGAACGCCTGGGGGCGATGGACTATCCCACTGTGCCGCACGGGAGGGGCAACTCAGCCATTGAACGCATGACCGGAGGGTGCTATCTGATTCGCAGCAGTAGTTCGTATCGGCAGGAAGCCATTCGCTTCCTTGATTTTTTGACCAGTCCGACCAATGGATTACGATGGATTCGTTATACCCAATCCCCCTTTGCTGTGAGGGCAGGATTTAGAGAACATGTCGCTCAGCCATTCCTGCAGGAACTTTTTCGTTCGCGCAAGGATGCGACCGAATTTCTGACGCCAGGAATCGGGGCATTGCTCTCTCAAAAAGAATTTCAAAGCTGGACCCGTGATGTCGGCATTGCATTTATGGGGGGAAGCATCTCGGTTGACGAGGCAATTCAACGCCTGATACAGGCAGAAAGGTAAGCCTATGAGCCTTAAAACATGCCTCTATGACTATTTTTTAATGCGTTCGATCAAAGTCAGGTTTATTCTCCTGTTTCTGATCGTCTCTCTGCTTCCCCTCGGTCTCGCCGGTTATTTTGCCTATACAACCACATCAGAGGTACTGCACGCCAATGTCCAGGAGAAATTGCTTCGGATCAGTATGACGAAATTGGATACAATCGATCACATTTTGTCAGAACGTTTGGGGGACACACACATCTGGTCAACGCTGGAACTTGCGAAACTCGCCGCACAAATTGGCTCAGGGATCGGCGGAACGTCAGAATTTGTCAATCAACTCATCCAACGCTATCGGATGTACAGCCTTATCATGCTGCTGGATGACGACGGCGACTGTGTGACGGTCAATTCGGTAAATCATGAGAATAGACAGATTCCGACCGACAAACTGTTTCTGGGGCAAAATTTTCGCGAACAACCCTGGTTCAGAGAAGCGATGCGTCACGAGGGGGTCTTTGTGACAGATTGGCACCCCAGCGAGATTCTCGCAGCACTCGCTGCTGAAACCGGAGAAGCCGATGTCTTCAGCTATTCACTCGTTTTTTCCTCAGCGATTCGAGACATTGACGGAACAATACTTGGAGTCTGGGTGAATTTTCTTCAGTGGCAGCATGTGCAGGCGCTTCTCGCTCAAATGCCAACGAACATGTCCGGCGTAACCACGTCGATCAAAAGTCTTTTACTGCTTGGCGATAACGATACGATCATCGCCTGTTCCGACCTGGAGTCTGATGATGGAGATACATTGTACGGCAAAAGTCTTTCACGTGACCTGCACCATCCCCAACTCACCGACATGCTGACCGGCCGCGAACAAGGTGTGTTCTCGTATTCATGGAACGGTACGCCGAAAACCGTAACCCTCGCCAGAGAACAGGGCTTTGACAACTATCCCGGACAAGATTGGGGCTATGTGATGATTTCTGATAACGCTTCAGCCTACGCCCAAATCCTGGCATTACGGTCAAAAATGGTGGCTTTTGGGATAGCTTTGACTGTCCTTCTTGTCATTATTGTCTACATCATTGGACACCGGGTCGCCCATCCCTTAGTTATGCTCTCAGAAACCACAGCAGCGATCGCCAACGGAGACTTTACCTGCCGGGTGATTGCTCCGGATTGTTCCACAGCCCAACAGAATTCTCAGGATGAAGTCAAAATATTACTCCATGCTTTCGGTCAAATGACACGAAACTTACAACACCTTATCCGCCAAATCAAAGAAGCAAGCCGTCAGGTAAATAGTGCGTCATCTCAAATTTCCACGGCATTACACCAGTTGTCCTCGTTATCGACCCAACAATCCAGCGCCATTATGGAAACGACCAGTACGCTTGAAGAAATAACTGCCAGTTCCCGCCAAATTGCCAGGAGTGCCAGCACAGTCGCTGAGTTTGCTGAGGCGACAGAAGAGCAGGCTCACACAGGCGTCCAGGCTGCTGTTGATACCTTAACCCGCATCCATGCCATTAAACAAGCCAACGATCAGAATATGGAGCATGTTCAGGCTCTGCAAGAACATTCAAAAGAGATTCATCATATTGTTGAAGTGATTACTGCGATTGCTGAGAATACCGACCTCATCGCCTTTAACGCAGCCCTTGAGGCAGCCGGAGCCGGGGAGAAAGGACGACGTTTTGGCGTCGTTGCTGATGAAATCCGCCGTTTATCAACCAGCGTAGCCACATCGGTCAAACAGATTAAACACAAAACATCCGAAATTCAACAAGGCATTCATGCCCTTGTGACAACCTTTGAGACGGAAACCGACCGGATTGAAACGGGGGTAAAAGATATGCGGGTAACAGCCTCGTCCTTTGAATCAATTCTGGGGAAAATTGAAAAAACCACGACCCTGATGATGCAAATTTCCGCATCCACTCAACAGCAGCAGGCGTCTCATGAACAAATCGTCGCCGTGTTACACGAAATGTCTCAGGAAACGCTGGATTTTCAGGATATTACCCAGAACACCCTGGGCATTGTGGCGCAGTTAACCCACCTCGCCGAAAACTTACAACAATCAGTCGACGTGTTTCAGATTGATGAATGAGCGCTAATCGTCAACGCATCAGCATGGTAAGAACTTCTGACCAGGGGACCAGCTTCAACGTGCATAAAGCCCCGTTGTTCACCTTCAGCAGCTAATTGCTGGAACTCCTCAGGAGTCCAGTATCGTACAACAGGAAGATGGTGGGCTGTGGGCTGTAAATACTGTCCGACCGTAAGAATATCGCATTTAACATGGCGTAAATCGTCCATCACTGTTGCTATTTCCTGGTATGTTTCCCCCATGCCAAGCATGATTCCGGATTTTGTCAGCAGGCCGTGCTCTTTTGCAAAGCGTAAGACAGCAAGAGATTGCTTGTAATCGGCCTGGGGACGGGCCGTCGGATAAAGACGTGAGACGGTCTCAAGATTGTGTCCGATAATATCGGGTTTTTCCTGAAAAATGGTGAGTAATGCCTCTTGCCGCCCCTGAAGATCGGGAATCAACACTTCAACCCGGCACTCAGCGTTCAGCGCCCGAATCTGGTGAATGGTGTCGGCCCACGCGGAAGCTCCTCCATCAGTGAGATCGTCCCGGGTAACCGATGTGATCACCGCGTGGTGCAAGCCTAATACGTGAATGGCTTCGGCAACTCTCCTCGGTTCCTCATGATCAATAGGCTCAGGATCACCGGGGCGGACATCACAAAACCGACAGTTCCGCGTACAGGTTCCCCCCAGGATCATAAAGGTCGCGGTTCCACGTCCCCAGCACTCGCCGATATTGGGACAACTCGCGCTCTCGCACACGGTGTGCAATTGATGGGTTCTCACAAGCTGCTGCATCCTGACAAATTCTTGATTTGACGAGACTTTGACTTTGATCCAGGGGGGATGTTTACGAGCCATATTATATTTGCCGCAAAGGCGCAAAGAAATCCTATTTTGCTCTGCGTCTTTGCGCCTCTGCGGTGCAATTATTACTCCTCGGCTTCCAGAAATTTTTCGACTTCCAGGGCAGCCATGCAGCCTGTTCCGGCAGCCGTAATTGCCTGTCGATACTTTGTATCCTGCACATCACCAGCGGCGAACAGACCCGGAACACTCGTTGCCGTACTTTTCGCCTGCGTGATGACATAACCTTGTCCATCCAGGTCAACCTGCCCCTCAATCAGTTTCGTATTCGGGCTATGGCCTATCGCCAGGAAAAACCCTTCACACGGAAGATCGGTGAGTCCGTCAGTTTTTACATTTTTCACGCGAACCCCTTCGACTTTCTCGTCACCAAGAACGTCTACCACAATACTGTTCCAGACAAACTCAATTTTTTCATTTTTCAGAGCACGGTCCCGCATGATTTTTGAGGCGCGTAATTCATCCCGACGATGGATTACGGTGACTTTACTGGCAAAGCGTGTCAGGAAAATGGCCTCCTCCATCGCAGAATCTCCCCCTCCAACCATCACAATCTCTTTGCCGGTAAAGAAAAATCCGTCACAGGTTGCACAGGTCGAGACGCCATGCCCTAACAACCGGGTTTCATTTTCCAGTCCCAGCATCCTGGCATTCGCGCCAGTGGCAAAAATCAGCGTTTTCGTTTCATGCACTTCCCCCTCAACCGTCACTTTGAACGGACGTTGCGACACATCGAGCGCTTCGACATCCTTCTGCACCAAATTGGCGCGAAAACGTTTCGCTTGTTCGCGCATTTCATTCATCAGGTCGGCGCCGTTAATGCCTTCTTCAAAGCCAGGGAAATTTTCTATATCTGTCGTGTTCATCAATTGCCCCCCGTATTGATAACCTTCAAACACAAGGGGATTCAAATTGGCGCGAGCCGTATAAATTGCCGATGTTAATCCTGCCGGTCCAGAACCGATAATAATCACATTTTCCATAGAAATCATACAAACAGGACACTGACTGAACTGGCTGAACAAACCGTATCAGTCCAATCAATGCTCTATTACGTTGTTATTTAGTCATTGCTCAGACATTTTTTGACAGGATAGACAGGATGTAAGAGATGTTTATCCTATGCGACCGAATGACGAATCCGCTCCTCTCCCGTTCCTTTGTGTATCCTGTCAAAAAAAATGTCTGAGTCGTCACGAGAAATCTTTTTTCGATTTATGTTTAGCGTTCTTCTTCCTGATACAACTGAAATTTTCCGTTTTTCACGACCATCTTTCGGTATTCTTTGACAACATCTCCGACCTCGGAGAAGGTAATGTTCCCCGTAACTCCGGGGAAATCTCTGACGTTCGCAAGAGCGTCGCGGATAGCCTGCCGATCTGTGCCTGCTTGCTGAATAGCCTCGATCAAAAGTCTCGCCGCATCATACGCGACCGCTGCAAACACATTTGGGGGTTGGGCATAGCGTTCTTCAAAACCAGTGACAAATTTTTGCACTTCGGGGCGGTCTTCTTCAGGAAAAAACACACAGCTTGTGAATACATTCTCCACAGCCTCTCCACCGAGTTCAAGAAATTTCGGTGAATAGAGTGAGCCAGCCCCCATTACCACCACGTCATCCCAGCCAAGTTTGTGCCTCTGATTACTGATTAACGCCCCATCATTATACATGGAGGTCAGGTAAAGCAAATCCGGTTTTAACGCTCTGAATTTTGTGAGGATCGCCGTAAAATCCGTGGTCCCGTCAAAATAGGCTTCCTGGGCCACAATTTCAGCCCCCAGGCGCTCAGCCTCACGCAGGAAATGATCCCGCATGGCAATCCCCCAGTCATTATTCACATACAGAAAGGCGATCCGTGTCTTGTGGAGCGTTTCCACGGCAAATCGCGCCATAAACGGCCCTTCTTCCGTCTGCTTTCCGGCAATACTGAAGCTGTACGGGCTACCTGGCGCAAAATCCGGGTGAGTTGACGTTGGCGAGAGTTGCACCATGCCCGCTTTTTGATAAATGGATTGGGCTGCCAGACTGCATGTACTGGTAAAATCTCCGATTTCAGCCACGATTCGCGTATCAGAGACAAATTTCTGGGCCAACGTCGCCGATTCCTTCGGCGCCCCTTTACTATCACCAAGGATCAATTCTATCGGACGCCCATGAATGCCGCCAGCGGCATTGACCTCAACAACTGCCAATGTGACGGCCCGTTTTATGTTTAACCCATACTCAGCATAATTTCCCGTAATCGGCACCGAGAGCGCAACAGACACAGATTCTTCAGCCTGACTTGCCGCTCCTCCCCAGCATACTCCCAACCCCATCACACAACTGATCACAGTAAGAAATGCTTTCCTCATCTTGTATACTACCAGACCTGAGCATGAACGCAAAATTTGTCAAAACCCCGACGCCATGCTTAGTTGGTTCTTTTTTCCTTCGGTGCAAGTTATAGCATGAAAATACTTATCCATAACAGGCCGCGGATGCCTCCGCTGTGCTCCGGCTGGTTCACATTTTTCATATAATGTTTCAGGCGCGATGTCAATTTCATCCTGCCATATAATTGTGTCTGAATCCTTTGAAACCGTAAAAGAACGAAAAAAAATCCGGTAGTGTCATAAAACCGTTGAGAGGCTGCTGTAGGGGCGAGGTCTCCTCGCCCGCCATGAACATGGGCGGGGAAACCCCGCTCCTACAGAGATGACCTCATAGAGCCAACGACTTTATGACACGACTGAATTTTCAAATTGCAAACAATACATTAAAGAAAGTCCTTTCATCCAGAATGTCAAGAGATTTTCCCATTAGAAAAACCTTATATAGATCATTGCTTACGATACAATAACCGTGTACTGCCCGATATAATCGGAGGAATCAGCCTTTTCCCTGTTTTATGCTTTAACGATCTTTTTCTTTTTTCCTTGACTTCTTCATTAAGCGTATTCCCTGCTATAATAATCATTATTTACCATAAAATAATCCGCCGCAGAGACGTAAAAACTCTCAACGCGGCCAGTAACGTCCCTCCCCGCCTTATTTTTGTGAAGGGGAGGGACATGTTCTGCCCTAATTTTCTCAGCGTTTTTTGCGTCTCTGCAGTGAAGATGCCGTATGACCAGAAGACTGTATCTCGAAAATCAAGACGAGTACGCTTCGATTGACATCAACGTGCGGGACCTTGTTCCCGAAACCGTCAAACGTGTCGAAGCCTTTGCGAACCAGATTATTTACGAAAATCGCACAGTCACGGTTCATATCGTCAGCCCGGAAGATCTGTCGAGGTTCCCGATTCGTAAGCGGCCCACAGTCAACAGGAATATTCGGATTATTGAAATTGATCACTTCGATTATTCACCCTGCGGCGGGACCCATTGTGCGCACACCGGAGAGATCGGCCAGATCAAAATCACAAAATATGAGAATTACAAAGAGGGAAGCCGGGTATATTTTGTCTGCGGAAATCGGGCATTAAGGGACTATCAATCCAAAACCGATCTGCTGAAATATCTCTGTGAAGCCATGAGTTCCGGTGAATCTGAGCTGTTGCAAAACATCCGAAAGCTCCAGGACGATCTGAAGGACATTCGACGGGCACAGAACCGCCAGACCCGGCAATTACTCGAATATGAAGCCTTGGCTTTGATTGCCGAACGAGAACCAGTAGATGATTTTTACGTTATCCGGAAAAGTTTTGCGGACCGCGAGCCGAAAGTCCTGAAGGCTCTCGCGCTGAAAATTCTGGAACATTCGTCACGCACCGTGATTCTTTTCGGAGGAACACTCATGGGGAAAACTTCGCTGATCTTTCTGCGCTCAGAGGACTTGCCCTTTGCGATGAACGTCTTCATGAAAGCAGCATGTGAAATACTGAACGGACGCGGCGGCGGACAACCTCACCAGGCCCAGGGGGGAGGACCAAAGATTGAAAAACTTGAAGAGGCTTTGCAGCACGCCCGAAATTCCTTAGAGTAACAAATTCCGCGCAGGCACAGTTATCCCACCGATAAATCGGTGGGCTATTCTCCGGGACAAAGGACGGGGTCACCCCGCCCCTACATTCTCGTGACGACAGTTTCGTTGCGTAAGGTGAGTTTAAAATTTTCGTCTTTCACTTGCCTATGATTCCTATAAAATAAATCTTTTTCTTTTTTTCTCTTGACAAAGCCCCCCGACCTAAATAATCCATCTACTGTAAAGACCCAGAGGTGCAAAATTTGTAAATTTCTGCGTATTCTTCGCGTCTTCGCGTCTTCGCGGTGACATTCAAATATTATGCCTACAACATCAATTATTATTCGCGGTGCGAAAGAGCACAATTTAAAAAACGTCGATCTTGAAATCCCCCGTGATCAATTTGTGGTGATCACAGGTCCCAGCGGCTCCGGCAAATCCTCATTGGCCTTTGATACAATTTATGCTGAGGGCCAACGGCGGTACGTCGAATCCCTGTCAGCTTACGCCCGGCAGTTTTTAAATCAGATGGAAAAACCGGATGTGGAATCGATTGAAGGGCTTTCCCCGGCGATCTCCATCGAGCAGAAGACGGTCAGTAAAAATCCGCGCTCGACGGTCGGCACGACCACAGAAATTTACGACTACCTGCGTCTGCTCTTTGCCCGGGTCGGCAAACCCTATTGCTGGAAGTGCGGGAAAGCAATCACATCGCAAACCGTACAGCAGATGGTGGACAACATTTTAGCCCTGCCCCAAGGCACAAAATTTCAGGTGTTGGCCCCGGTCGTGAGAAGCCGGAAAGGGGAATATCGCCAGATTTTTGAAGATTTGCAGCGCGAAGGCTATGTGCGGGTACGCGTTGACGGAGAACTGCGCGATCTCTCAGAAGAAATTGTCCTGGAACGCTATAAAAACCATACCATTGAAGTTGTGGTTGACCGCCTGATCAAAAAAGAGGGCATTGCCCAGCGTCTTGCAGATTCAGTCGAAATCGCCCTCAAGCTTGCTGATGGCGTTGTCTTAATTCACGTCATTGACGGGGAAGACTTGCTGTTCAGCGAAAAGCTGGCTTGCATCGAGTGTGGGATCAGCTACCCGGAACTTGAACCCCGCATGTTCTCTTTCAACAATCCGCACGGCGCCTGTCCGACTTGTGGTGGATTAGGCGCGCAGCGTGTGATTGATCCAAAACTCGTCGTGCCGGATCCGTCACAATCCATCAACGAGGGCGCTCTGACGGCCTGGAGTACGAAAAGTCACGGCTATTTTTATCAGATGCTCCAATCCGTCGCCGATCACTACCATTTTTCCCTTGATACGCCCTTTGGCGATCTCCCCCAGGAGATTCAACACATTCTGCTCTATGGAGCCGGGGATGAAAAAATTCAGTATACCTACCAGAATACCAACGGGCAATATGTGTATCAGGGTACGTTTGAAGGCGCGGTCACGCAACTGAACCGCCGTTACCACGAAACCGACTCCGAATACGCCAGAGCCAAATACGAAGAATTTATGAGCATGGACGCCTGTCCGACCTGCCATGGGCAACGTTTGAGCAAAGAGAGTCTGTCGGTCAGGATTGCCGGCAAAAATATTATTGATTTCACAACGGCTTCCATACAAAATGCCATGCACATCGTTTCATCGCTCAGATTTCACGAGCAGGAAACGACTATTGCGACCCCGATCCTGAAAGAAATCACGGCTCGTCTCAATTTTATGGCAAAAGTCGGTTTGAACTATTTGACCTTGGATCGAGCCACAGCGACGTTGTCAGGCGGGGAAGGACAGCGAATTCGTCTTGCCACGCAAATCGGTTCCGGTTTGGTCGGGGTGCTCTATATTCTTGATGAACCAAGCATCGGCCTGCACCAACGCGATAACGCCCGCTTGCTGGAAATGCTTCAGGCATTGCGCGATCTCGGCAATACGATTCTTGTCGTCGAACATGACGAGGAGACGATGCGAAGTGCAGATTATATTGTCGATTTGGGGCCGGCTGCCGGAAAACATGGCGGCGAAATCGTGGCACTTGGAACACCTGACGAAATTATGCGGGATGAAAATTCGCTCACCGGGCAATACTTGAGCCATCGTCTGACAATTCCGACGCCGGAAACACGCCGCCGACCCAAATCCGGGCAATCCTTATGGATCAAAGGCGCCCGTGAGCATAATCTGAAAGACCTGGACGTGGAAATTCCACTCGGTGTTTTTGTCTGCGTGACCGGCGTCTCCGGTTCCGGGAAAAGTACGCTGATCAATGATATTCTGTACCGCGATCTGGCGCACCATTTCTATCGGGCCAAAGCGAAAAGCGGCGACCATAAAGACATTCTCGGCCGTGAACACATTGATAAGGTGATTGACATCGATCAAAGCCCGATCGGGAGAACCCCACGCTCAAACCCTGCCACGTACACAGGGCTGTTTTCGCCGATCCGCGATCTGTTCGCCCGCGTGCCGGAATCCAGAATGCGGGGCTATAAACCGGGACGCTTCAGTTTTAATGTTAAAGGCGGGCGCTGTGAAGCGTGCAAAGGGGACGGTTTGCTCAAAATCGAAATGCACTTTTTACCCGATGTGTATGTCACTTGCGATGTGTGTCATGGCAAACGGTACAACCGGGAAACCCTGGAAATTCGCTACAAAGGCAAAAATATTGCTGAGGTGCTTGATATGACTGTGGCTGAGGCCCTGGAGTTTATGGAAAATGTTCCGTCAGTCCGACGAAAATTGCAGACGCTGTATGATGTGGGCTTAAATTATATTCACCTTGGGCAACAGGCGACAACCCTTTCCGGCGGAGAAGCGCAACGGGTGAAACTCTCGAAAGAGTTGAGTAAAACCAGTACCGGGAATACGCTCTATATTCTTGATGAGCCGACCACCGGCCTCCATTTTCAGGACATCAAAAAACTTCTGGAAGTACTTGCCAAACTGGTTGATGCCGGAAATACGGTGCTGGTGATCGAGCATAACCTCGATGTGATCAAAAGCGCAGATTATATTCTTGATTTAGGCCCGGAAGGCGGCGACGGCGGCGGGCGGATTATCGCAAGCGGCACGCCGGAACAAGTGATGACCATCGAGGCGTCCCATACCGGACAATTTTTGCGTAAACTGTTGTCTTAATGCCACTTCCCCGATCTTAACATGTCCACTTCTGACATCCGTTTCCCCCATGTTCGTG
>Ga0256845_1003168_pt1 | contig 11321 bp, 12 predicted proteins | sample RiftiametaG_FD_189101 | JGI IMG/M metagenome (GOLD analysis project Ga0256845, IMG submission 189101) | Tube worm associated microbial communities from hydrothermal vent at the East Pacific Rise, Pacific Ocean - Riftia | ecosystem: Host-associated > Annelida > Integument > Unclassified ... | reverse complement strand
CTCAAAGGTTCAATAACTGGGGGAATCATCGAGAAATTCATCACTTCAAGAATCGACCGAAAAAGGTCTGAATCCATGCGCTTTGCCGGATAATGGCAAATGATCAAACTTATCACTCACCAGTAAACTAGATCAATGCCTCAACCGTTTTAAGCTCCATACTGTTTGATTTCTTTGCCATAAACAGCATAAAATCCAGCTCCAGCTCTCATTAAATATGAAAAAATAAAAACCCCCCATTCTTTTCGAAATAAAGCCATGGGTAAAAATAACGATCCCATTAAAAACTGAGTAAAACGAAGAATCGCTTTAACTATCAATAATATTTTAAGTTTAAGAGAGGAATCATTTTTTAGACGTAGTCGATTATTTACATTAACCCCTTGAAAAACCCTCCGCAATATCCAACGAGCACTCAGTCTGCAATCATCCACAGGCTCATATACTTTTGCCTCCTCTACCCAAACGATCCGCTTGCCTTTAAGATAAAATTGATGAAAAAAATCGGTATCCTCTCCTCCAGAAAAACCAAAATCAGGATCAAAGCGGACACTTCCATCATTTAATATCTCTCGTTTAAAAAAAACATTCCCAGTGTTAGCTTCATCTCTTACATCTCCGCTCTTAAGACTAACCTTTCGAGCTAAAAACCCCCCTCGTCGAATCCAATCTGGGGTATGACCCGGAAATAAGGGGATAACCGGGCCATTACAAATATCGGCATCATATTTCTCCATCCCATTAAACATCTCATTCAACCATCCCTCAGACACCGTTTCATCATCATCTAAAAAAGCAACAAATTGAACATCTTCAGGAAGCTCATCTAACGCCTTATTGCGCACATGAGCCACGCCTTTTCGAGATTCAACATAATAATCAATATGCAATGACCCCTTGCATCTCCAGCGAGAACAAACCTGATCAGTCTCTCCTTCCCCAAAGTTGTCAACCACAATGACTCGCAATGAGCAATCCTCCTCAACATGCAATTTTGTAATACTCTCAAGCAAATCACTCAAGGCCTCATCTCGCTTAAAAGTCGCTATACAAATGACAATCTTGCTCATGAGAAAACTCCCTCCGCTTGTTTGAAAATTGCATCTAACCCTGATTTTATTGTATTCAGCCGCATTATATCTCTTTTACAGGTCAAGGCTATTAACTGTTCAAGGCTTTCTTCACCAGTAAGAAGCTGAGTTTCTACAATCTCATCAAACGCGGAATAGTAATCGCGAAACTTATATCCAGCACCCACGACATTATCAGACAAGGTAATCCAGCAGGTTGGGATCTCTAAAGAATCAGAACAAACCAAACCATGCAGCGACGAAGAAAGTATCACTTCACAATTGGCTAAATCATTCCAGACCAACTCAGGCGCCCTCATCACATCGACCACACACAATTGCCCACCATGCTTGTTTTTCAAATTTTCAATGACTTCCGATTCAGCATCTACAAAATGAGGCACCACTCCAACCTTCCATTTCTTGACCTTGGGAAGACTGACAAACTGAGAGCACAACAACCCAGGATCCCCTAAAACTACCGTGGAGCCACTTGCTCCTAATTTTTTTAATGTCAACTTCCCTCGAACGGCCTGAACATTAGCAGACTCAAACATTGGGAGCGGTATTTCATCATCAATAAATCCTGAGCCCCAAACTAATCCTGAATATGGGGTTTTTACATGCTCTAAAATACTTCCGGTGGATAATACGTTTGCGAAAGCTGGTTTTACCCATAGTGGATTGAGCCCGTATTTCTTAAACAGATACGGAGTAATTAAATCTCCAAAATTAACTCCCCTATCATACCAATAAACAGCCACCTGCCCCGTTCCTATTCTAGACCTCAAGAGGTTTAAAATAGTTCTCAACCACTCTAGCATATACAATTTTAGCTTTGCCATGAAAGATCTATTTTTTAAGTATGTTAAAAAGGAATCTAGCTTTCATCCTAAGGCTCAACACCGAGTTTGGCAAAATATATTTCAAATATCCAGACATTCTAGCCCCTGAAAAATTAAATGAATTAATCGCCACTGCTGATTTACGCCGAGAAACCATTGCCTTGTTCAATTGCTTAAACTCTTTAGGACTTAATAGATCAATCTGACACGCCAGTTGCATATCTCGTAGGTATTGCTCATAAATCTTATCAAAGTTCATTTTTTTTAGGCCAGCAACTGACGACATGTTATTCTCATGAACTCTATAACACACCATAACCTCATCACTATTAACAACTTCACCTAACATCAGAGACCTCAATAAAATCACTGAATCTTCAGTTGGGCAATCTGTATTAATCGCTGAAAACACCTCAAAGATATTTTTCCGAAAGGAACGAGCCGCGCCATTTAAATGAAATAGTGGATTTTTTAAATAGGCATTCCATGAATGAAGACTTACCTCCGAATGCTTATTTTTGATCTGATTATCTAAATTAATTAATTCCGCTTGCTTACTAAAAACATGAGTCGAAAAACTCACTGCGCTGGCACCATCGCTCATGAGCTCTACTGACCGAGCCGCTCGTTCAGGTAGCGAAATATCATCTCCTGCTGCAAGAACAATAATTTTCCCCGTTGCCATCTCCACAAGCTGATTCACATGCCCTGTCACTCTGAGATTTTTCTCATTTCTGTTTAATACCACCTTATGCGATCCTTCGTAAGCATCAGCCATCTCCTTCATGATCGCGAAAGTGCCATCAGGAGAGCAATCATCAGAAAGGATGATTTCTAAAGGAGTGTAAGTTTGGGAAAATGCTCCTGCTATCGCATCTCGAATAAACCGCTCCTGATTATAAGCTACAACTATAAAAGTAACTAGCTGATGATCCTCTTCTTGTTCAGAATTTAATTTCACGATATAAGTTTAAGTGTGTTGATGTTGGCAAGAAACATCTGGCGAGCAAAAGAATAAAAACAACGCTCTGCCCAACCTTCAACTTCCTGACGAACTAACTCCTAGAGTTGAATAAATATTCAGATAAAGGAACTTTTCTGGCTAATCGAACGATTTTATGCTCGGGACCAAGGCGATGGAAAAGACCACAAAGACAAAAAATCCCAGTAAAAAAGGTCATCAAACTACCAACCACTGTGGCTGGAAAGAGCGTTAAGTAACGACTCTGCAGCATAGTAAGAGAGGCAATCGGAAGCAAGACCAGAAGCAAGCGCCAGACGGCAGGTGACCAACGAAAATTGATAAGATGACGACTAATCAACATAACTCCTATAGTATAGAAAACATAGATCAAACAAAAAGCGACAGCGACCCCTTCAAGTCCTATCCATTTCAAGCCAATCCAAATAGTCACAAAATGTAACAGATTAAAAATACTTTCACAGAAAGCAAAAGTTTTACCACGCCCCTTAGCTAACATGATAAAAGCCATGGGCCAAGATACAACTCGTCCCAAACAACCTAAAACAAACCACTGCAACAAATCGGCTGACTGAGTAAATTCTACGGTATAAAAAATACGGATAATCCACGGTGCCAGCGCTAACGTTGCTAACAATCCAGGTACAGCAAGTAACAACCCCACCTCGGTTTGCTGATTCACCAAATCCCGCATTTTTTTTTGATTGTCTGAAACTGCGGTAAGACTCGGGTAAAAATCAGCCCCCATCGCCCCCAACACAAAATTAAGAAACATGCCAGACAGGGCAAACGCTGCGGAAAACACCCCTACCGCAGTTAAATTAATTTCTTGAGCGATTACAGTCCTTGTAGCGTAGGCTAGAGAAACCCCCAAAACACCAGACCACATAAAGGCCAACCCCAAGGTGATCAGCCCGCGAGCTTCGTCAAAAGATTCTCGCCAAGTCATCGAAACTTTAACGATTTGAATACGCCGCGAAAACCAAAAGCTCCCGATCAAACTTACTGTAGCCAAACTCAATAACGATGGAATGATTCCATCAATCCCCAAGCACCAGAAAAAGCCAATAGCAATGGTTGACCCAAACAAGGCGGTTATAATATTGAGCCTTGCCAAGTCAGAAATCCGCCGCATTCCCTGAATCAAAGCCATTTCCCCTGCTGAAATACTCCCCATCAAAACAGCTAACCCCAACCAAGCAATATGCACAGCATAATCACCCGACTTAAATGTTAGCCGGCTAATCGGCATAGCCAGTATAGCTAAGGACCCCCCCCCCAATAAACCTGTTATAAAACATATGCGACGAAGAGTCAAAACTGTGCGGGCAATACTCTCGGCATCATCCGAACCTACAGATTCGGCTACATCGCGAACGCCACTAGATTTAAGACCTAAACCTGAAATAGTTAAGGCCATATTCTGAATCGTCATGAATATCCCCTGAAGACCAATCCCTGATGGCCCTAAGAGAACAGCGACAAACTTTACCCTTACCATTCCGATTAGCAAATTAATCACCTGCGCCCCCCCCACCAATGAGGATGATTTCAAGATTTGTCCATAGGCTTTTTTTTCTTCACTCATAGAGGAGATGATAATAAAAGGTAGATTAATGAAAGATGATTTAATAAAGCAGATCCAAAGGCAAACTTACCAACTTTTCCCCTTGTGAATCTGTTACAGGAAATTTCAATTCGCTGAACTCACTATAAGCTCCTTGTTGGTGAATAGGAGTTGGGTAATGAATTCCAGTTTCGATGCCTCGTTCGGCCATCGTTTGCATGAAGGCATCTCGTTGCTTACTACGGACAACATAGAGGTGCCAAGCGTGTGACTCGCGATCTTTAGGGAGACTTGGTAAAATGAGATCATCAGATGCTAGCTTGACTGAAAGCTGTTCAGCGATCACGCGACGGCGTTCGGTTTCTTCATCGAGATATCGGAGTTTCACGCGCAACACAGCAGCATGGATTTCATCCAACCGGCTATTTCCCCCTTTAAGCTCGTGCACATATTTTGTTTCGCTTCCGTAATTCCGAAGTTTTCTGATCACGCTGGCGAGTTCGGAGTCGTTGGTAGTAACGGCACCACCATCGCCGAGCGCTCCTAAATTTTTAGCGGGGTAAAAGCTAAATCCAGCAGCATCTCCCAAATTCCCTGCGCGTTTACCTTTCCACTTCGCTCCATGGGCCTGGGCGGAATCTTCAACCACCAGCAAGTCATGTTTCTTTGCGAAGACGTTCACAGCATCCATATCGCAGACTCGTCCGTAAAGGTGGACGGGCAGGATCGCCTTCGTTTTCTCCGTGATTCGCTCTGCCGCATCATCGAGAGAGAGTAGGAAGGTCTCGGCATCAATATCAACTAAACGAGGCGTCAGGCCCGCACGACTGACCGCCAGAGCCGATGCTATAAACGAATTGGCGGGGACAATCACTTCATCCCCATCCTTTAGTTTACCGAGCACTTTATAAGCTTCAAAAATAAGCACGAGAGCCTCCAAACCATTTCCGACTCCAATGGCGTGATCGACACCGCAATAGTCGGCAAATTCACGTTCAAAGGCCTCAAGCTGAGTTCCCATAATGTACCAACCAGAATCAAGCACCTCTTTAATAGCGGCATCGATTTCCGTGCGGTATTGCTCATTCACCGCTTTTATGTCCATTAAGGGAATCTTCATGATTTAGGGGGGGAAAGTCGAAGGTCGGAAGGTCTAAGGTAGAGGGAATCATCGCGTGGGCGCGATTGGTGGGGGCTGTCTAAGGTCTAAAAATCGAAAGTCGAAGAGTGAACCGCTGGTGCGGTTGGGATGTTTAGAAGAGGGAAGCTTCGCGCTTTTCATTTATGAGGTGGTGGTTTCTTCCCACCTCATCGCGACCACGCGATCTTTTTCGACTTTCGACCTTCAACCTCCAACACTTCTAGCCAAAAAGTCCTCATAGCTTCGTATATAGTCAGATTCATCATATTTACGAGAGGCCAACACCATACACACGCAACCTGAAGAAAAATTATCCATTTCTCGCCAGACCATGCTTCCAATGTAAATCCCATAATGTGAACGATTGAGCTGAATACGTTTTTTTTCTTTCCCATCATCAAGGATCAGATCGAAACTACCGCTCATACAAATAATGACTTGCTCAAGATCCTCATGGGCATGGCCGCCGCGTTCAGCACCGCCTGGCACATCGTAGAGGTAATACACCCGCTCGATGCCAAAAGGAATATGTTCTCCCCCTTCAATAAAACTAAGGTTTCCCCGCTGGTCATGAATGACAGGAAAATCAATACGGTCACCAGTTTTTAAAGTGTTGGGTTTCATATTTGTTTTATATGGTTTTGCAGAACTTTTAAAAAATCAAATTGTTTATCAGCCCTTAAATAAAAATCTATCTTTTTACCGTCAACATCAGATTCTCTGTAGTCTGCACCACGACCTAGCAAAGCCTCAAAACACTTTAATCCTCCTTTATGATTAAGCGAAGATCTTGAATACATCAACGGAGTTGTTTTCCTTCGATTTAAATAGTTCACATTGGCACCAGCATCCAACAAAGCTTCAACAGCTACAATATTCCCGTGATAACACGCCAGAATTAAGGCGTTCCAACCTTTGATGTTACATCGATCAAGGTCTGGAACCTTAGTAAGATCTAAGCCTTCCGGTAATAGATTATTCCCACAAGCCCAACTAAATAAATCATCGTATGGGCTTATTTCTAAATCAAGATCAACCTCGGACGTCGACAAAATCAATTGGTGATATGACACACGATTTATACTTCCCGGATCGCTCTTACTTTGATTTTTAGATACTGAATAATTACTTATTTTGAGTCCGTTAATCGTTGGTTCCTGATATTCAAAAAAATCAAATGCTCTTAAATAGTTGATAACTCCTTCAGGCGACCATTTAATGAACGACTCAACATCAGAAAAATCGATATCTTTTCGGTAATGACATGAAGACAAGCTCTCATCCTGTTTAGATGTTGCTAATCGTGTTTGGCCGCTAACTAAGGCAATGATTTTTTTCTTAACTAGAAGCTCCCCTTCAGCCATCAATCGAAAATATAAATCTCGTGCATTATAACTTTTAGGGATCGAAAAAGAAGCTTGCTCCACGATGTCACCAGTATCTATCCCTTTATCAATCTGATGAAATGTCACCCCCGCATTTTCATCTCCCTCAAGTAAGGCCCAGATGGAAGTTGAAACTCCACGATGTTTGGGAAGTAGAGAAAAGTGAATGTTATATAATAAGCGGGTTTTAAATTTTGAAGGTCTAATAATCTTATCAAACTCAACCGAAATAAAAATCAAATCTTTTAGGTTATATAATTCATCTAAAGCGACAACCTCGACACCTAATTCTTCAGCTTCGCGCAGCAATGAATCCTGCCAAGTGTTAACTCCTGTATCGTCCTGATTGATTACAACGCAGAGATCTAAGTTTTTTTCACGTTTAGCCCACCTCAAAACACGACACGCAATATCATTTTTCCCAGCAATACAAATTTTCATGTAGATCAAAAAATTTAAAATTTTGATTGCAGAATCTGCTTCAAATAGACTCCATACCCGCTTTTAAGGTTTTCTTCGGCAAGAGCCGCGAGTTGGTTATCATCAATAAACCCCTGACGCCAAGCCACCTCTTCAATACAGCCAATTTTAAACCCTTGGCGTTCTTCGACGATGCGGACAAACTCGCCCGCCTGAAGCAGAGAAGTGAAGGTGCCAGTATCGAGCCAGGCGGTGCCTCGGCCAATGACTTCGACCTTAAGCTCGCCACGTTTGAGGTAAACTTTATTGACGTCGGTGATTTCATACTCTCCTCTGGTTGATGGCTCTATATTTTTGGCGATTTCAACGACTTGGTTATCGTAAAAATAGATACCGGGAACCGCAAAATTAGATTTGGGCTCACTTGGTTTTTCTTCAAGAGAAATGGCCTTTTGATGCTCATCAAACTCCACGACACCAAACCGCTCGGGGTCAGTCACGGGATAGGCAAAGACGATACCGCCTTCCGGATTGTGGCATTTTTTCAATGTGCCTCCAAAGCCAGCACCGTAAAAAATATTATCGCCGAGTACAAGGGCACAAGAATCATCTCCAATAAATTCTTCACCAATCACAAACGCCTGAGCGAGGCCGTTGGGAACTTCTTGAACGGCGTATTGAAAGTCGCACCCAAGCTCTGAGCCATCGCCGAGGAGTGATTCAAATTTGCCAATATCTTCCGGTGTCGAAATGATGAGAACCTCCCGAATTCCAGCAAGCATGAGCACGGAAAGCGGGTAATAAATCATCGGCTTATCATACACAGGTAGGAGCTGCTTGCTCATAACACGAGTAAGCGGATGAAGTCGGGTGCCGGATCCTCCGGCAAGTATAATTCCTTTCATAAAAATTTCTTGATCTCTCAAGTTCCAGTTCACTCCAATCCACTTTGACACTCAACACCCAGCCTTTCCCGCTGGTAACTTCCATCTTGAACATTTTTACACCATTGCATATTAGCTAGATACCAATCAATGGTTTTAGCTATACCTGACTCAAAGGTTTCCTGAGGCTCCCATCCAAGACCATTTTTAATTTTTGTTGCATCGATGGCATATCGAAGGTCGTGACCCGGCCGATCTTTGACGTAAGTAATAAGGTCCTTATAAGAATGAATATCTTGATTTAAGAGTTTAGGGTTTTCGTGAACTGGAGCTTTTTCATCAAGAATCGAGCAAAGAGTTTTAACAACTTCGATGTTTTGTTTTTCGTTGTTTCCTCCAATGTTGTAGGTTTCACCAATTTTGCCATTCGCAACAACTTCACAAAGAGCACGGGCATGATCTTCAACATAAAGCCAATCCCGTATTTGTTTTCCATCACCATAAACAGGTAGCGGCTTTCCCTCCAAAGCATTAAGAATAATCAATGGGATCAATTTCTCAGGAAAATGATACGGTCCATAGTTATTGGAGCAATTCGTAATAAGGTAGGGTAAACCAAACGTGCGACCCCATGAACGAACAAGGTGGTCCGACGATGCCTTACTGGCTGAATACGGTGAACTTGGTGCATAAGAGGTTTCTTCCGTAAAAAATCCAGTTTCGCCCAGATCACCATAAACTTCATCAGTCGATATATGATGAAATCGAAAATCAGATACCTGAAATTGATCCATATAATGACGAGCTGCTTGAAGTAGGGTGTAGGTTCCTAGAATATTTGTCTGAATAAACTCACCAGGACCGTCGATAGACCGATCCACATGAGACTCCGCAGCAAGATGCATAATCGCATCAGGCTGATAGATTTCAAATACGCGATTCACCTCAACAGCGTCACAAATATCAACTTTCTCAAAGGTGTAACGATTACTATCGCTAACCCCATCAAGTGATTCAAGGTTGCCCGCATACGTCAACTTATCCAAATTAAGCACCTGCCAATCAGTATTTAGAATCAAGTGCCGAATCACTGCGGAACCGATAAATCCAGCTCCTCCTGTAATGATTATTTTCATAATAATATGCTACGCCTTCCACAACTGACCATCTCTGACTTCCTCTCCACTCTTCTCAATCGCATTGCGTGTGTCGACGATGAGTGGTGACCAGTTGAGCAGTTCTTTGTAATTAAACGCCTTGTGATCGGTGGAGATCAACACAAGGTCATAAGAAGACACATTTTCCTGAGTCCATTTAATCGACTCCTGCCCCTTCCAATTCGCATGTTCGCGAGTGGGGCCCACGACTGGGATATGCGGGTCGTAATAATCCATTTTAGCTCCTCGCTCGCTTAAAAGATCGAGCAACTCAAAGGTTGGTGACTCACGCATGTCATCAACATTGGCCTTGTAAGCCAATCCCATGATGAGGATCTTACTTCCTTTAATCGACTTACACCGCTCATTGAGAGCCTCCATCGTGCGATGCACCACGTATTCAGGCATGGATCGATTAATTTCCCCAGCAAGCTCGATAAAACGGGTGTGGACACCATATTCGCGGGCTTTCCATGTGAGGTAAAATGGATCGATGGGGATGCAGTGGCCTCCAAGGCCAGGTCCTGGATAAAATGGAGTGAAACCAAACGGCTTGGTGGCGGCGGCATCAATGACCTCCCAAATATCGACCCCCATTTTATCAGCCGCAATTTTCATTTCATTGGCGAGTCCAATATTAACGCATCGGTAAATGTTCTCTAGAAGTTTAGTAAATTCAGCCACTTGTGTGGATTTGACAGGAACCACTGATGTGATCGCAGCTTCATAAAGCGCTTTTCCAACTTCCAAACAAGCAGGTGTGCTACCTCCTACCACTTTCGGAATATTCTTACTCGAGAAATAAGTATTACCCGGATCTTCGCGTTCAGGAGAATAAACAAGATACACATCCTCACCCACAATTAGACCCTGAGCCTCAATGCGGGGGCGAAGCTCTTCCTCGGTCGTGCCTGGGTAAGTAGTGCTTTCAAGACTAACAAGTTGACCTATTCTAAGATAAGGAACCACCATGTCCATAGTGCCCGTAACATAGCTTAAATCAGGCTCGTAATGCGCATCGAGTGGTGTGGGCACACAAAGAATGATCGCCTCAACATCAGAGATTCTACTAAAATCGGTAGTCGCTGCTAATAGATTTTTTTCCACAGCCTCTTTAATGGGATCCGCGTCAATATGCTCGATATAGCTTTCTCCACGCTCTAAAAAATCAATCTTCGTTTGATCAATATCAAACCCTATACATTTATATCCCTTGGCTGTGTAGGCCAACATTAGGGGGAGCCCAACATAGCCGAGGCCAACAATGCCGATTATAGCTGTTTTGTTTTCGATTTTTTCGAGTGTGTTCATTGTCAAATGGTTATCGGTTATTGGAAATCAGGAAATTGAAAACAGGAGGGAGTGCGGCTCTGGGGAGCCGGGGGAAATTCCTATCTTCCTTCAACGATGCACAGCATCTATTCAACGGCCCGTAAGGGCTTTTCAAGCGCAGCGCAGCTGCATTCAACTTCTCGCCAGGAGAGTGCTCGATAGGCAGATGCGGACAAAAGTGTCCGCTCTCCGTATTACCCTTCTCCCAGCCGCTCTCGCTGGTAACTTCCATCTTGGACGCGACGGCACCAATCCATGTTGTCGAGATACCAATCAACGGTTTTTGCAATTCCTGACTCAAATGTTTCTTCTGGTTCCCAGCCAAGGTCATTTTTGATTTTGCTGGCATCGATGGCATAACGCAGGTCGTGACCTGGGCGATCTTTGACGTAGGTAATCAACTCGTGATACGACTTGATTGATGACTTGATTGATGACTTGGGTGATGACTGATCGCTGAGACCTGATGAGTGACTGTTGAGTGGGACGCGGTCGTCGAGAATATTGCAGAGGGTTTTGACGACTTCGATGTTTTGCT